>Ga0079301_1000231_pt1 | contig 26342 bp, 21 predicted proteins | sample Wag4_2014_7_11_3_FD_74797 | JGI IMG/M metagenome (GOLD analysis project Ga0079301, IMG submission 74797) | Fresh water mixed with fracking chemicals microbial communities from Ohio, USA - Utica-2 Time Series FC 2014_7_11 | ecosystem: Engineered > Industrial production > Chemical products > Input... | reverse complement strand
TCGTGGAAGCCCCCTCCCGCCCCGACCGGGCGCGACGGATCCTAGCACTCCGCATGCAACGGAGCAGCACCCGGGCGTGGAAAGCCGGGATCCAGGCACGGCCAGCGTGCTATCCTGTTATCGACATCCGCCGGAAGTCATCCGGGTGCGGTGAGGAGTCTCGGACCCGTGCGCGCAGCCGAAGCCAGCCAGGTTCTGGCCCCCCCCTTCATGGGGGGGCTGCTTCCCCTGGTGATCATCACCCTCGCGATCGCCATCCTCACCCTGGTCTGGGCCCTGGCGCTGAGACGCCGCGAGCGCGAACTGGCGGACAAGGACCGGCACCTCCACCAGCTCATGAGCGCCGTTTCCCACGAGCTCCGGACGCCGCTCAACTTCATCACGGGCTTCGCGAGCATCCTGCAAGACGAGCTGGCCGGTCCCCTCACCGCGGAGCAGCATCGCCATCTTGGCAAGATCCTGCTCGGAGCCGACCAGCTGACGGCGCTGATCAACCAGATCCTCGATTACACGCGACTCGAGTCGGGCCAGTTCCAGCTGGCGCGCCGTGCCGTCGAACCCGAAACCGTCATCCGCGAGGCTCTCGAGAACCTCGAGCCCGTCGCCCGCCAGAAACGCATCGACCTGCGCGTGACGCTCGAGGCCCGCGGCCCCGTGATGCTGGATCCCGATCGGCTCACCCAGGTCCTCTACAACCTCGTCAGCAACGCCATCAAGTTCACGCCCCCCCGGGGCACCGTCGAGGTGCTTGCCCGGACGCGGTCCGACCAGCTCGAGATCGAGGTCGTGGACTCCGGGATCGGCATCTCGGCCGAGGATCTGGAGGTCGTCTTCACGGCCTACTACCGGACGGAGGCCGGTGCGAGGATGAGCCAGGGAACGGGGCTCGGTCTGGCCATCACCCGGGCCCTCGTCGAAGCCCACGGAGGCACGATCCAGGCAATCAGCCGCCCCGGCGAGGGCAGTCGCTTCGTGCTGTCCCTGCCCATCGTCTGAGCGGGCTCAGAGCGTCGCGAGGATCGTCACGTCCGGGTGCCGCCGCAGGTCGATCTCGTAAGGACGGACCCGGCGACGGCCGTCCGGATCGCGCAGCACCTGGACCACCGGGCGCAGGGGTAAGCCGCGATCGACGTCCGTCACGACCCCCTCCTCGCAGGTGCTGAGCCGCACGACCGTCTCGACGGGAAACGGCACCACCATCTTCAAGAACTCCTGGACGAGCGCCAGCCGGAAGTGAGACCCTCCGCTGGCCATCAGATACTCGATCGCCTGATGCGGGGGGGTGGGCCCCCCCTGCGAGGTCTGGTGTAGCAGGTTGTCGTACGTGTTGACGAGCGCGGCGATCTGCGCGAACTCGTGGATGGACTCCCCCCGGAGGCCCTGGGGGAACCCCGTCCCGTCCCAGCGCTCGTGGTGCTGCAGGACGATCGCCCGGGCCGTGGCCGGCACGACGTCCCCCATCTGCGCGAGCAGATCGGCCCCGGCCCGCGCATGAGCCCGGTAGGCGAGGTCGACGGGCGCCTCGGTGGTCTCATGCAGATGGGCTGCGGACGCCTCGAGGACGGTCTTGCCCAGATCGTGCACCAGCAACCCCATGGCGAGGTCCATGAGCTTGCCGTAGGGCATGCCGAGGTGGATCCCGAAGCTCAGGCCCAGGATGCAGACGTTGACCGCATGGGTGATCCCGTAGGTGCCGAGCGACCGCAACTCACCGAACTGGGTGGGCAGGCGACGGGCGCTCATGAGGTCATTGAGGACCATCGAGGAGGCGTTGTAGAGGATCCGGCGCTGGGTCCAGGTCTGGGCCAGGCCCGCGTCCGGCTCCCGCGTGCGCGCCATCAGCTCGCGCACCCCCGTCAGGGCCTCGACCCTCGCTTTCTCGCTGACGACCTCCTCGTGGGCGTCCGTCGCGGCCTCGTTCTCGAGCAAGCTGACGGCCAGGAAGCCCTCCTCGGCCAGCCGGGCGAGGTACTCTCGCGTGAGCTCGGTTCCTCGCCTCAGCAGGACCCGGCCATCTTCGCCGTGAATCGTCCGACCGAGACGACTTCCGGGCACCACCCGCGAGATGGGCACGAAGCGCATGGAGATCCCTCCGGATCCGGGCGAGCCTTGACGCAGGACCAAGGCTGGATTAAAGTCATGAGACCGTCAAGGCTCAGTCGCCAAGTGGTCAAGGCAAGCGGTTCATACCCGCTCATCCGCTGGTTCAAATCCAGCCTGAGCCACTCCCCTGAAGGTCCGGCATTTGCCGGGCCTTTTGCGTGTCGACCCGAAAAGGGGAGGGCCGAGTCCCCGACCCCGGAGCGCCGGACCTGGATGACCCTGCTCGAGATCTTGCAACGAAGCGAGCTGCTCCCCCCTGGCGAACGCGTCCTCGTGGGATGCTCGGGCGGGGGCGACTCGCTGGCACTTGCCCATGCCCTCTCGCTGGTCCGGCCAGGCCAGGTCGAGGCGGCCGTGGTGGACCACGGGGTGCGAGAAGGTTCGCTCGACGAGGCCCGGGCCGTCGCGGCCCTGCTCGACAGCTGGCACATCCCCAGTGCGGTGCTCTCGCCCGTACCCGAGACGGAGGGCAGTCCCGAGGATCGGCTCCGGCGCCAGCGACTGGGGGCGCTCGCCGCATATGCCCGGTCGCGGGGCATCGGGCGCATCGTGCTGGCGCACCATGCCCGGGACCAGCTCGAGACGATCCTGATGCGCCTGATGCGCGGCACGGGCCTCGAAGGCCTGAGCGGCATGAAGGCCTGCCGTCCCCTCGACGCGACGTGTCTCCTGGTCCGTCCGCTCCTGACCTGCCCGCCCGAATGGCTCGAGGCGCACGCCCGGGCCCACGGCCTGACGCCCTGGGAGGACCCCACCAACCGCGATCGCCGGATTCCCCGCAACCGGATCCGGCTGGACGCCCTGCCGGCCCTGACTTCCCTGAACCCCGCATGGCCCGGGAATCTCGCTTCGATGGTGTCGCGCTGGCAGGACGAGGAAGCCTTCCTGCAGGCCCGGGCCACCGAGGCGCTCGAACGCCTGCATCCGAGACACCTGGAAGGCCTCATGGCCTGGCGACATGAGGCCTTCCAGCAAATGGATCCGGTCCTCCAGCGGCGGATCCTGCGGCTCGCGACCCGGGAGGTCGGAAGACTTCTTCACGATCTCGACTCGGCGATGATTGAACGCCTCAGGACGGACGCGTCGCCGCTGGCCGATGTCGGCCAGGGTCTCCGGGTCGAGCGGCGATACGGCTGGTTCGTCCTGGCCCACGGACACGGGCCTGCCCCGACAGACCCGCGCCTGAGACGGTGTGACCCCGACACCGACCTGTTCCGTCCCCCCGGCCGCACCCGCATGCGCACGCTGCGACACCACCTCGCACGCCGACGGATCCCGTGGCTCGTCCAGGAGCGCCTCTGGGTGCTGGCCCGCGATGGCTGCGTGCTCGCCGTCATGGGGGGGCCACTCGCAGGCGAAGTGGCCACCGATCTCGCGACGATCGAACGCCCGCAGTCCGGATGGCCCGGCGAGACCTGGTTTGACAAGGGGGGTGGACCTCCCTAGCATGAGGCTGGAGGTCCATGTCCGTGCGTGCCTGGTTCGCGGGACCTCGGCCCTGAAGGATGCTTCATTGAACAAGATCTGGAAAAGCAACGGCTTCTACGTGGTGTTGATCCTCGTGGCGATCGCCATCATGACGTCGCTCTGGAACAAACCGACCCCCCAGGTGACGGAGATCAGCTACTTCAAGTTCCTGGAACAGGTCCGCGAGAACACCATCAAGAACGTCTCGATCTCCAAGTCGACCGGCGCCATCTCCGCGATCACCGAGCGTAACGAGCGCATCCGGACGGTGGCCCCCGACAACGATCCCCGCCTTTACCAGGAGCTCGACCAGCACAAGGTCGACTACCAGATCAAGGCTCCGGATCAGGCCAACTGGCTGCTGTCGTTCTTCAGCACCATGCTGCTGCCCGTGCTCGTGATCGTGGGCATCTGGATGTTCATGCTCCGGCAGGCCCAGAGTGGCTCCAACCAGGCCATGAGCTTCGGCAAGAGCCGAGCCAAGCTGATGATCGACAACAAGCCCAAGGTCACCTTCGCGGACGTCGCGGGCGTCGACGAGGCCAAGGCCGAGTTGCAGGAGATCGTCGAGTTCCTCAAGAATCCTGAAAAGTTCCAGGCCCTGGGCGCCCGGATCCCCAAGGGCGTGCTGCTGGTGGGGTCTCCCGGAACGGGAAAGACCCTGCTCGCGAAGGCGATCGCCGGTGAGGCGGGCGTCCCGTTCTTCTCCATCTCGGGGTCGGACTTCGTCGAGATGTTCGTGGGCGTCGGCGCGAGCCGCGTGCGCGACCTCTTCGAGCAGGCCAAGAAGCATTCCCCCTGCATTGTCTTCGTCGACGAGATCGACGCCGTCGGGCGTCAGCGCGGAGCCGGGCTCGGCGGAGGCCACGACGAGCGCGAGCAGACGCTCAACCAGCTGCTCGTCGAGATGGACGGCTTCGAGCCCAGCCAGAGCGTCATCGTCATCGCGGCCACCAACCGCCCGGACATCCTCGACGCCGCTCTGACGCGTCCCGGCCGCTTCGACCGTCAGGTCATCGTCGATGCCCCGGATGTCGCCGGCCGTGAGCAAATCCTCAAGGTCCACGTCCGCAACAAGCCGCTCGCCGAAGAGATCGACCTGCCGACGCTCGCCAAGCGCATCCCGGGTTTCACGGGCGCCGACATCATGAACATGTGCAACGAGGCCGCGCTCATCGCGGCCCGGCACAACCGGACCCAGATCACCCAGGTGGACTTCGACGAGGCGATCGACAAGGTCTACGCGGGTCCCGAGCGCAAGAGCCGGATCATCTCCGACCAGGAGAAGGAGATCATCGCGTTCCACGAGGTCGGTCACGCCCTGGTGGCCCGCCTGGTTCCCGAGTCCGACAAGGTCCACAAGATCACCATCGTCTCGCGCGGGCGGGCCCTGGGCCTGACCTGGCACCTGCCCGAGGACCGCGTGCTGCTCAGCCAGTCCAAGATCGAGGCCATGATCACTGGCCTGCTCGGGGGCCGGGCAGCCGAAGAGATCGTCTTCGGGGATGTCACGACCGGCGCGGGCAACGACATCGAGCGCGCCACGGGCCTCGCCCGCAAGATGGTCACCGAGTGGGGCATGAGCGATGCCCTGGGCCCTCTGGCCCTCGGCAAGCGCAACGAACATGTCTTCCTGGGTCGTGACTTCGGGGGCGATCGGGACTACGCCGAGCACGTGGCCAACCAGATCGACCAGGAAGTGAAGCGCATCGTCGAGTCCTCCTTCGCCAAGGCCAAGCGCCTCTTGCAGGAGAACCACGACAAGATGGTCCTCATCGCCCGGGAACTCATCGCCAAGGAGACGCTCGACGCAGACCAGTTCGAGAGCCTGTTCTCGGGCGGGTCCGAGCCGAGCGAGCCTCTCGTCACCGCCTGATCGCCGCACGCGGAGTGAGGGGGAGCTTCCGGACAGGAGGCTCCCCCTTCTTCCACCTGAACGGAGCTTGAAGCATGCCATGGACTGCCCAGCAGATGCCCGATTGCACGGGATGGACCGTGCTCGTCACCGGGGCCAACAGCGGCATCGGCCTCGAGGCCACGCGTGAGTTCGCGCGCCGAGGCGCTCATGTCGTGATGGCCTGCCGCTCGGAGACGAAGGCCCGGGAGGCGATCGCCCTGATCGGACAGGATGCCCCGACCGAGCGACTCGCGTTTCTCGCGCTCGACCTCATGAGCCTCGAATCCGTGCGGGAGGCCGCTCGCCAGTTCCTCGATCGCCACGGACGTCTGGACCGGCTCATCAACAATGCCGGCATCATGGCCGTCCCCCTCCGCCACACCGACGATGGCTTCGAGTCGCAGATGGCCACCAACCATCTCGGTCACTTCGTGCTCACGGCCCATCTGTGGCCGGCCCTGCTCGCCGCACGGGAGGCCCGGATCGTCAACGTGAGCTCGATGGCCCACCGGATGGGTCGGCTTCCCCTCGACGACCTGGAAGGCAAGGGCCCGTATTCCCCCTGGGCTCGCTACGGTCAGACGAAGCTCGCCAACCTGCTGTTCACGTGCGAACTCGATCGCCGGATCCGCGAGGCCGGCCTGAACCTGAAGGCGATCGCCTGCCACCCCGGCTATGCCAGCACGAATCTGCAGAGCGTGGCCCCCCGGATGCAGGGTTCGCGCCTGGGGGAGACACTCACGGCGTGGGGCAACCGCTGGCTGGCCCAGTCGGCCGCCATGGGAGCGCTGCCGACGCTGTATGCGGCGACCGTCGCAGAGCTGGCAGGAGGCACGTTCGTGGGGCCCGACGGCCTCATGGAAATGCGTGGCTACCCGCGGCTCGTGACTCCGGCCGCCACGGCGCGGGACTCGGCAGCCGCCCGGCGGCTGTGGGACGAGTCCGAGCGTCTGACGGGCACGACCTTTTCGTTGACTTCCGAGCCCTCCTCGGTCCGATGACTTCTTCTCGAACAGGAGCCTCCTGCGTGCACCCGATTGTTTCCGCATGCGTTGCAACCTTGCTGGTGACCGCCCTCCCGGCGGGAGCCGGTCTGGCCGCCCAGCCGCCCGCTCCCCCGCGGGCGGTCCCTGCACCGGGGACGCGCGTCGTGGTCACCCCGACCGCTCCCGCCGCGGCCGGCATCGTCCCGACGCGCTTCTTGAAACTCGAGCAGGCCCGCACCCTCGGGGTAGGCCACCTCGTACTCGGCAGCGCTGCAGCCGGTACGACATCGGGCCTGGACGTGAGCTACGGGATCCTCGACAACCTCGAATTGCTGGGGCAGCTGGCCTGGAATCCCGGATTCAGGCTCGGTGGCAACAACGCCTCCGTGCTCACCGGAGCGCTGAACGTCCGCGTGGGCGGAAAGATCCGCCTCATCGACAGCGACAGCTGGTCGCTCGCCGCCCAGGGGGCGCTGGAAGCCTCGACGGCAGGTGGCAACGTCTTCCAGGCCAGCCTACCCGTGACCTGGACGCCGGAGGTCGGACGGGCGTTTCACGTCGTGCCCGACCTGAGCTACCTGGGCGCCGGGCCCATCTTCACCATGGGTGTGGGGTTCGAGCAGGCCGTCAACCCCGCGGTGCGGTTCATCCTCGCCAGCCGCACGGCCAACGCCAAGGTGGGCCTGAATGACGCCATCACGTCCGAGGTCGAGGGCGGGCTTCGTTTCACCCTCGGGTCGAACTGGACGGTCGACGCGACGCTGGCCAGGGCCAACATGGTCCTCAGCCCGTTTTCGCTCGAGGGCGGTGCGACCGTGGTCGGGCTGTCTGCCTGGTATGGCACACCGTCATGGTCGGCCCTGCGTCAGGCAGCGGGGGGCTGAAGTCACTCGAAGGACCGAGGGCCTTCCGGGAATCCGGAAGGCCCTCGTGAAAGGCTCAGCGACTGACGAGATCGAGAAGGTCGCGATCCGCTTGCCTGCCCACCAGGTCTGTCAAGACCGCTGGATCCTAGAAGGCGAAGAAGAACCCGAAGGTGTAGCCCGGGGAGAACGAGGTGGTGGTGGGACCGTTGTCGCGGGACTGGGTGGCCTGCGAGTAGCCGATGGCTGCCGTGGCGAGGAACTTCGGCCCCAGCGCCCAGTCGGCGCCCACCCCGAGCGAGATGTTCTGGTCCCGGCGGCCGGCGTCGTAGAAAATCCCCGTTCCATAGGCAGCCAGACCGTACAGGCGGCTACCGGGGCCCTCGTAGAAGGCCTTCATGAGCTGGCCACCGAAGTTGACGAAGCCCGAGGACTTGGGGGGCGTCTGGGTCTCATCCATGGTCTGGTAGGGGATACCGGCCACGCTGAAGCCCAGGCCATCGCCAAGCCAGTTGCGGTAGCAGAGCCCCGAGCCCTGCAAGGTCGAGTACTGGATCCCGACATTGTTCTGGAAACCGAACACCGGAGCCGCTTCCGGGAGCAACTCCTCGTCTGCACTGGCCTGCACGGCCTCGCGGCGGGTGCTGGCAGACGGCTGGGACGTCTTCATCTGAGCGATCTGGAACGGAGCGGCGATCTGGGCGGCCGTGAGGGCTGCTGCGAGCGTGAGAGGCATGTGGACTGGTTCCTTTCAGACGGACACCGTCGTGTGCATCGGATCCGATGACCCCTGTATACCCTTGCCCGGTGAGGTTCGCAAGATCACGGAGCACATTCGCCGTCAGGGCGTGCTCGCCTGCCGCTGACGGACGGCCTCGAACATCAGGACGCCGGCGGCCACGGACGCATTGAGGGAATTCACGGGACCGGACAGCGGCAGGCGGACCACGAAGTCACAGTGCTCGCGCACGAGGCGGTGCATGCCCTGTCCCTCGCTGCCGATCACGAGTCCGATCGCCCCCTTGAGATCGACGGCATAGGGCAACTGCGGCCCGTCCGCCTCCGCTCCGACGATCCAGACCCCCGCCTCCTTGAGCTCCTCGATCGCCCGGACGAGGTTCGTCACGCGCGCCACGGGCACATGCTCGAGCGCCCCTGCCGCCGCCTTCTCGACCACCCCGGAAAGCCCCGCCGCTCGACGCTCCGGGATCACGACCCCGACGGCGCCCGCGCAGCAGGCCGTGCGGACGATGGCCCCCAGGTTGTGGGGATCTTCGATCCCATCGAGGATGATGACGAGCGGATCGGGGCGTTCGCGACAGGCCTGCAGGATGGCATCGAAGCCTGCATACGAGCGGGCGGCAATGAGGGCGACGACGCCCTGATGCGCCTCACCCCCGACCATCTGGTCCAGGCGGGGACGTGCCACCTCCTGCACGACGATACCCTGCTCGCGCGCCCGGGCGCGCAGACGCCCGATCGCCGGATCGGCCTCCCGGCCGGCCAGGCAGTAGAGCTTGTGGATGGGGCGTCCCCCCTCCAGGGCGGACTGAACGGCGTGACGCCCCCAGATCCAGGCCTCGTCGATGGAAGGCTTCATGGTGACTCCTCGGGAACGCGATCGGCCCCATCCGGGGAAACCCCGGCCGGGATCTGGGCGTGGACGTAGGCCTGTTCGAGCAGGATGCGCAGGCGGTCGGGACGGGCCTCCAGGTAGGCCTTGCCGAGCAGGGCCTCGAAGGCCGTGCCATGACGGTAATCGCTCACGGAGCGATGCCTGGGGACAGACCCCTTGAGGTTCCGGGCCCGTCGCACCACGTCGAGTTCTTCGGGATCGAGCCCGTCCATGAGGGCGCGGAGGGCCCGGGCCTGCGCGGGCGCATGGACCAGGGCAACCTTGCGCGCATGGAGGACGTCCTGGTCGGGCGTCGAGCCGAGCAACTGCTGCCGGACGTAGAGTTCCCACACGGCATCGCCCAGGTAGGCCAGTTGCCGGGGCGGCAGGTCACGCCACCCGAGTCCCTCCCGGAGGGGTATCAGGAGAGCCTCCCGGCGGTCTCCACGCGCTCCCAGGCCGTCTCGCCACCCGGACGATCCATCAGGGAAATGCCCAGATCGCGCAGGGCCAGGCGGATGCCATCGGCCACGGCCCACTCGCGAGCCGCCTTGGCCGCAGCCCGGCGGGACACGAGGGCCTCCAGGGCTTCCCGGGCATCCGATGAGGCCAGGTCGTGACTCGCGGCGATCGCCAGCAAGCCGTCCTCGAGGTCCTCGAGGTCCTGACTGACGACGGGTTCGGCCAGATCGAGGCCCAGCACCTCCCCGAGCCGATCGAGCTCCGCGACGAGGTGACCGGCGGCTTCCGCATCGGCCCCCTCGAGGGCCGCCAGACTCCGCAGGGCCTCATGGAAGACGGCGATCGCCCGGGCCGTGTTGAAATCCTCATCCATGGCAGCCGTGAAGGCCCCCTGCACCTCCACGATGCGGGCCTCCACACCGGTCGTGACAGGTCCGAGACGCGCCCGATACCGGGCCAGGGTCTTCACGAGACGACCGAGCCCGGCCCCGGCGGCGCGCAACCCCTCGTCGGAGAAATCGACCTCCTGGCGGTAATGGACCAGGAGCAAGAAGTAGCGGACGGCCGACGCCCCGTAGGTCGCGAGCACGTCCCGCAGGGTGCTCATGTTGCCGAGGCTCTTGCCCATCTTCTCGGACTGGACCGTGACGAACCCGTTGTGCATCCAGTAGCGGGCGAAGCGATGCCCCGTGAGGCACTCGCTCTGGGCGATCTCGTTCTCATGGTGCGGAAACGTGAGATCGAGCCCTCCCGTGTGGATATCGAGCGTATCGCCCAGGTGTTTCCGCACCATGGCCGAGCACTCGATATGCCATCCCGGACGACCGGGCCCCCAGGGACTGTCCCAGGCGGGCTCACCGGGTTTCGAGGCCTTCCAGAGCGCGAAGTCGAGCGGAAAGCGCTTGCGATCGTCGACCTCGACCCGGGCGCCTGCCTGCATCGACTCGAGGGTCCGCCCGGACAGGGCGCCATATTTGGGGAAGGTCTCGACGGCAAAATAGACGTCGCCATCCACGACGTAGGCGTGACCGCGGTCGATGAGCCCCTGGATGTGGGCGATCATGTCCGGGACATGCTCGGTGGCGCGCGGCGTGAGGTCGGGTGGCAAGACCCTCAGGGCCGCCATGTCGCGTTCGAACTCGCCGATGTACTGCTCGGCCAGCCGATCCCAGGCCATCCCCCGTTCCTGGGCCCGACGGATGATCTTGTCGTCGATGTCCGTGTAATTCCGGGCCAGCAGGACCCGGTGACCGCGGAACTCGATATACCGGTGGACGATGTCCCAGGAGACATAGCACTTACCGTGGCCGAGGTGGGCCAGGTCATACACCGTAGGTCCACAGACGTACATGGTGATCGGCGCGTCGGCTCGCGGTTCGAGCGACTCGAGTCGGTGGGTGAGATCGTTGAACACACGCAGCACGCGCTAACTCTCCTGCGGGACACGGATACCCGGAATCCTCATTTTACGTCCGCGCGATGGGGCGTCACAAGGTGGGGTCCGACGTGAAAAATCTGCAGCCGGTGGGTAAAGTTTCATTGCGGGCCCGTACCGGGAAAGGAGCCGATCTTCCCATGAGCGACAATTTTGAATTACAAGAGGCGTCTAATCCTGCGCGCAAGACGCAGGTCTTGCACGCGAACGCGCTTGAAGAACGCTTTCGCGACCGCGTCCCCGGACCGACGGATCCGGACTATGCCGATTACTGCACGTGGCAGGCGCTCAAGCTGGTGGAGGCGCACCGCATGAAGCGATACGACAGCCATTCGTGAACCCCGGGCACGCGTGAAGGAGCCCGGAGTTCACCTGGTCATCAGTTGCTGGTACGCTTCCCGCCCACCAGATTACGCAGGAATTCCCGTAGGCTGAGTCCATGGGATTCGGCCTTGTTCCTGTGCAGGTCATCGAGCTTGCGCAGGAGGTCGGCTTCCTCGTCGGATACGCGCGCCGGCACCGCGATGCGGATCTCGACGTGAAGATCTCCCCGTCGACCCCGGGCATCACCGAGGACGGGGATGCCCTGACCTTTCAGGGTGAACACCGTGCCATGCTGGGTACCCGGCGGCACCTTCAGGACCTCGACCCCTTCCAGGGTCTTGACCTCGATCTCGTCGCCCAGCACGGCCTGGCTGTACGTGACGGGCTCGTGCACGAACAGGTCGGCATCCCGACGCTCGAAGCGTTCATCGGGCTCGACGGACAGGATGATGAAGAGGTCTCCCGAGGGCCCGCCACGGGGCCCGACGTCGCCTTCTCCCGACACGCGCAGCCGGGAGCCGGTATCCACCCCCTGAGGGATGTTCACCGAGAGCTTGCGGGACTGACGCGAGCGACCCGCGCCCTTGCAAGTCGGGCAAGGCGTCTCGATGACCTTACCTTCGCCCTGACACTTCGGACAAGGCGAGACCTGGGAAAAATGTCCGAAGATGGTGCGCTGCGTCTGGTGGACCTGTCCCGTCCCCTGGCAGAGGGCGCAGGTGACGACGGTGCTGCCTTCCCTGGCCCCCGATCCCTTGCACGGTGAACAGGTGGCCAGGTGCTGAACCTCGATGGTCCGGCTCACGCCGAAGGCTGCATCCCGGAACGAGATGTTGAGTTCGTAGGCCAGATCGGCGCCCCGCTCGGGACCGCGGCGGCGGCGGGAGCCGCCCATGCCGGCCGCGCCGCCGAAGAAGGCCTCGAAGATGGACGAGATGTCCCCTCCGGCGAAGCCCTCGAAGCCAGAGCCCCCCCCACCCATCTGCTCGGCCGCATGACCGTACTGATCGTAACGGGCGCGCTTCTGCGCGTCCGACAGCACGTCATTGGCCTCGTTGACTTCCTTGAAGCGACTCTCGGCCTCGGGAGCCTTGTTGATGTCGGGATGATACTGCCTGGCCATCTTGCGATAGGCCTTGCGGATCTCGTCCTCGGAAGCGTTCCGGGAGACCCCGAGAACCTCGTAATAGTCGCGCTTGCTCATGGGACATTCCCGGAAAGACGAGGGGGAGTGGACATGCCACCCCCCCCTGGTGGACCTACTTCACTTCCTCGTAGTCGGCATCGACGACGTGATCGCCGCCCGAGCCGGAGGAGGCTCCCGCCGAGGCCCCTGCAGGCGCGGCATCTCCCTGGCTGAAGATGGCCGAGTTGATCTCGTACACGGCCGACATGAGGTCCGAGGTCGCCCTGGTGACAGCCTCGAGATCCTCGCCGTCCTTGACCGCCTTCAGCGCATCGATGGCCGCCTTGATGCGGTCCTTCTGCTCGGAGGAGATCTTCTCGGCTGCATCCTTTTCGGCCTTTTCGGCCGTGTAGATGGCGGAGTCGGCTCCGTTCCGGGCCTCGGCGAGCTCCTTGCGACGACGGTCGGTCTCGGCATGCGCCTCGGCATCCCGACGGAGACGCTCGACCTCGTCCTTGGACAGGCCGCTCGAGTTCGTGATCGTGATCTTCTGCTCGTTGCCGGTCGCCTTGTCCTTGGCCGAGACGTTCACGATGCCGTTGGCATCGATGTCGAACGTGACCTCGATCTGGGGGACGCCGCGGGGCATGGCAGGAATGCCCGAGAGCTGGAATCGACCCAGCGTCTTGTTGTCGCCCGCCATTTCGCGCTCGCCCTGGAGGACGTGGATCTCGACCTGGGTCTGACCGTCGGCGGCCGTCGAGAAGACCTGACTCTTCGAGGTCGGAATGGTCGTGTTGCGCTCGATGAGCTTCGTGAACACGCCACCCAGCGTCTCGATGCCCAGCGAGAGCGGCGAGACGTCGAGCAGGAGGACGTCCTTCACCTCACCACCGAGCACGCCCGCCTGGATGGCGGCGCCCAGGGCGACGGCCTCGTCCGGGTTGACGGACTTGTCCGGCTCCTTGTCGAAGAACTTGCGGATGGCCTCCTGGACGGCCGGGATGCGGGTCGAGCCGCCGACCAGGATGACCTTGTTGATCTGCGAAGGCTGGAGACCCGAGTCGGCGAGGGCCTGGCGGGTGGGGCCCATCGTGGCCTCGACGAGCTCGGCCGTCAGCTCCTCGAACCTGGCGCGCGTGAGCGTGAGGTCGAGGTGCTTGGGACCGGTCTGGTCGGCCGTGATGAAGGGCAGGTTGATGTTCGTACTGACCATCGAGGACAGCTCGATCTTGGCCTTCTCGGCGGCTTCCTTGAGGCGCTGGAGCGCCATCTTGTCCTTGGCGAGGTCGATGCCGTTGTCGCGCTTGAACTCGGCGATCATCCAGCCGATGATGCGCTCGTCGAAGTTGTCGCCGCCGAGGTTGGCGTCACCACTCGAGGCCTTGACCTCGTAGACCCCGTCACCCAGCTCGAGGATCGAGACGTCGAAGGTCCCGCCCCCCAGGTCGAAGACCAGGATGGTATGGTCATTGGCCTTGTCGGACCCGTACGCGAGCGCGGACGCCGTCGGCTCGTTGATGATGCGCAGGACCTCGAGACCGGCGATCGTGCCGGCGTCCTTGGTCGCCTGACGCTGGGCATCGTTGAAGTAGGCCGGGCATGTGATGACGGCCTGCGTGACCTTCTCGCCCAGGTACGCCTCGGCATCGGCCTTGAGCTTCTGGAGGATCATGGCCGAGATCTGCTGCGGGGTGTACCGCTTGCCCGTGACCTCGACCTCGACGGCCGGGGAATTCAGCGCCTGAAGAACCTTGTAAGGCATCTTGGAGCTGGCTTCCTGGATCTTGGCCTCGGCGAAGTCATGGCCGATGAAGCGCTTGATCGAGAAGATGGTGTTCTCGGCGTTGGTGACGGCCTGACGCTTGGCGACCTGACCGACCAGGCGCTCACCGCTCTTGGCGAAAGCGACGATCGACGGCGTGAGGCGCGCGCCCTCGGCGTTGGGGATGACGACGGGCTTGCCGCCCTCCATCACGCAGACGACCGAGTTGGTCGTCCCGAGATCGATCCCGATTACCTTACCCATTCTGTTCCTCCTTGGAATCGTCGTTCACCCGGGGATGGGCGTCCCCCGCTGACATGGAAACTGGCTGAGGCTCCGAGGCGTTGACCGCGACCTGCACCCAGGCATGACGCAGCACCTTCCCGTGCAGGGTATATCCCTTGCGGATCTCGAGCAGGACCGCCTGGTCGGGATGTTCGCTGGTCTCGACCTGTCCCATCGCCTCGTGGAAATTGGGGTCGAAGGGCTTACCGAGCGCGTCCATCGGCGTGACGCCGGCGCGCTCGAGCACCTCCTGAAATTGCCGGTGGATCATCTGGACTCCCTTGAGGAGGTCCTCCACCGCCGCTCCCGGCTTCATCGAGCCCAGAGCGAGGTCGAAGTTATCGACCACGGGCAGGAGCGACTCGAGCAGCTGGACCGCCGCGAAGCGCACCTGGTCCTTCTGAGCCTGCTCCGTGCGGCGCTTGTGATTCTCGAAGTCTGCGGCGAGGCGCTTCAGCTGACCCTCGCGTTCCGCAAGCGTGCGCTCGAGCCGTGCGAGTTCGTCGCGCGCGTCGAGAGACGCCACGGGAGCCTCGGCAGTTGCCTGCTCGAGCGTGTCATGCCTGTCTTCTTCTGCCAAGGTTCCCTCCTACGGAACGCGTATCGAGCCCGAAGAGCTCATCCAGAACCTGCTCCAGTCGACCGGCCACGGCCTCGACGACGGACATCGCCGTGGCATAGGGCATCCGGGTCGGGCCGAGAACGGCGACTTCCCCGAGCACGCGATCGCCCAGCCGGTAGGTCGCGACCACGAGCGAGCAGTCCATCAGGTCGGGCGACGGCATCTCCCGGCCGATCGTGACCCGCACCGACGACTCCCCGGACTCCCGCGCGGCGACCCGCCCGAGGACGTCGATCATGGCCTGCTGCTCCTCGAGGATCCCCAGGATCTGCCCCACCTTGCCGACCTCGTGGAACTCGGGCTGCTGGGCCAGGTAAGACTGATGGCTGGTGATGAGGCGATCGACGCCACTCCCCGTGGCCTGGCTCAATCCGCGGTACAGCGACTCCAGAGCCTCATGGTACCTGGAAATCTCGCGGTTGAAGGCACCGAGCGCCGCTTCCGTGAGCCGATCGAGCGGACGGCCGACGAGGCGCTCGTTCAGGAAGTTGCCGAGGACGACCAGATCCTCTGGCGAGAGACTCTCGGGCAGCCGCACGAGCTGGTGCGTGACCTGACCCTGATCCGTCAGCAGAACCAGCATGCACTCGGCCTCGCCGACGGGCATCAGCTGGATGAACTTGATCCGCGCGCGGTCGAGACGCGGCGCCCGGACCAGGGCCGTACATCCCGAGATGAGGGCCGTTATCTTGGCGGTCTGCAGGAGCAGATCATACAGATCCGAGACTCCACTGTTCACGGTCTCGAGGATCTGCTGCTGACGATCGTCCAGCGGATCGGGTTCGAGCAGTTCGTCGACGAACAGCCTGTAACCCGCATCGGAGGGGATGCGCCCGGCACTCGCATGCGGTTGCCTCAGGAGGCCTTCTTCTTCGAGGTCGGACAGTTCGTTGCGGATCGTGGCCGGAGAGAGTCCGAGACCATACTTGCGCGACAGCGTGCGCGAGCCCACGGGCTCGAAGGTCTGGATGTAGTCGCGGACCACGGCACGCAGGATATCCTGTTGCCGGGGCGTGAGCCGGTTGATCCGTCCGTTCATGGCGCTCCGCACGTCGGGTGCTGTTAGCACTCTCGAGCGACGAGTGCTAAATCCTACTTATCACCGCATCGTCACGCTTGTCAATCGAGCGCTTCGTGACCGGGAACGCATGCCCCGGAACGCGTCTCGTCCTAGAATGGGGCGGTACGACACCCCGAGGAAAACACCGTGACGATCCAGTTTCAAGGCGACCGCATCCTGGTGGGGGGACACCCCGACCTCGTCCTGGGCGGCGAGTTCCAGTACTTCCGCATCAAGCGCGAGCGATGGGAGTCCCTCCTGCAGACCTTCAAGGAAGCGGGGGTGAACCTGCTGTCGGTGTACGTGCCGTGGATCTGGCACGAGATCGCGGAGGGTGAGTTCGACTTCGATGGACGGACGGCTCCCGAGCGCGATCTGCGAGGATTCCTGTTCCTGTGCCGTCGCCTGGGCATCCCCCTGATGCTCAAGCCCGGCCCCTACATCTACGCCGAGTACCAGGGATTCGGCATTCCTCACTGGCTCGGCAAGCGCTATCCCGAGGCGCTGATGCAGACGCCCCAGGATCCTGCCCACCGGGCGGTGTACCTGAATCATCCGATCTTCCTGCAACTCGTTCGACGCTGGTTCGAATCCCTGGCCCCGCTCATCCAGCCGATGGTGGCGGCAGGCGAGGTGGTCGCCCTCCAGCTCGACAACGAGACCGGCATGCCCCAGTACGGCGCGGGCCCCTTCCTGGTGGACCACAACGGCGAGGCCCTGCGGCGCTTGCGGCAGACCCTCGCGCACCGCTACACGACCATCGAGGCGCTCAACACGGCCTGGGAGACCACGTATCCGGACTTCGACAGCCTCGTTCCGGCCGCCGAGCGACCCCGCACCCGCGCGATGCTGGAAGACCTGGCCACCTTCGTCGAGGATGGCATCGTCCAGTACCTGGGCACCCTGCGTCAGAGCTGGGTCGACCTCGGGATCGAGCCCCACTTCACCCTCAACGATACCTGGCTCCCGGCCTGGCCCAATCACGTGCGCAAGAAGAACGCGGTGGCCCCCGTCGGCTACGACATCTATCCGAAGTTCATCCGGGTGGCCTCCCCGCTCGATCAGCCCTACGCCATCTCGTTCGTCCCCAAGATGTTCGCGGCGATGCAGAGCCGCGGTCCCCTGATCGCCCCCGAGATCGGGGCCGGGTGGCTGGACGTGGGGGTCAAGGTTCCCGTCGTGGCCACGTTCCAGAAGATGCTGGCCTCGTACCTGCGCGGATCTCAGGCCAACATCCTGTACCCGCTGCACGAGGGGGAGGACCCCGATGGTCACCGGTACCTCTTCCGTTCCCCGTTCAACCACCGCGGAGAGCGTTCCGAGCGGATGGAGGTCGTCGAGGCCCTGGGCACTTTCCGCCAGGACTGGGGGCGCCTGATCGCTCGCAGCGAGGAGCTGCATTCGCCGGTGGGCATCCTGCACCACCAGGATGGCACCCGGGATCTGCTCGAGACATGCACGGATCCGCGCGGCCTCAGCAGCGATCTGCTGGATGCGGCCCTGGACCGGGGCCTCACGCAGTATCCGGCCAATTCGGGACTGTATGGCGCCCTGGTGGAGGGGGGGTATCAGCCCCGGGTCTACGAGCTGTCCACGACGCCTCTCGAGACGCTCCGGACGTGCCGGGTCCTGTTCTTCAACGGCACGGGGAATCTGCCACCCGAACTCGTGGCGCGTCTGGAAACCTACGTCCGCGAGGGCGGCTGCCTCGTGACGCTGGGCGAGTCCTTCTCCGAGGCGGGCTCCACGCTGTTCCCCGGCCGCACCAAGCGCACGTGGCACCCGAGGTCGCTGGCCGTCGTGACCGGGACCTTGACGGATCTCGCCGCCTTCCGCCTCCGGGACGGCAAGAAGATCGCGCACCCGCTGGTGCGCTACACCCTCGACAAGCTGCAACCCGTGATGGGGATGATCAAGCACGCCACCCGAGCGGGGGTATGGGTGGCGGACCATGCGTATGGCGGGAAGGTCTGGGCGTCACGCCGGATCACGTACATGACCGTCCCACCCGGGGCACGCGAGCTCCTGAGTTATGCCCGCTCCCCGATCGGCTATGCGTGCCCCGTGGAATCCGGCGAGACGGTTCACCTCGGCACGTTGCTCGGCCCCATCGTCGACTCCCCCGGCTATTACCTGGACGAACCTGCGCGCAAGCAGTCCGTGATCAGCTTCCTGGGTTCGTTCCTGGCCGAGCGCAACATCCGCTCGCTCACCCGGGCGATTCCGGGCGTGGAGCCGATCCTGCGCCGGACCGACGAGGGGATGATCCTCGCGCTGATCAACCGGGGAGAACGCCGGGAGTTCTCGCTCCCGCTGGATCCGAGCTGGCAACTGGGACCGATCCTGCAGCAGTTCGCTTACCTGGGCTCCGTGGCCCAGCACGCCGAAACCCTGTCGGGGACGCTCGAGTCGGGTGACGTGCTCTGCATCCACCTCGGAAGAATTGTTTCAGAAGGGTAGGTTTACGGGGCGCCGGGTAGAATGCGGAGACGGGAAAGGAGAGTCGGATGGAGTTGCATACGCTACCAGGTGCATGCCTCGTCGTGGCCGGCTCTCGGCGGATCCTGTTCGGAACATTTCCCGAGGTGCACCAGCACCTCATGCAGCGAGGCCTCGGCTGGCCCGACACGCTGGTATTCACCGACGCCATCCTGCGCGATCGCCTGCCTCAGATGGTGCCCGAGTTCCTGTTCTTCGGGCACGTCTTTTTCAACCAGAATTTCGACTGGGTCAACCGCTGCGTGAAGCAACCCCTCACGTTCGTCGGCACGGAGCGTCAGGTGTCGCGTGCCAGCACGATCATGGACATCTCGTTCCTGGGGCTCACGTCGGATGTCCGGGGCTATGGCCTCGACCCCGAGCGTGCGGCCATGCTCGAACGTGAATGTGACTACTTCGCGCTCAAGGACGCCCGGAACGAGGTGATCCCCACCAGCGCCTTCCTCGACCTGCGAAGCTGGGACGAGGATGACTCGCTGACCCTCGACGACGTGCAGATCGTCCGGACGGGGTTGCTGACCTACACGATCTCCCACGGCGAGCAGGTCCTCGCGCTCGACCTCCGGGAATGCGAGCAACAGGGCCCCACATGGCATCTGCCCGAAATTCGCACCCTGGTCCCCAACCCGCAGAACACGCTCCGGATTCTCGGTTCGGCCGGTGCTTTCCAGCATGTGGCGCCCAGCACGAGTTACCTGCTGACGGTTCACGGCGACCACTACCTGATCGACACCTCGCCGTACGTCCACCGGACCCTTGCCCACCTGGGCATCGCCATCGAGCAGGTCCGGGGCATCTTCATCTCGCATGTCCACGATGACCACACGGGAGACATCCTGGCCTTCGCCGGAGCGAAGCGTCGGCTCACGCTGTACACGACGCGCGAGGTCCGCGCCGGTCTCGTGCACAAGCTGGCCGCACTGCTCGACGTGCCCGTCGCTGAAGCCGAGCGGCGATTCGACTTCCAGGAAATCGTCCCCGGCGTGCCGATGCATCTCGGCGGAGCGCGCCTCGATTTCCATGATGCGTGCCACGCCGTTCCGTGCGTCGGCATGTCCGTCACCCTGGGCGGCGATACCGTGGTCATCACGTCGGATACGGCCGGCCACCGACAGTTGCTCGACATGCACCAGAGAGGCCTCATCTCGGATGCCCGTCTGGCGATGCTCGAGGCCCTCCTCCAGGGGCAACAGGTGATCGTGGATGCGGGCGAAGCCATCATCCACGGCTACATCGAGGACTTCCTCCACCTCGCAGACCCCTCGAATCTCGTGCTCGCGCATCGCCACACCTTGCCTGAGCAGTACCGTGAAGCCTTCCGACTCGCGCACCCGCTCCAGACCTTCGAGTTCGGACGCCAGGACGAATCCGCCCTCGACGCGGTCGCGATCGGTCGGGCGCTGCAGTCCTGGGGTGTCCGGGATCTATGGGCCTGGACGAGCGAGTTCGCGGCCCACCGCACGGTCCTCACCCCGGAGCCGGGAGAAGCCATCCTCCGGGAAGGGGACCACACCCAGGATGCGCCCTACTTTTACGTGATCACCCACGGCGAATGCGAGGTGACTCGTGACGGCCAGGCCCTGACCCGCCTGCGCTCCGGGGACCTCTTCGGGGAATGGGGATTCTTCTGCGACGGCAGGAAGCGCATCGCGAGCGTGCGGACCTCGACACCTTCCCGCATCCTGGCCCTCCCCGGGTCGACCCTCCTCACGATGGTCCAGGAAGAGGACCGGCTCGCCGATGCTGCCGGTGAAGAACGGCTGTCCGACCGCCTCCGACGCCTCTGGGAGCACCGGGCCATCGTCGAGCGCACCCCGATGTTCGCCGGCCTCGATGTCGACACCCTCAACCGGGTCTCGCTGCGCGTGACTCGGGTCGAGGTGCCGGCCGAAGAAGTCATCGTTCAGGAAGGTCAGCAGGACGATGCCGCTTGCTACGTGGTCCTGCAAGGACGGCTCCGGGTGGAAAAACCCGAGAGCCCCATCCTCGAGCGGGCAGACGTGTTCGGCGAGGCCTACGCAGGGGGGCTGACTCCGTCACGGACGGCCACGGTCCGCAGCCTGGAGCCGTGTACGCTGCTGAAGATCACCCGGGACGACCTGGTCGCCTTCCGCGAGAGCCATCCACACGTGGAACGAGCCATCAGGGCGCTCGCCTCCCGGCGCCGGTACCTCGACGCCGTCTAGCGCCGGGACCGCAGCAGATCCTCGGGCACCGGGCCATGAAGGGCGCGGCTCGTGAGGATGTACTGGGCCTCCGGCCATCCGAGCGGGAACGCACTCGTGAAGCGCCCCGTGCGCTCGTCGAAGACCTCGCCGATCTGGAGGGCCCCTGTGGTGTGAGCCCGGTCGGTGTTGGCCGCATGCAACTGCTCCGCCCGAGAACGCTCACCCGCCATCCAGGTCACGAGCGCCAGCCAGTCCGTGAGTTCCGGCCAGCCCTGTCCCCCGTACCAGTTGTCGGTTTCCCAGCGCCGGACCCCTCCTCCGGGCTGCACCAGGCGCGCCTCGATCTGCTGGAGCGTCGAGCGGGTGATCGACTCGACAGGAGCCAGGACCCGGAAGGGCCAGACGGAGCCCAGGATGCACGCGTCGATGGCCGGATCCGCCACCATCGGGCCGAGACGTACCCCCTTGCCGAGATAGCCACGGACGACGGCCCGGACGCGGAGCGCATTCTCGAGGACCCCTGCCGCCTGGGCATAGCGGATCGCCTCCGAGGCATGATCGGTCAGCATGGCGATCCGGGAGGCCTCACGGAACCCCGAGATCCAGGAGAGGTTGGTGTACGACCAGCTCTGGTCGGTGAAGGTCTCCCACAGATCCCGGTTCTCGGCCATCAGGCCCCGCTCGGTGATGCGATCGAGCGCCCAGGTGCAGGCCTTGCGGACCATGGGCCAGCGACTCTGAAGATAGCCCACGTCCCCGGTCCGATCACCGTACGCGCCGAGCAGCGTGAGCAGGTGTCCGCCCATGGCCTCGGTACCGTGCTCCCACAGTTCGTTGGGGCGACCGTCCGCGTGGTAGGTGACCCACCAGTCCCCGTCGGCCTTCTGAACCCGGGCAAAGAAATCGAGGATGCCTCGCGCCTCGGGCGCCATGCCGTTCGCCAGGAAGGCAAAGCCATCGATGGTGCTGTCCTGGATCCAGACGTACTTGTAAGCCGGACTGATCTGGGAGCTCGAGGCCAGCATCGCGCCGCTCTCGCTCTGCAACTGCTTGAGGACGATCAGCGCCCGTCGGTAGACGGCGAGCTCACGCTCCGGGGCGACCGGCATGGTGGCCCGGGCCAGCTGCTGGCGCCAGTAGGCCTCGTCGGCAGACACGAGGTCGGACCATCCCCGGGCCCGCGCGGCCACGACGGCGGCCCGCGCGGCCACGCCCGTCATGCCCATGCCGAGGAAATAGGTCGTCTCGCGGGTCTCTCCCGGATGGATGGGACCCACGGCATGCTGGAGGGCGCCCCCCACCCCGAGGGACGTGGCGCTTCCGGCCTGGCGATTGCCCCGGAGCACGCCATCGCGGGCATCCTCGACGGGGTCCATGTCGGTTCCGAGGCGATCGGAGGCCTCTCCGGCCTGGAGGCCATCCGGCTTCCGGGACGCGGCCGAGGCGACCGCAAGCGGGGAGTCTGCGCGGGTCTGCAGGAAGGTATTCGAGGCCTCGTCCCACGCCAGGTGATCGCCGACACCCGAACGCACGAGGGCGAAGTGATGAACCAGGGTGGTGGTCACGCGCGGCACGGTGCTGGTCCCGATGTTCCGGACGCGGACCTGGCGTGCCAGCACGTCGAGGTCCCGGACGGCGACGTCCTCGACCGTCACCTCGAGCCGGGAATCGGCCGAGCGGAAACGCGAGACGATGCGCCCGGAATCCGGGACGAGACGCTGGTCGACGAACACCATGTCCTCGAGCCAGGCGAAACCGCCGGGGCTACCGACGCCGACGGTCGCGAACCTCAGGCGGTTGTCCGCCTGCTGGGGATAATCCCAGCCGATGAGCGCCCCGGGGCGGCTCAGACGGCCGAACTCGCGCGAGACGACGGCCAGGAAGCGTCCGTTGGAGACCTGGGAAAAGTTGGGGCAGTCGCCGAACATGACGGAAGACGGCCCGGTCAGGTTGATCTGGCGGCCGCGGACGATGGGCTCGTCATCGAGGGCAGGCCCCACGGAGGAGCGGGACCGGGCAGTCGACGGCGTGAACCCGCAGGAGGCGAGGAGAGCCGAGACGCTCGCCAGGGCGATGGCCCGTGAACCGGCACGACGGAAGAAGGTCATCGGAACGGTCTCCACTTCCATGACTACCTGGATCTTCGACCGATCAGTGTACCAGATTCGTTAAGAAGAAGCTAAGAACTCGTTATCAGTAGCGAAGACCGAGCCCGACGTGGAGCCCCGACAGGGTCTGGCGGTACAGGGTCGCCACGGGCTGGCCGCGCGAGATGGCCTCTTCCCAGCCGATCCGGAAGGTCAGCGGCTCGACATCCACCACGAACGCTGCGAACCAGTCCGTCCGGGAGAGCGGATACTGGGGAAGCTCCGCTGCCCGGGCAGGGTCCGTGAGACCCGGAGCCCAGTCGATGCCGGCATCGAAACCCAGGGCGGAGGTGAGCCGGGTCCGACAGGTGAACCCGACGGTGGGGCCTCGGAGAAAAGCCGTGGTCAGGGCAGGTGCGCTCACCGCGAGACTCTCCGGAACGACCCCGTCGGTACGCGAGGAACGGACCATGTACCCGCCCCGGAGCTCGAACTCGCAGGGCCCCGCGATGGCTCGCACGGCGAGATCCGGCACGAGCGCCCAGTCCGTCCGGCTCATCCGACGGAGGTCATACACGAGATCGTGGACCACGAGGGTCCCGCGAAGCCCCAGGCCCACGTTTGGCCAGAGCCAGTGGCGCCAGCGAATGTCCCGCAGCCCCGTCGAGGTTCCGAAGACGGGTGCCGAGAGCGTACCGTCCACCTCGACATCGTCAAGCTGGTGCCAGCGGAGCTCAACGGTCGACCCGGCCCCGACGATCCTCGGCCAGTGCCACATCCGGTCGAGCCGGGACACCTCGCTCGCCGCGTCGTCCTCCTCGACCCACTCCGGACGGGCCCCCTCGGACACGGTGGGAAGGGACGAGGGGGCGCCGGGCGCCGCCCGTGTAGCCAGGACGGCCTCGCCCGTGGCAGCCGCAGGAGCGCCCAGGGCCAGGATGACCCGGCGTGGCTCGTGACGCAGCGCGACGGATGCCACCGTTCCCGGTACGAGCTCGAGGACCAGGCGCACGCCCCCGCCGGCGATCGCCCCGGGCAGCACCCGCGCTTTCCGGAGCGTCCGGCCCAGACTGCCGATGACCTGGAGGTCCGGCCGGAGCAGGACGCAGCCGGGCAGATCGATTTCCAGGCGCTCGGGGTTGCCGAGCAGGCGCGCGGTCAGCGGGGGGCGGCGAGGCCCCTCGATGATGAGGACGCGACGCGCTTCCTCGTAGCGGATCCGCTCGATGGCCACGGGCGCCACCCGGCCCGAGCCCGCGGGAGCAGGTGGGAGCGGGGGGACGGGAGCAGCCTGGACCGGCCAGCCCTGGAGACCGAGAGCCGCAGCCACGACTGCCCCGGCCAGCCCGCCGCGCATCGGGCTCAGGAGGCGACGGCCACGCGCGCACCCGCCCGGGCGAGCGCCTCGCCAGCCGCGCCGATCATGCCGGCCCGCTCACCGAGGGCCGCGACCCGGATCTCCTGGACGTCCCAGCCTCGCTCACCATAGCGGGCCGTGACCTGCTCGCGCACCCGGGGCAGGTAGAGGTCCGCCTGGTTGCTGACTCCGCCGCCGATGACGATGCGCTGCGGATCCAGGATGTTGATCATCGAGACGATCCCGATGGCCAGGTGATCCGCCATCCGGTGGATGACGCCGAGCGCGTCGGCATCTCCGGCACGGGCCTTCGCGAACACCTCGTGACTCGTGACCTCGGCGCCCCAGATACCGAGCTCGCGGGCCGAGCGGGCGATCGCCGTGCCCGAGGCATAGCTCTCCCAGCAGCCGTTCTGGCCGCAGTTGCACGAGCGGCCATCCGGCACGAGGATCAGGTGACCCAGCTCCGCCCCGCCCCCGCGCGCCCCGCGGACCACGTGTCCGTCGGCGACGATCCCGCCGCCAAGCCCTGTCCCGAGCGTGATGGCCAGCAGGTTGGCCACTCCACGCCCGGCTCCCGCCCAGTACTCGCCGTAGGCAGCACAGTTGGCGTCGTTGTCGACCGTGACGGGTAGACCACATGCGGCCTGGAGACGCTCGGATACGTCCATCCCCGACCAGCCCGGCAGGTTGCCCGTGCAGTAGAGCACCTTGCCGCTGACATGATCCACGTGGCCCGCGGTGCTGACACCGATCCCCACGAGGCCGGCGGCCTGGGATGATGACAGCTGGGCACGGATCGTGGCTACCGCATCGATGAGCCCCTGCATGATGGCTTCACCCCCGCCCTCGACCGGGGTGGCAAGCCGCCACTCGTGGTGGACGATGCCGGTCTCGTCGACGAGGCCGGCGAGGATCTTGGTGCCTCCGAGGTCGAGGCCGAGGGCGAATGCGGACATGACGATCACTCCTTGGGGATGGCTGCGGCGAAGCGCGCGGTGACGAGCTGGGGACGGGTGATGGCGGACCCCACGACGACGGCGAAGGCCCCCAGGCGAAAGGCCCGGGTGACCTCGGCCGGCTCCCAGACCCTTCCCTCGAGGATGACGGGGACGGGGGTCGCGGCGACGAGGGCCTCCAGCAGGTCCCAGTCGGGACCCTCGAGCTTCGGGCTCTGGGGCGTGTAGCCGCTGAGGGTCGTGCCGATGCAGGCAGCTCCGGCCTTCGCCGCGGCAAGTCCCTCCTCGAGGGTCGAGACATCGGCCATGACGGGAACGTGCAACTCGTCGCGGAGGCGCCGGATGGTCTGCTCGAGTGTGAGCCCGTCCGGACGCACGAGCGTGGTGGCATCGAGCGCCACGAGATGGGCACCGGCCGCGACGGCGGCGGCTGCATCGTCGAAGGTGGGCGTGATGTAGACGGAAGACCCCGGTACGCTGCGCTTGATGAGGCCGATGACGGGGACGTCCACCGCTTCGCGAATGGCCCGGATGTCCGAGACACTCTCGGAACGGATGCCACGCGCCCCGCCCTGGACGGCAGCCCGGGCCATGCCGGCCATCATGCCGAGCCCATGGAGCGGTTCGTCGGGACCGGCCTGACACGAGACGACGAGCGAGCCGCGCAAGCGTGCGACGATGTCCAAGGAACCTCCGGGGGCGACGGACCGAGACGCCCCCATCATAGCAGGGACACACGAAAGGGGGACGGCGAACCGTCCCCCCTCGACATGCCGACCGGAGCGCGAGCGCTACGGAGTCTCGATACCGGCATGGGCGATGCGCCGGATGAGCACGCCCGCGTTTTCCGGACACCCGATGATGACCCGCTGGATGGGGACATCTTGCGCGAAGACCTGCAGGCGATGCAGTTGATTGCCCGGGGTGCCGGACGGAATCTGGAGATCGTCGACGTCGATCATGCTCCCCGTGGCATCGTAGGCCTTCAGGAAGTACGGCTTCGGTCCCCCCAGGAAGTCGATCACCACGCCGCCCCGCGGCTCTGCGAAGTGCAACTGGATATGTGCCGCCCCGTGTCCCGTCCCCGGACCCGGCAGCGTGCCCGCCGGGGTGGTCCCGATGGCACAGATTCCGAAATCACGCCCGAAGAAAGCCGGTACGTGACCTTCGGTGATGTTTTGACCGGGAGGGCCGTAAGACGGATTCGGCACGGCCCGGATCGAGCTGATGCCCCACGGAAGCAGGGCGCTATCCGTCATGAA
>Ga0079301_1000228_pt1 | contig 26476 bp, 23 predicted proteins | sample Wag4_2014_7_11_3_FD_74797 | JGI IMG/M metagenome (GOLD analysis project Ga0079301, IMG submission 74797) | Fresh water mixed with fracking chemicals microbial communities from Ohio, USA - Utica-2 Time Series FC 2014_7_11 | ecosystem: Engineered > Industrial production > Chemical products > Input... | reverse complement strand
CCCTGACCGTCATCCGGGCCGTCGGCGTCCTCGCCGGGCGTCGTCCGGACGTGAAGCTCGTGTTCATGGGCGTCAAGCCGCCGAGTCCCGAGTTGCCCGAGATGGAGATGACGGCCCGGGCGATCGCCCTCTCGGACGAGCTGGGTTTGACGGGTCGGCACGTCTTCTTCAACCACGACTGGGTGCCCTACGACGAGCGCCAGAACTACCTGCTGGAAGCCGACCTCGGCATCTCGAGTCACTTCGATGCCATCGAGACCCGGTTCTCCTTCCGGACCCGCGTGCTCGATTACATGTGGGCCGGCCTGCCCATCGTCACGACCGAGGGGGACTCGATGGCCGAGCTGGTCCAGCGTGAGGGGCTCGGTCGTGTCACCCGGTACGGGTCGGTCGAGGACTGGGTCACGGCGATCGAGGACCTGCTCGACCATCCGGAGACCATCGGGGCGATGCGCGAACGGGTGCGGGAAGTGGCCGAGCGGTTCCGGTGGTCCCGGGTCGCGGCTCCGCTCGTCGCCTATTGCCAGGAGCCGTGGGCCTTGCCGTCGCCTCTCTGGTCGGTGTCGGAGCGCTACGGGAAGCGACGCCTGGGTGTCCCGGTGCAATTCGTGGTGAAGGCGGCCCGTACCTTCCGCGCCGGGGGGATCGCGCTCGTCACCGAGAAGGGCCGCAAGGTGGTCCTGCGGGCGCTGCGCCGGCTCCGCCCGCGGACGGAGGAGTCCCGGACGTGAGTCCGTCTCGCCTGCTCGTCCTGACGGACGACCGCCTGGGCCCCCGGATGGCGGGCCCGGCCATCCGCGCCAGCGAGATCGCCCGCGCCCTTGCGTCCGCGGCCCGCGTGACGCTCGCGAGTCTCCAGCCCGTACGCGACTTCGACCTGCCCGGCGTCGAGGTCCGGGCGGTAGCCCCGCGCGAACTGGCGGGGCTGGCTCGCGAGCACGACGTCCTGTTCGCGGGCGGGCTCCTGTATGCCCAGCACCGCGCGCTCGTGCACTCCGGGGCGGCGATCGCCCTGGATCTCTACGCCCCCTTCCTCCTCGAGGATCTCCAGCGCCTGCGCGGCCAGGGGGCCATCGGCCGGTACCTCTACCGCGAGCACCACGCGGGGCTCGCCTGGCAGATGCGTCATGCCGACTTCATGATCTGCGCGAGCGAGCGCCAGCGCGATTACTGGCTGGGCCGCCTCTGCGCGCTGGGTCGGCTAGACCTCGAGGGGCCGCGTGACACCTCGGCCCGGTCGCTCATCGACGTGGTCCCCTTCGGCATCCCCGACATCCCTCCCGTCGCGGGCGAACCCCGTTTGCGGGGCGTGCTCCCGGGAGTAGATGCCCGCTCGACGATCCTGCTCTGGGGCGGTGGTATCTGGGACTGGCTCGACCCGCTGACGCCGATCCGCGCGGCGGCTCGCGTGCAGGAGGCGCATCCCGACCTGAAACTCGTGTTCCTTGCCGGGCGATCGCCCAATCCCGGTACTCCCGAGGGGGACGGAGCACGGAAGGCCCGTGCGCTCGCCGCGGATCTCGGGGCCCTCGGAAGGTCCGTCCACTTCCTCGATACGTGGGTGCCTTATGCCGAGCGCGGCAGCCTGCTCCTCGAGGCCGACTGGGGCTTCTCCGCCCACCATGAGCACCTCGAGACGCGCTTCTCCTTCCGGACGCGGCTTCTCGACTGTCTGTGGGCCGGCCTGCCGTTCCTGTGCACGGCGGGGGACTCGATGGCCGAGATGGCCCGGATGCAGGGGCTAGGACAGGCCCTCCCGGAGGCGGACGTCGAGGCCTGGATGGCCGCCCTGACGCGGACGGTGACGGACCCCGACTGGCGACCCGCCTGTGCCGGGCGCGTCCGCGAGGTTGCCGACGCGTTCACCTGGTCGCGAGCGGTCGAGCCGCTGGCTCGCTTCGTGTCCTGTCCCGGTCATGAACAGGGAGGTCTCCGCTTTGACTGGCCCGTATTGCCCGGCTGGTCGGGCCTGGCGCTCAAGGCCGGCCTGAGTCTGGCCGGGGAGGGACCGTCGGGGCTCGTCTCCCGCATCCGCCGCAAGCTCGGGGTCCGCGGAGACGCCCCGTGACCGTCGGCGTCGTCGTGGTGACCTGGCAATCCGCCAAGACGATCGGGGCCTGTCTGGCCTCGATCCCGCCCGGAGTCCCCGTCGTCGTGGTCGACAACGATTCGTCGGACGCGACGGCCGAGTGCGTCCGTGCCGCGCGTCCCGAGGCCGTCTGGGTTCCGGCGGGGGCGAACCTGGGGTTCGGTGCGGCGTGCAACCTGGGGGCGTCCCGCCTGGCGGGTCATGACCTCCTGTTCCTGAACCCGGATGCCATGCTCGGTCGAGGGATGCTCGAAGCCCTGCAAGCCAAGCTGCGGAGTCAACCGGTCATCGGAGCCGTCGGACCGCGGATCGTGGGTGCGGATGGCCTTCCCGAGTGGTCCTGGGGTGAGGATCCCACCGTGCGGGACGAGTTCGTCCGTAGCCGTCGCGTGCGGCGCGGCGAGGTCCCGCCCGTACCGACCGGTCCGGTGGACTGGGTCACGGGCGGGTGCTGCCTCGTGCGGCGCGAGGCCTGGGAAGCCGTGACGGGCTTCGATCCCGGGTACTTCCTGTATTTCGAGGATCTCGATCTGTGTCGGCGCATCCGCCAGGCCGGTTTCACCGTGCTCGTCGTGCCCGAGGTCGAGGCGACCCACGTCCGCGGTCACAGCTCCGGCCAGGCCTCGCAGGCCGTGAAGCGGCATTACCGTGCGAGCCAGCGGCGTTACTATGCGACGTACGGGAGCTGGCTCGATCGGGTGATCGTGGGCCTCTACGCGCGCTGGCGGGCGGCCAGGTAAGCGTTCAGGGCGTCTTCCCAGGGCAGCATGGGGCGATCGCCGACCCATTCCCAGCGTCTCGACCGCATGACCGAGTACGCCGGGCGGGGGGCCGGACGCCCCAGTTCGGCCGTCGTCTGGGGCAGGACGTTCACGTCCATCCCCGCCTTCGTGAAGATGGCCTTCGCGAAATCGAACCAGGTGCAGTCTCCCTGGCCAGACAGATGATACGTGCCGTAGGCCCGTGCCTCGACCATGAAGGCCAGGCGGTGGGCCAGGTCGAGTGCCCAGGTGGGGCCGCCGCGCTGGTCGGAGACGACCTTCAGCTCGGGACGTGTCTGGCCCAGCTTGAGCATCGTCTCGACGAAATTGGGGCCATGCTGCCCGTACAGCCAGGAGGTCCGGACGATCGTCGCCTGCCGGTGGACCTCGCGGATGGCCTGTTCCCCGGCTTCCTTGCTGCGGCCGTAGACGCCCTGCGGGTTGGTCCTCGCGAACTCGTCATACGGGGTTGTGGCGAGGCCATCGAACACGTAGTCCGTGCTGACGTGGAGCAGGTGAATCCCTCGCTCCGCACATGCGAGCGCGACGTTCCAGGGCCCCTGCGCGTTGATGCGATACGCGAGGTCGACCTCGTCCTCGGCACGGTCCACCTGGGTATAAGCCGCGCAGTTGATCAGGGTCTCGGGCCGCTCGGCCTCGAGCACGGCGGTGATGTGATCCCGGTCCGTGAGGTCGAAGCGGGGGAGGATACCGTTGACGTCCGTCGAGATCACCTCATGTCCGGCTGCCTGCAGGACGGGGACCAGGTCCTGCCCGAGCATGCCGGCGGCGCCGGCGACGAGAATCTTCATGGTTTGAGGCCTTTCACTGAGAGGTCTATCCCCGTTTCGTCGACCCGGGCCTCGACATGCTGCCCGGGACCGACGGTGACCACCTGAACCCCGTTCCGAGCGAAGGCGTGCAGACCCGGGCGGCGAGCCGCGAAGAGGGTCACGGGCGGGCCACCGGCCAGCGCTGCGAGCAGGGCTACCGAATCGGCCCGGCGCAGGCTCTGGTGGGCGCGACCGCTCTGCGGGGGGTGATGGATGAAAGCGAACACCCGCCGTGTCCTATCCTGCCGCGCGCGCGCCATCAGGGAGCGGACCCATGTGAGCTGGCGATGAGCCAGGCGGCGGTCCGTGGAATCGATGACGACGAACCGATCCGGGCCCATCCGGAAGGTCCGGGACGTCCGGCCCACCGCGTCCTCGAACCGCGCACGCGAGTCGGTGACTCCAGGCAGGACGTACGTGGGGTGAGGCCCCTCCTGGAGGCGTGTCATCAGGGCCCGGACGGGCAGACCGGAGTCGCCCAGGTGGATGGCGAACTCGGCCGTCGCGACGGGGGCCGGTGCCAGATGACCGCTCGAAACCGAGAAGACGTAGCGCTGTCTCGCGTTCGAGGCGAGCTCCCATTCCCCGCGCGAGCCGGCACCCAGCAGGGCGTCGGAAGTCAGGCCGTCGCCCGCCTGCCCGGGGGCCTCAGCCACTCCCTGGGGGGTCACGAGGTAGGCATCTTGCAGGGTGTTGCGCCAGTGCAGGCGCGTCCGGACCACGGAAGTTCCGGGATTGTGCACGCTGATGCGGGTCTCGGGGGAATTGGCCCACACCGTGATGCCGGTCGGATCGGGCAGCCGGGCCCCGTCGTGCAGGTGGACGACGATGTCGGCCGCACGCCCCGGAAGCGCGGCGAGGGCCACGGAGGCCAGGGCTATCGTCAGGGCCAGCAAGCGACGCATCGGGCAGACTCGGTCAGAACAGGGATACTGGCGGGATCATACCACGTGGTCATGGCGCACAGATGTCTGCGGCGACGGCGTGTTAGGATCGCGCACGGCGCCACCGTCTCGCCCCTCCGAGGTACCGATGAGTTCGCTTTCCGTCGCGTTCGTCTGGCACATGCACCAGCCCCTCTACAAGGACCGCCTCTCGGGGCAGTACCTGATGCCGTGGGTGCGTCTCCACGCGCTCAAGGACTACCTCGACATGGCCACGATCCTCGAGAAGTTCCCGCGGCACCGCCAGACGTTCAACCTCGTGCCGTCCCTGCTCGAGCAACTGATCGATTACGGCAACGGCGCCATGGACCGGGTCCTCGATCTCACCCTGATGCCCGTGTCCCATTACGGTTTCGACGAGAAGCAGTACATCTGGGACCGCTTCTTCGACCTCAACTGGGAGCGGATGGGGGCGCGATTCCCCCGGTATCGTGAACTGCGTGAGAAGCGAGACTACCTGCGCTCCCATCTGCCCCTCAAGGAAGCCATGCGGCGGTTCACGGTCCAGGAGTGGCTCGACCTGACGGTCTGGTTCCAGCTCGCGTGGTTCGACCCGTCCTTCCAGGAGACGGATCCGCTGCTCATCGACCTGATCCGCCGCGGCCGGGATTTCACGCAGACCGATCGCAAGCACCTTGTTGAAAAGCAGCGCGAGATCATCCGCCGGATCATCCCGACCTACCGCAAGATGTCGCAGGCCGGGCAGATCGAGCTCACGACGACGCCTTTCTACCACCCCATCCTGCCGCTTCTCGTCGATACGATGTCGGCCCGGGTCGCCCGCCCCGGACTGCCCTTGCCGCGCTTCCGGTTCCAGGCTCCCGAGGATGCCGAGTGGCAGGTGAAGAAGGGGATCGATTTCTTCGAGAAGCATTTCGGGACGCGACCGGCCGGGATGTGGCCCTCCGAGCAGTCCGTGAGCCCCGAGGTCATCCCGATGATGGCCCGTCAGGGCATCCGCTGGGCCATCTCGGACGAGGGTGTCCTCGCCCACTCGCTGGGGGAGCGCGTCCACCGCGATGGCAACGGGCTCGTCACGAATCCCGGCATGTTGTACCAGCCCTACCGGGTCCGGATCGGGGGCGAGGAGGTCGCGATGGTCTTCCGCGACATCTCGCTCAGTGACCTCATCGGCTTCACCTACTCGAAACATGACGCGACGCTCGCCGCTCATGACCTGATGGGGCGCCTCGAGGCCATCCATCGTCGCCTCGGCGGGCGCGGCGGCCTCGTGACCATCGCCCTCGACGGCGAGAATTGCTGGGAGCACTACCACCGCGACGGGATCGACTTCCTGGAGACGTTCTACCGCCTGGCCGACGAGGCGTCGTGGCTCGACCTCACGACGGTCGGCGAGTACCTCGAGGCGCATCCGCCGAAGCACACGCTCGAGCGGCTCCACTCGGGTTCATGGATCTTCTCGGACTTCACGACCTGGATCGGCGATCGCACCAAGAACCGCGCCTGGGACATGCTGACCCGGGCACGTGAGGCCTATCTGCTGCGCACCCAGCAGGGCCATCCGGGGCTCGAGGCCGCCCGCGAGGAGTTGCTGGTGGCCGAGGGCAGTGACTGGTTCTGGTGGTTCGGTGAGGGGCACGATTCGGGCCAGGACGAGCTGTTCGACTTCCAGTTCCGTCTGCATCTCCAGAATGTCTACCGCCTGCTGGGACTCACGGTCCCGGACGAACTGGAGCATCCCGTCGCCCGTCCCGAACCGACGGTACCGACCTTGCCGGGCCTGTCCCGCAGCCCGCGGTTCGACGGGTCGTTCGAGTCGGCTGCCGACTGGGTGGAGGCCTGGGTCGTCGAGACCTGGGCGTCGCAGGGGGCCATGCACCAGGCGACGGGGGGGATCCGCCGGTTGCTCTTCGGGCACAACGACCGGGAACTGCTCGTGCGGGTCGAGTTCGCCGATGGTTACGAGCCCACCTCGGGCGATGCCGTGAGCCTCTACTGCTGCTATCCGGGGCAACCGCGCATCAACTCGCCCATCCCGCTGCCGCCGCGCGGGGATCTCGGCGTGACGGCGGACTATCACTTCGCGCACGAGATCCGCTACCAGTGGGGCGAGGCGATCGCAAGCATCTCGTTCGCGGGAGAGCGCTACACGTGGGTCCCCATCGACCTTGCGGCCCACGTCGCTCCGGGCGAGGCCGTCGAGATCGCCATCCCCCTGCGCGCCCTGTCGGTGCATCCATCGCAGCATCTGATGGTCGTCGCGGCGCTCGAGAAGGAAGGGGTCCTGCACGAGGTGGCGCCTTCCGACCACGGGGTCGTCCTCAAGATGCCCCGGACGCTCTATGCCGTGCGGGCGGTTGACTCGTAGCCGGACCTCTCGCCTTGTCGCCATGCTCCCCGGGGGGTATACTTCGAGGGTTCGCCTCCGTAGTTCAGTTGGATAGAACGTCTCCGTCCTAAGGAGAATGTCGGGAGTTCGAGTCTCTCCGGGGGCGCTTGCATCAGGTCCTGGCCCTAGGGCCAGGACCTGGTCTTTTGTCCACGGGCCTGGCCGTTTGCCGGCTCTGGGGGGGGCGCCCGTGTTCGAACCAAGCCACGTGCCAGACGGGACGCTCTGGGATCTGCTCGACAGTCGCGCACCGGGAGCGGTGGATGCGACGTTCCTGACCCTGCTCGACGATGCCCAGCGCGAGGAGGTCGTCTCCTATCGTGACCTGGCTACCGGTGCCCGCAGGGTGGCTGCGGCCTTCCAGGCCCGCGGCATCCGCCCCGGTGATCGGGTGATGCTGGGCCTTCCCACCGGGCGTGATTTCATCGAGGCTTTTTTCGCCCTGCAGGCACTGGGGGCGGCGGCTGTCCCGTTTTACCCCCCCGCGCGTACCCGGGGCATCGACCAGATCCAGAGCAACCTGGCGCGTCTGATGGCCGTGGCTCGGCCCTCCCTCGTCCTGGTTCCGGATCGCCTTCGCATGCCCCTCGAGGCGGCCGCCTTCCAGGCACGGTCGCGTGCGGTCATCCTGGCACCCTCGGATCTCCGGGACGCCCCGGAGCCCTTCTCGAGGCCCGTCGTCTCGCCCGATTCCGTCGCGCTCATCCAGTTCACGTCGGGGAGTACCCGCGCCCCGCGCGGGGTTCCGCTGTCGCACCGCCAGCTCCTGGCGAACAGCGAGGCGGTTCTACACGTCCTGGAGCCACGTCCCGGGGATGTGGCCGTCTCCTGGTTGCCGCTGTACCACGACATGGGCTTGATCGGGATGCTACTGGTGCCGCTTTGCGGCGGTTTCCCGCTCGTCCTGATGTCTCCCCAGGCCTTCCTGCTGGATCCCAAACGCTGGCTGTGGGCGATACACCGGTACCGCGGAACCCTGACGACGGCGCCCAATTTCGCCTATCAGCTCGTGGCAAGTCGTCTCCAGGACTCCGAACTTGCGGGCCTGGATCTGGGGTCGTGGCGTTTTGCGGGCAACGGGGCCGAGCCCGTCATGGCCTCGACCTTGCGGGCCTTTGCGGAGCGCTTTGCCCCGTACGGTTTTCGTGAGGAGGCCATGACCCCGATCTACGGCCTGGCAGAGGTCGCGGTGGCGGCGGCCTTCTCCCCGCCCACGCGTCTGCCGCGGATCGACCGTGTCGAGGCCCACGCCCTTGAACACGACGGTCTCGCCCGGCCGTGTACCCCTGATGAGCCGGCAGCCCGGCACTTCCCGTCGGTCGGTCCCCCTCTGCCCGGATACCGGTTCCGCATCGTGGGGGCCGAAGGGCCCTTGCCTGAACGGTACGTGGGAGAGGTCCAGATCCAGGGTCCTTCCGTCATGTCGGGCTACCTCGACCGCTCCGGGGCGAACACAGGCGCCTTCGACGGGGCGTGGCTCCGGACGGGCGACCTCGGTTACCTCGCCGACGGGGAGCTGCACGTCGTGGGTCGCCAGAAAGACATGATCCTGAAGGGGGGACGGAACTTCGCACCGCAGGATCTCGAGCACCTGGCCGGGATGGTGGAGGGCGTTCGCCGCGGCTGCGTCGCGGCTTTCGGCGTCTCGGATCCCGGCACGGGCACCGAAATGCTCGTCGTCCTGGCCGAGACGAAGCAGGCTCCCGAGCATCATCCGGAGCAGAGCAGGGCCATCTCCCGGAGCCTCTCGCAGGGCCTGGGGATCCTGCCCGACCGGGTGGACCTGTTGCCTCCGGGCACGCTGCCGAAGACGTCGTCGGGCAAGATCCAGCGCGCGAGTTGCCGTGACGCCTGGGTGCAGGGGGCGCTCGGCCCTGCCCTCGAGGCTGGGCTCTGGGACAGGACGCGTCTGGTGGGTCGGGCTATCGCCCACCGGGTCACGCGGAGGACGATTCATGACGGATAGGATCCCACCGGCCCTGCGGGCCCTGATCGAAGAGGCCCTGCTCGAGGCCGGTGTCGAAGCCGTGGAGCTGGCATGGGACACCTCGCTCTCGGATGATCTGGGCGTGGACTCGTTCCACATGGTCCAGGTCTTGCGCCACATCGAGGAGGCCCACGGGCTGCGTTTCACCCTGGTGGACTGGGTGCTGGCCGAACAGCGTGAAGCCCATCCGACCTACACGGTGGGGTCGCTCGTGACGTACGTGATGCAGTGGACGGAGGGTGAGGCATGCAACCGAGACGCGTGAAGATCCGCGGGCTGGGGCAGGCCCTGCCCTCACGGGCCGTGACGGCCAGCGAACTCGACGAGCGCCTCGGGCTCGAACCGGGCTGGGTGGAACGTCATTCGGGAGTGCTGGTCCGGTATCATGCGGTCGATGAGACGGCCTCGGAGCTCGGTGCCCGGGCGGCCCGGGCCGCCCTCGACGATGCCGGGCTCACCTTCGGGGACATCGATGTGCTGGTCGGCGCATGCGGCACCCCCGAGCAGGCCATCCCCTGCAACGCGGCCCTGATCCAGAAGGCTCTGGGGCAGGCCGATTCCGGGATTCCCTCATTCGACATCAACTCGACGTGTCTGAGCTTCGTCACCGCCCTGGATGCCGTCAGCTCCCTGCTTGCAGTCGGTCGCTACAGGCGGGCACTCGTGGTCTCGTCCGAGGTCGCCTCCGTGGGCCTGAATCCGCGGGAACGAGAGAGTGCCACCATCATCGGGGACGGTGCCGCAGCTGCCGTGGTCGAGCAAACGCCGGATGGCGAGACCTCCGCCATCCTGTGTGCCCGCATGGAAACCTACAGTTCGGGCTCCGAATTGACCCGCACGCGCGGCGGAGGCTCCCGCTTCCATCCCCGTCACTTCACGGGGGACCTCGAGGCTTACACCGAGGCCTACACCCTCTTCGAGATGGACGGTCGAGCCGTCTTCAAGCTGAGTGCCCAGATCCTGCCCGGATTCATCGGACGCCTGTTCGAAGAGAGCGGTCTCGCACTGTCCGACATCCAGATGGTCATTCCTCATCAGGCCAGTCCGACGGCCCTCTGGCTCATGCAGCGTCGGCTGGGAATCTCGGATGACCGATGGATGGTCGTGGCCCCCGAGTTCGGCAATACCGTGGCCGCCTCGATCCCCCTCGCCCTGCACGAGGCCGTCCGGCGCGGGCGCGTGAAGCGTGGCGACCGGATCATGTTGCTGGGGACGTCGGCGGGGTTCTCGGTGGGATCAATGGTACTGGACTACTGATCGTCGCCGGTCAGCCCGTAGGCCCAGCGCATCAACTGTCGGACCAAGGGCGTCGGCCATCTGACCACGTGGGCCAGGAGCCGAGCGTCGAGACCGACGAGGAGGCGTCCGGACGCGCGCCCTTCGAGGGTCCGGGCCACGGCGTGCGCCACGCGTCGGGGATCTCCTCCGAGGCGGGCGGCCTGTGAGGCCATCTCTCGCGCTCGCTCCAGGGACCGCGCGTAGCGCGATTCCAGGTCGGAGGTTCCGCGATCGCCCGGTCCCGTGGACTTTTCCCAGATGGGAGTCCGGAAGCTGCCCGGTTCGATCAGGGTCACCCGCACCCCCTGAGGGGACAGCTCGCCGGCGAGTGCCTCGCTCAGGGCAGCAAGGGCGGCTTTCGACGCACAGTAGGCCCCCGAGAACGGAATCCCCGTGTGACCGGCGGCCGAACCGATGTTGACGAGATGCCCCCGTCCCTGCCGGAGCAACGGCAGGAAGGCCCGTGTGACCTCGAGCGTTCCGAAGACGTTCACCTCGAACTGTTGGCGCACGAGGTCGACCGACATGGCTTCGAGCGGACCCAGGCTCGAGATCCCGGCATTGTTGACGAGTCCCCGGAGCCCCGATTCCCCCAGGGTTGCGAGCACCTCATCCCTGGCCGCCGCGATCGTCGAGGGATCCGTCACGTCGAGCCGAATCGGTCGAATGGCCAGCCCCCCTTCTGCCCGGAGATCCTCGCCATCGGCAAGCTTTCGCACACCTGCCAGGACCTGCCAGCCCCGGCTGGCGAGGTGCAGGGCACTGGCCCGGCCGATACCGGTGGAGGTGCCCGTGATGAGGACGTGTCCGCGCGTCGTCACGGATGCCCCCTAGAGCCGGTGATGTTGCAAGATCGGGATGGCGATCCCGTTGATCACGGCCTGAAGCAGTCCCCACGTCCAGCGGCGGGGCGGCGCGAGGTGCCTGTCGTGGATGGCACTGTATTCGATATGGGGCCGGGCCCCGCGGCTGCTCTTGAATCCCGCCGCCCCTGAACTCAGATTGAGCAGGAGGCCTCTCTCCTCGGCTGAACGCCGGGTCAGGACCGAGAGCATCCGGTACAGGCCCGTTTCTTGCGGGAGGCGGGTGTCGTAACCGAAGATCGGTGTCGTCATGGTGCCATACCGCGTGTAGAAGCCGAGCACTCCGTCGATCCGGCCGTCCTTGCGCAGCGCCTTCAAGGTCATCGTCCCTTCCATCAGGGCCGTCTCGAGGAACTTCAGCGTGAACCGGGGGTTCCAGGTTGAATACTTTTCGATGTAGAGCAGCTCGTAGAGTTCCAGGAGGCGTGGCAGGTCGCCCGCCGTGAGGTCCGACGGTCCCAGGACCTCGTAACCGCTCCGCTCCAGGAGGCGGGTGTCGCGCCGCCAGATCTTCCGGGCGGCATGGTTCAGGAAGCCCGGATCCGCCGGCTGATCGTGGTAGATCTGCCGGCTCGCGATCAACCGGTATCCGAGGGCCTCGAAATGCCGCAGCAGGTCGTCGCCCTCGATGTCGTGGAGCGACCTGAAGGCGAGGGCGTGGTCCGGAAACCGCAGAACCAGGAAGTCCGTGATCGCTCGCAGGTCGTCGCGGGTGAGGGGGGGATGCAGGTTGGTCGAGACGAGCCAGTTGTCGACGTGGACGGTCCGGTTGATCGCGCCGAGCCGCAACACGCCTCCGAGCATCCTCAGGGCCAGGTCGAGACTGGCCTTCTGTACCGGGTCGTCCAGCTCCCGGAGCTCCTCGCGCGCGTACGACACGTAGTGGGTATGGGGGGAGCAGACGTAGCAGTTGTCCCATTCCGTCTCGTTGACCGTGACGGGTAGGACGCGATCGCCCGACAGCAGGACCAGGAGGCGCGTGCGCACGTTCGCCACGTGTGCATGAGTACCCTCACGCATCATCGGGCCCAGGTAGGCGCGTGCGCGGGCGCCATCGGCCGTGGGGGGCCAGGGCACGTCGTCCGGATCCGAGAACAGGCGAAGGTCGGGCATGGCGGACATGCTAGCTGGAGGGCCCGGAAGCCGGAAAGGCCCGTTCGACCCTGCGCAATTTCCGATCACCCGGCTCGAACGCGTAGGCCGTGAAGTGCAGCTCCGGGGACCGGCAACCGAGACGCTCTCCGAGTTCCCGGAAGGTCTCGGCGAGTCGGCCCTCGATGCGCGCCCGCTCGGCTTCGGGGGCCCGGAAGGCGACCTCCACGCGGTCCGGTGCGACCTGGCGGCAGCGGTATTCCTGGATGTCTTCCGAGGCCAGCATCACGGCCCGACGGATGAAGTCGGGAAAGACCTCCCGTGACCCGCCGGCGAGTGCGGGCCATATGAAGATGTCGTCGCATCGTCCCTCGATCGCCTCGAGCGCCGTGAAGGCGGAGCCGCATGCACAGGGTTCCCGACGTTCCGTCAGGAGGTCGTTGAGGCGGTAGCGGATGATCGGCTGGGTGGTCCGCGTGAAATCCGTGACGATCGGGATGAACTTGCGGGCCTCCGCATCGACGATCTCTTTCTGGATGACGACGCGGTCCTCGTTGAGGTGAAGGGTCCCCTCGGGACAGGTCGCGGCCAGAAAGCCCTCCGTGCACTGGTAGACCTGGTGGACGGGCAGAGCGAATGACCGGCGGATGGCGGCCTCGTCAAGGGGATCGAGGACCTCCGCCACCGAGACGAGCCGGCTGGGAGCGATTTCAAGCTGTCCCCGGGATCGGCACTCGGCCAGGAGGCGCAGCATCGACGGGGGTGCCACCAGGATGTCGGGATGGAAGGTCTGCAGGCGTTCGAGATGGCTCGGGAGCGGGTCCAGGAGGTCGTGGTACTCGAAACGGATCCGGCTGCTCGACACGCTCGCATAGAGGTTCGAGTTGGCCCTCAGAAAGAAGGCGATCCGGTATCGATCCAGGAGCGTGCCGGGTAACAGCCGGGCCAGGATGTGGCCCGCCCAGGCATACCGCTCGCGGGGGCTGACGAGGAACAGGCCCCGGTTTCCAGACGTGCCCGAGGACAGGCCCACCGTGATGGTGCCGATGGTCGGTGAAAAGTTGCGCGACCGCTCGGCCTCCAGGGCGATCGCCATCGCCTGTTCGGCCCGGATGCCCACCGTGTTGAGGTCGTCGAAGTTCGCCATCATCGACGCCTTGTCGAGGAGCGGTAGGCGCCGCCATTCCGCGAGGGGCAGGGCACCGAACTGTCTGCGGTAGAAGGGTGACCGCGGGAGAATCCGGGCGAGCAGCGCCTGGACCTGCCGGTCTTGCCAGGCTTCCAGGGCGTGGCGCGAGGAGAAGCGACGTCCGTGGCGCGTTCGCGCATAGTGCCACAGCAGGGTGGGAAGCCCCGTCATCGTCGTCCCGCCGTGGCGCCGGTCCAGCGTGCGTAAGCCTCCTGGCAGTGCGAGGGGATGATCGCCAGGTCGGGCCACGCCCGGTGCAGGTCATGCAGGCTCGCCAGGGTCTCCCGGAAGCGGCGCGCATCCGAGAAGATCAGGTGCGCGAGGAGGCCCGGGGGGACGTGTTCCCGGAACGAGCGGCTGAGCCAGCACGCATCCCCGATGAGAAAGACGGGGGGATCGGAGGCCACGAAGGCTCCGTGGTGCCCGAGGGCGTGCCCTGGCAACTCGATCAGCACGATGGTGCCATCCCCGAGCAGATCGCGGCCCCGCGTGAACGGCGCGAGTTCCTGGGGGAGGCGGATCTCGGGCAGATCCTCGATGAACGTGGTCCGGTCCGCGAAGTCGGCGGGCAGCAGCCCGGGGAGGAAGCCCGATCGGAGCGCGTGAAGCCCCTTCCGGGGGCGCAAGGTCTCGTAGGCCGAGCGCGCGCACACGAAGCGGGCTCCGGGAAAATCCCGCGCGGCCCCGACGTGGTCGGCGTGGAAGTGGGAGACGACGATCATCTTGATCGCTTCACGAGCGATGCCCCGGGCGGCCAGCTGGTGGGCGATCTCGTCGGTGTCCTCGAGGTGGACCGGTGTGACGCGGGCATAGAGACTGCCCGGAAACCGGGCCGTCTCGGTGTGGAACTGCCGCGAGTACCCCGTGTCGAACAGGATGGGGCCTGCGGTCGGATGCTCGATCAGGCCCACCAGTGCCGGGATGGCGACCTCGCTCCGGCGCCCGTCCCGGATGATCGCGCGTTCCCGGTGCGTGCAGTGACCGGCGGACAGCAGGGTGAACTCAACCATGGGTCTCCTTCCACCAGCGGGCGAACCGGTCGATCCCTTCCTCGATACCGATGCGGGGCTGGTAACCGAGGTCGCGTCGGATCGCGGAAATGTCGAGTGTCTGGCTGTATGCGAGTGTACCCACCGAGTACCGGGTCAAGACGGGCTCCCGGTCGCTCCCGGTCAAGCGCGTGACACCTTCCGAGAGTCCGGCCAGGGCCAGGCCCAGGGCCGGGGGAAGCGATCGCGTCCGGTAGGGTTGCCCCAGCCGGCCGAACACGGTGGTCAGGAGGTCCCGCAGCGGGATGGGTGTGCCGTTCGTGACGTGGTACTTCCGACCGAGCACGGCGGAAGGAGCTGTCATGCCGAGCATCAGCGCATCCACGGCATTCTCGACGTACGTCAGATCGATCAGGGGATTGCCGAACATCGGAAACGCCCGCCGGCTGGCCCGGATGAGTCTCGGGAAGATCACCGTGTCGCCGGGCCCGAACAGCGCCCGGGGACGGAACATGATGACGGGAAGGCCCCCGGCGAAGGCCTGGTCGATGTCCTTTTCGGCCTGTTGCTTGGTGGCTGCGTAAGCGTTCGCGGGCACCGTGGGGTAAGGGGTGGATTCGGGGAGGTCGAGGCAATCGCGAAACTCGAACAGGACGCTCGGACTCGACACGTGGATGAGGCGCCGGACCTCGTGGGCCTGGCAGCCCGCGATCACATGTCGGGTTCCCAGCACGTTGCTGCGATGGAACTCCTCGGGTTTACCCCACGGGGACGAGAGCGCACCGGCGTGAAACACGATGTCCTGGTTCTTGCAGGCGTCCCGGATGGCGTCGGCATCTCCCAGATCGACCCGCTTGAACAGCATGCCGCTTGCCGCGAGTTCCTGGCCGATGCGTTCGTTTCGACCGAGGGCCGTGACATCGTATCCCCCGGCCTGCAAGCGTTCGGCGAGTTTCCGGCCGAGAAAGCCTGTCCCGCCCGTGACGAGTACGCGTGTTATCCGTTCCATTCGATGTCCCTTGTCGAGGCCGCCAGCATCGAGGTGCCGGACCGACGGCTGGCTTGAAGCAGTTCGGTGAACGCCACGAACTGGTGCAGGAAAGGCATGGGATCGTCCAGGCGAAAGGCCACGTCCCGACTCTTGCCGACCACCTCGATCCAGTGACAGAGGCGCGCAGGTGTGCATGCGGCGGGGAGACCATATGCCAGCATCGCGAGGCCCACCATCGCTCGCGCATCGGGGCGTGGCACGCAGAGGTCGCTTGTGCCGAGGATGGCGCGGTCGAGTCGATCCCGGGCCGTGAACAGGTGCACCCCGCTGGTCGCCCGGGGATTGCATTCGAGGGGGAGCAGGATGCCCTCCGGGGTCTCGATGAAATCGAACGCGATCTGTCCCGTGTAGGCCTCATCCTCGACGAACCTCTGGACCCAGGCCAGGAGCCCCGGGTGTTCCAGCGCGGCGAAGTTGATGCACGCCCCCTGACCGGCCGTGAAGTCGGCCGCATAGGCGGCATGGGCGGTCAGGCGCCCTGCTCGCGCGATGCCGTAGGTACACAGGGCTCTTCCGGTGACGAAGGCCTGGACGACCCAGGGCTCGGAGGAGGAGGGGGCACAGTCAGGTAAGGGCTCCCCGGCGGTGAAGAACTGGACACGGGTGGAAAATCGCGAGTAGACCGGTTTCAGCACGAACCGCTCGCCGACCGGCAGCCGTCGCGCCAGATCCTGCAGGTCATCGCGAGATTCCAGTTTCCACGTTCGAGGGACCGGGAAACCGAGGGCCTCCGCTTTCCGGATGAAGTCCCATTTGCTGTGGAGTAGCCGGAGCTGGGGCCACGCGGGGGCAAACAGTTCGCATGGCAGGCGGCTCGCCTCGTGTCCACGCGCGAGATGGAAGATTTCCTCGCAGGTGGGCACGAGGAGGTCGACGCGTTCCTTTCGGACGATCTCGGCGATCGCCTCGATGAAAGCTTCGCCGGTCGGGTTGGGGGCCGGGATCCGGTAGCTCCGGGTGATGGTCCGGGAGTAGCGCGTCAACGGGTGACCGAAGCTCTCCGCGAGGATGACGCGGTGTCCTGCGGCGCGGAATAGCCTGGCCAGTTCGAGTGCCGCAGGCGCCCGGCCACCCGTGAGCAAGATCGTGTGGCAGGTCCGGAGGGCGTCATCGTTCAAGGGTTGAGGCCTCCATCCCTGCTTCGGTCCAGGGAACACCCACCGGAGACGGTGCCAGCCCGTCAGCGAGCGAACAACCACCCTCTCAGCTTGCGGGTGGCGATGGGCATCGCCCACCACGTCAAGCTGGCCACCATCAAGGCCCCCACGATAGCTCCCTGGAGCATGCGCGGCAACGGCCGTAACCAGGGCCCGAGCAAGGCCTGGTACACCTGCATCAGGGGAAAGGCGACGCCCCAGGTGACCAGGGCCATCTTCCATCGCGGGGGAGCGACGGGCGAGAGGCCTGGCAAGGTGAAGAAGGGTTCCAGGCCCGACTGATGCTGGATCTCGGCATGGAGCGTCAGGTGCTCGAAGCGTTCGCGAATGGACGCACGTTCCGGAGATCCTTCCCAGGCCTCCAGATGGGCAGCCGAGTCGAATCGGAAGACGATGGTGAAGATGGACGCGGGCTGACGGAGCACGAAGGCCCCCATGTGCCCGGGAAAGCGGGAAGCCATCTCGATGGCCTCGTGAAACAGCTGGACGGCGTCCGTCTCCCGTCCCGGGAGCACCTGTCGGTGCACCGCCACGGATACGGGTTCGGTGGTCGTGCTCGTCGCGGGTTCTGTCATCGGGGGGAGCGGCCTTTCGCGAGTTCCGGGACTCGCAACATACCCGGATGGACGCCTGACCGGCAACTGCCCGCGGATGGTAAACTGAGTCGTGGTCGCGATCGCCTCGCCACGCCGACGATCGCTTCGTGTGTCAACCCGCAGGAGGTATCTCAGTGACGCAACTCGAGGATCGGACCCAGACGACGGATCGCCATGCAGCAGACGGCTCGACGGGCCGCCAGACCGTGACGATCATCCCGGGGGACGGCATCGGCCCCGAGATCACGCGTGCCGTCCGTCGCATCCTCGATGCAAGTCAGGCCCCCATCGACTGGGAAGAGGTCCCGGCCGGTCTCGGCGCCACCGACATCGCTCCCAATGGTCTTCCGCAGTCGACTCTCGACGCGATCGTGCGCAATCGCGTGGCCATCAAGGGGCCGACCGAGACCCCCATCGGCAAGGGACACAAGAGCGTCAACGTCACCATCCGCAAGACACTCGATCTGTTCGCGAACGTTCGCCCCGTCCGCTCGCTGCCCGGGGTGGCGTCCCGGTACGGGAACGTCGATCTCGTCATCGTCCGCGAGAACGTCGAGGACACCTACAGCGGCATCGAGCACTTCCAGTCGGCCGACGTGGCGCAGTGCCTCAAGGTCATCACCCGTCCGGGCAGCCTCGCCGCAGCGCGTCACGCGTTCGAGCTCGCGAGGACCTGGGGGCGCAAGCGCGTCACGTGCGTGCACAAGGCCAACATCCACAAGCTCACGGATGGCCTATTCCTCGATTGCTTCCGCGAGGTCGCGGCAGAATATCCGGACATCCAGGCGGATGACATCCTCGTCGACAATGCGTGCATGCAGCTCGTGATGCGTCCCGAGCAGTTCGACGTGCTCGTCACGCTCAACCTGTACGGAGACATCCTCTCGGACCTCTGCGCCGGGCTGGTGGGCGGCCTCGGCGTGGCTCCTGGCGGGAACATCGGTGACGGTCTGGCGGTTTTCGAGGCGGTACACGGTTCGGCTCCGGACATTGCCGGCAAGGGCCTGGCCAATCCCACCGCTCTGCTGCAGTCGGCCATCCAGATGCTCCGTCACATGGGCCTCACGGGTCATGCGGGGCGGATCGAACGCGCGATGATCGCCACGCTCGAGGCCGGTACCAAGACGCGTGACCTGGGCGGTCAGGCGAGCACCGACGAGTATGCCGACGCCATCATCGCGGCCCTCGAGGCGCCGGCAACCGGGGAGCCCGGCCTGAAGCAGGTCGCTGCCGCACGTCAGCGCGAAGATGGGGTCGCCGAGGGCTCGGTCCCCCTCGATACCGTGGGCGTGGATGTGTTTGTCCAGCATGACGGGGTCCCCGCTATGCCCCAGCAGGTGGGAAGCTTGCGTCTCCACCTCATCTCGAACCGCGGGACGAAGGTCTTCCCCGGTCCTACTCCGGACATCCTGCTGGTCGACGTGTACCGTTGCCGGTACCTGGCCGGTGGCCCCGTCCAGGACGCCGACATCCTGGCCCTCCTGGCGCAACTCGAGGCCCCGATCCGCTGGGTGCACGTCGAGAAGCTCCAGGCCTCGGGGAGTGAAGCACGCTACAGCAAGGCCCAGGGCGAGTAGTCGGACGTTCACGGGCAGGCCCCCGGTCATGCTCAAGGGTGTCCCTCGCGACAGACCTGCCGGATGCCCCGCGGACGCGTATCGCGTCCCGGGGCGGTTCGTTGCCTGTTTGGTGCTCGTCCTCCTGCTCGCTTCCTGCGCGGCCTCGAGCCGCGAGGTGGTCGAACGGGCCAGGCCACGGTCCGGGTTTTACGAGGTGAAGCGGGTGCAGGATCCGTCCGGCTTCCGGCTGGGTCTGCTTTTCCGCACGGACGGTGTCGTGAAGCCCTTCCCCGATGGTACGGTGCTCACGAACAGGACCGATCTCGCTTCGGACTACCGGTGGCAAGGAAACGAGGTCCGGTTCCGGCTGTTCGACCCGTACCGGAAGATCCCTGATGAGAGGTTCTACGAGCTTCGCATCGTGTCGGGGACCGAAATGGAGGGGGTCGAACGGATCCGTCCGCTCGGTGCCTTCGACCAGGTCGTTCGGGACGTCGTGTTCCGTCGCGTCGCGGACTTTCGTGTCGAAAGGCGTGATCCCGAGCGCTTCGGACGCCTGCAACTCAGGATGGTCCGCGAAAAGTCGATCTGGGAGTCGGCCATTCGCAAGGAGGCGGAAGTCCGCAAGCTCCGGTCCGAGGTGGGCCGGATCGAACAGGCGATGGACCTGCTCGGCAAGCAACAGGCGAAGGCGGCGATGGCCCTCGTCAAGGGAATGCCGGAGCGACCCGCTCTGCCTCACAGGACCTTCGCGGTGGAAGTCCGCAAGCTGGCCCTGGACCTGTCCCAGCCTCTGGAGATCGAGTCGCTCGAGTCGCGTTGACGGGCCTCGCTCCGGTCAGCTTTCCCGACCCGCGGCCAGCAGCTTCGCCTTGCGAACCACCTCGGTGCCGAGTTGCTCGAGCGCCTTGTCGAGTTTTCCGTCCACCAGCTTGTCGCCCTCGAATGCGGCCCAGGACCGATTGGCCGTGACCACCATGGGGACGGTCATCCCCCGCAGGGCGCGAACGGCATATTCCATGGTGTTGATGGCCTGGAGGGCCTGCACGCCTGCCGCTGACCCGATCAGCCCGACCACCTTGTCGTGCAGGTAGGGAGGCTCAAGCTTCGAGAGCATCTCCAGCCAGTCGATCGCATTCTTGAATGCACCGCTGATCGTGCCCTGGTAGAGCGGGCTCGCCCAGATGAGCCCATCCGCCCGGTGCACGGTTTCAAGGTACTCGTGCACGCGATCGGGAACGGGCGCGGGATCTTCGTGTCGGAAGAAGGGCAGATCGAGTTCCCGGATGTCGTAGCAGATGGTCCGAGCCCCTGCGTTCTCGCAGGCCTCGAGAGCGCGCCTGAGCGCCGCGAGACTGGTCGAGGGGCGGGCTCCGAGCGAGCCACCGATTCCGACGATCTGCAGGGGACGTATCGACATGGCTTTCCTCGGTGTGAACGGGGGACCCGTCCAGCCTACCCGGTTCCACCGGCACGTCAAGGATCGATACCCGGACGCCGCGGCGTGTTCGCTTCTCTTGTCACGGGGGATCGTAAAAGTTAAACTGGAGTAAAGTTGTGGTGAAGGCATAGACGCTCACCACGATGCGTCGTCCAGAGAGGGGCCTGCGATGCCCAATCCGCGTGTGTCTTGGCTTGTTGTCCTGGCCCTGAGTTCCCTCGCGTGCATCGCATCCTGTGGCGCCACCTCCACCGGTATCGAGCCGCCCATCGTCCCTGCCCCGTCTCCCGTTTCCCCCGTCGATCCCGGGCAGGCATTCCCCGGTTCCATCGCACAGGTCGTCGCCCGGGTACAGGCCAGGCGCCAGGTCCTTTCGCCCTTCGAGGCCGTCCTCGAGACGCGCGAGTGGAAGGGGGCGGATTTCCGGGGTACCAAATATCGGATGCTCGTCCAGTCGTCCGGGCTCGTCAAGAACACCGTTCTCCAGTCCTCGACCCAGTTCATGACGGGCATGGAGATGCTGGTGGACGGATCCGACAAGGTGAGGATCAAGTTGCCCGGTGTCCTGTCCTTCGTCAAGATGACGGTCTCCATCCAGGACGAACGGGCCCGGAGTCTCAACGGGTTTTACCCGCGGCAGACGGATCCCTCGGTCTTCATCCTCGGAGTCTCGGATTCCCGGACGCAGCTCACCCAGGCCTCGCCGATCGTCTTCGAGGGCCGGGTCCTCCCCGTCGTCGCGTTCACCCGTCCCGAGCTTCCCGCGGGCGTCACCGCGGCCGAGGCCGGTATCGACATGAAAACCGGGGATGTCGTGGTCGGGCGTCTGCTCACCGGCAACCGCCTCGTGTACGAGTACCGGATGCGCAACGTGGTCTTCCGTCCGATTTCGCCCTCCGAGATGACGCTCTGATCCATCTGTGACATCGCAGCAAGCCCCGGGTATGATATTTGTCAGACTCGCGGGAGGTTGCGTGCGTCATTTCCAGCATGTGTGGTCCTTGGACGGGTGGGATCGCGTCCCTTCGCCGCTTTCGGAAGACGAATCGGCCCGTGCCCTTTTGCTCGTGTTCGGGGATCCCCACAGGATCGGGGTTGCCCTGACCCGCGAGGTGGCCGTGCGGTTCCCCGGGGTTCCTGCGGTTTACTGTTCGACTGCGGGTCAGATCGCCCATCGGGCCATCCTGGACGATGCGGTCGTCGTGACGGGCCTCGTGCTATCCTCTGGCTCCTTCAGGGCCGTGGTCGATGTGCTCACCGATCCCGAGGACAGTGCCTCGGTCGGGGCCCGGCTGGGACACGCCCTGTCCTCCGTTCCAGATCTGCGCCACGTGCTCCTGTTTTCGGATGGCCTCGTCGTCCGGGCCACCCTCCTGGTGAAGTGTCTGGAGGCCCGTTTACCGACCGGAGTGGCGATCACGGGAGGACTGGCCGGCGACGGGACGAGATTCGCCGAGACCGTCGTCGGGCTCGACGATCAGCCATTGCCAGGACGAGTCGTTGCCGTGGGGATCCACGGCGATTCCCGGTTGGACATCCGGTATGCAGCCCTGGGTGGGTGGGATCCATTTGGCCTCGTCCGGCGCGTGACCCGGGCGCGCGGCCAGGTCGTCTACGCATTCGATGACGAACCCGCGCTCGAGGTCTATCGTCGGTATCTCGGGGATCATTCGGCAGGCCTTCCCTCCAGTGCCCTCTTCTTTCCGCTGGCCGTGCGCAAGGAAGGCGAACGGCGCTTCCTGGTCCGCAACGTCGTGGCCATCGACGAGGCGGAGGGCAGCCTCACGTTCGCTGCAGAAGTCCCGGAGGGAGCCACGGCCCAGCTCATGATGGCCAACAAGGACCGCCTGATCACCGGTGCGGAAAATGCCGCCACGGCCGTACAAGCCGGTCTCGACGGCTCGCCCGATTTTGCCCTGCTGGTCAGCTCCGTGGGGCGTCGCCGCGTGCTCGGACAGCGTACCGAGGAAGAGATCGAGGCCGTCAGCGCCATCGTGGGCCCCGAAGTCCCGCTGGCCGGATATTACTCGTATGGCGAGATCTGTCCTGCCGAGTTCGGCGGGGCGGGGGAGGTCCAGAACCAGTCGATGGCCATCACCACGTTCCGGGAGGTCGTGTCATGACGGGCTGGCACAAGCTGCTCGAGCGACAGCTCCGTCGAACGGTGGGGCTGGATGCCCTCACGAGTTACGGTCCCGAGTTCGAGCGTTTCCTGTCTGCCGTGAACGAGGCTTACGTGAGCCAGGATGAAGATCGTGCGCTCGTCGTCCGCTCCCTCGAAGTGAGCTCGTGGGAACTCGAACGCAAGCAAACCATGCTCCAGGAGGCCCGACTCGAGGCGGAAGCCGCGAATCTCACCAAGGGGGCCTTCCTGGCCAACATGAGCCACGAGATGCGAACCCCGCTCAACGCGATCATCGGCTACAGCGAACTGCTCATCGAAGAGGCGCCCGACCTGCAGGGCGAAGAGATGATCCCCGACCTCGAGAAGGTCCGGGCGGCGGGGCGTCACCTGCTCGGGCTCATCAACGACCTGCTCGACCTGGCCAAGGTCGATGCAGGCAAGCTCGAGGTCGATCTGCAACCGGTCAGCGTGGCGCACGTTCTCGGCGAGGTCCAGGCCCTGCTCCGTCCCCTGGCCAGCGAGAAGGGCAACACGCTCGACGTTCCCGACATTCCCGGGGATCTCTGCGTCATGGCGGACGAGATGCGCCTCCGGCAGGTCCTGCTCAATCTGGTCGGCAATGCGCTCAAGTTCACCGAACAGGGCATCGTCCATCTCGGTGTCGGGCGCATGGCGGGGTCCGAAAGGGTGGCCATCCAGATCGAGGATTCCGGGATCGGCATGACGCCCGAACAGCTCTCGCGGCTGTTCCGTCCCTTCGTGCAGGCCGACTCGTCGACCACCCGCAAGTACGGGGGGACGGGGCTGGGACTGGTCATCAGTCAGCGCCTCACCCAGCTGATGGGGGGGGAGATCACCGTCACGAGTACCCCGGGATATGGATCGTGTTTCATCGTCTTCCTGCCGGAAGCCGCGCTCGCATCCGAGTCCGCCTCAGGGGCCGGTGACGGGGAATCTGGTATGGTCATGGTGGAGGGCGCGTGATGCCTCGCATCCTGATCGTCGAAGACAACGAGATGAACCGGGATCTGCTGGTCCGACGCCTCACGAGGCGTGGCTTCGAGGTGACCACGGCCGCCCTGGGACGTGAGGCGCTCGAGCGCCTCGGGGGCGATCGCCCCGACTGTATCCTCATGGATCTCAGCCTGCCCGAGATGGACGGACTCGAGGTCACGCGCATCATCCGCACCACTCCCGAGGGGGGAACCGTCCCCATCATCGCGCTCACGGCCCATGCCCAGGCCTCGGATCGTGAGCGCGCCCTCGCGGCCGGGTGCGATGACTTCGATACCAAGCCCATCGATCTGGATCGCCTCCTCGAGAAGATCCGGGCCCTGCTCCCGGCCGACGCGGAATGAATGCCGTGGTCCCCTTCGATCCCGACTCCGGGCAGGAGTCTCCCCCGCGAGACGAGACGGAATCGCGTCTCGATGTCGACGTTCTGGCCCCCGTGCGTCACGAACTGCGGACGCCCTTGAACGCGATCATCGGGTACAGCGAGGTATTGATCGAGGAGCTCCAGGACAGTCCCGATTTCCATCCCGATGCGGTGCTGCATGCGCTCCAGCGCTGCGTGGCGATCGGACACGAGTTGCTCGGGGCCATCCAGCGCATCCTGGGGCACCGGAAAACCATGCCCGATCCGGTCGAGCTCTCGCTGCAACTCCAGGACGGGTGTCTGCCACCGCTCGATGAACTCGAGGGGACCGTCATCTCGCTGCGCCATCACGTGCCGCAGTTCAGCGAGGACCTGGGTTCCATCCAGCTCGCTGGCAACCGGATGCGGCTCCTGGTCATGCACGTGCAGGTCGGCACTCCCGTCCCCATGCCCTCGGTGGATGCCTCACCCGTCTCGGTGGGGGGCGAGCGCGATCGCGGGCGCCTGGCGACCATCCGCGGGCGGATCCTCGTCGTGGATGACCAGGTGGACAACCGGCTCGTCCTGAAGCGGCGCCTGGAACTGCTGGGGCATACGGTCTTGCTGGCCGAATCCGGGGAGACGGCCCTTGCCTTGATCGACCAGGCCCACGTCGACCTGGTGCTGCTGGACATCTTCATGCCCCGCATGGATGGTTTCACGGTCCTGAGCCGGATCCGCCAGCGCGAGGAACTCGCCCAGATGAGCGTGATCGTCCTGTCCGCGCTCGACGACGAGTCCAGCGTGGTCAAGGCCCTCGAACTCGGCGCCGACGACTACCTCACCAAGCCCTTCAATCCGGTCATCTTGCGGGCCAGGGTTCACGCCACGCTCGAGAAGAAGCGTTTGCGGGATCTCGAGGCGCGCGCCCGGGAAGAGATCGAGGCTCAGCGGGCGCGCGTCGAGGAACTCATTCACGTCATCATGCCGCGCCAGGTCGTCGCGGAGCTCAAGCGGGACCACACGGTGCAACCGCGCCGTCACGAGAACGTGGCGGTGCTGTTCTGCGATATCGTGGACTTCACCCGGCACTGTGACCGGACGGACCCCGAGGAGGTCGTCCGGGAGTTGCAGACCCTCGTCGAGTCGTTCGAGCAGATCGCGATGGATTGTCAGATCCAGAAGATCAAGACCATCGGCGATTCTTTCATGGCGGCCGCCGGTTTGCTGTCGCCCGTCGAGAACCCCGTCCTCGCCTGCATCGAGGCAGGCCTGGAAATGGTCCAGGCCGTCCGGACCATCGGCACCACGTGGCGCGTCCGCGTCGGGATTCACATCGGCCCCGTGGTCGCGGGCGTGGTCGGTCGCCATCAGTACCTCTACGACCTCTGGGGCGATACCGTGAACATCGCGGCCCGGACCGAGGGCAGCGGCCGCGCGGATGGCGTGACCGTCACGGCCACGGCCTGGGAGACCGTCAAGGATCTCGTCGACGGGGAGACGCTGGGGACCGTCAACCTCAAGGGCAAGGGGGAGATGGAGCTCCTCGTCGTCCACCGCATCCGCAAGTAGCCCCGGTCCATCGGACCGGGGCCACGGCGTGACCGTTCAGGACGGGACCGCTTCGCGCTCAGCGCGTCCGGCGAGCCGTCAGCGTGTTCGGCACGAGGCTGAACACGTCGATCCGGTCCTTCTCCCAGGCGGGCACGAAGACCTCGGGGTTGCCATCGCCGTCCACGTCGCTTGCCGCGCACTGCCCGACCGTGCAACCTTCGTCCACGATGGTCTGCTCCTGGTAAGCCCAGCTGCCGGGGCCCTTGCTCACGGGAACGAGCAGGTGCGCCTTCTGGGAGGCGTCCCCCGAGACGAGGATCAGCGGGCGACCCGTCGCGACATCCTTGCCGAACGCCAGGGCCTGCCCGGGGGCTGCGGGGTTCATGCCACCCTTGCGAGCCTCGATGTTGCCGAACAGCGTGTGACGGACCGGTGCCACGCTGGACGACTTGAAGTCGGTCGGCAGTTCGTAGGCGAGCACGGCACCGTTGCGGCCAGATTCATGATTCGTGACGAGCAGATCCTGACGACCGTCCCCGTCGAGGTCGACGACCTGGACGTCGAACGCGGACCCGAGCGTGGTGCCGGCATCCAGCACGCGCGAGGCCCAGCGATCGCCCTGCTGCCAGTGGACGGACAGACGACGCGAGAAGAACTCCGTGGCCACGATCTCTTCGCGACCATCTCCGTCGAGATCGGCCATGCGGAAGTGAACGTCAGGCCCCTTCACGAGGACATGTTCGCGCCACGTGCTGGTCATGGCCTGGCTGGCCGGCTGCTCGAGCCACAGCAGTTCGCCCTCGCTGCCGCCCGTCATGCGCTTGATGCCGCGCGCCGTCACGAGGTCGAGGCGGCCATCCGCGTTCATGTCCCGCCACATGGCGCGGTGATAGAACCAGCCGCCCTTCGGCTCCGTGATGGCGCGCGCCTGACCGTTCCCCTCGAGCGGGAGGAGCGAGATGGCTCCGGTCTTGGTCGGGACGAGGAATCCACCCGCCACCACGAGGGCCGGCTCGGGAAGGGCGCCCGCGGGGGCCACCGTCGTGTCATTCGGCCAGGTGACGTCCCGGGTCAGGGTCAGCGGGCGGATCGGCTGCGAGCGCCGGACGAGTTCGCCGATCTGCACGAACTGGTGCACGGCGTCCTGGGATCCCGTGACGCCGAAGCTGCAGGCGACCAGCGACGGCGTTTCCCCCGGGCGAAGGGCCTTCACGTCGAGGAAGGCGGGACGGGGCACGGAAAGCGTCAGGCGGGGGAGGAT
>Ga0079301_1000227_pt1 | contig 26505 bp, 27 predicted proteins | sample Wag4_2014_7_11_3_FD_74797 | JGI IMG/M metagenome (GOLD analysis project Ga0079301, IMG submission 74797) | Fresh water mixed with fracking chemicals microbial communities from Ohio, USA - Utica-2 Time Series FC 2014_7_11 | ecosystem: Engineered > Industrial production > Chemical products > Input... | reverse complement strand
TACAGGCCCAGGCCCGTTGCAGCGCAGGCGTTCTCATTGATAAGTGGTCCGCCCGTACTATCAGCTCACCTACCCAGCACCTGCCGGGCCCACCGTTGCGCCCACCCCTCGCGGCGGCCCTGATCCATCGCCAGCAGCTCGCGGGCCATCTCCCGGTGCTCATCGCTCACAGCGCCAAACGCCGGGGCGCCGTCTAGGGCGCTCTGCACCATCAGGTTGGCCGCGGCCCGCTGCAGCTCGGCGATCATGTGCTCTTGCTGGTGGCAGCGCTGAATCAGCTCATCCGCCAGCTGGTTCAGCTCATCGCGGCTCATCCTCGCCGCCCGCTGCCGATGGTCGGCCATCATCGCCTGCCTCGACAGGCTGAGGGTGAGATCGAGGCCCAGCATGTCCGCAACGCAGTTGGTTCAGTCTGTGCAGTGCGAGCCCCCGCCCTACATCACCGTGGAGCGTGACGCCCGTGGCGGCGCCTGCTGGGTTGTGGTGGGCTTGGGCACTGAGGTCCGCTGCTACTGCGGCCAGCGAGCGGTGGCGATGCTGGAGATGATGTGCGCCTCTCGCGGGATCCCGACGCCTTAGGCGGTCATTCGGTGAAGATCGGGAACGACCCGGCAAAGCCCTTGTGGCTGTGCATGAATCGCATCCCCTGCTGCGGGCGCTCGATCCGGTAGCCGCTTTGCAGGCCGTAGGGTGCGCATCCTGGCAGGCTGCCGTTGCTGGTGGCCCTGGACCCGAACCCCAGCGTATGGAAGTGGCCGTGGAAGGTGTGATCAGCCGGCACCGACTGATCCAAGTTCTTGGCGTGTTTGTCCACGTTCCACAATGGCCCCGCCGCGCCGCCGTTGTATCTCACCGAATCGCCATGGAAGAATCGCAACCGCTTGCCGTACACGTCCAGGTAGAGGCAGTCAGCATCAGCGATGAACCATTCCAGCCGCGATTCATCCCGGTAATGCCGGCGCATTGAGCAGTACGCCAGATGCTCGTAGCTGTTCTCGGTGGCGTTGCTCTGCTGCTTCTTAGTGTTCCGCCCATGGTTGCCCACGTTGCACGGGATCAGGATCCTCTCCAGGTCGGAATGCTGCAGCAGGTAGTCCAGCCCCCGCACGATCGCCCGTTCACACCTGACGATCTGCTGCGTGGTGGTCAGCGTCTGATTCTGCACCGCATCACCGTGTAGCTCCCCTTCAATCAGGTCGCCGCCCAGCCAGATCACGGCCTCCCGAATTGTCGCCGTGCTCCGTTGTCCGTTGATCACCTTCAGCGCATTGCGGAACACGGCATCTAGCCGGTCGTCGAAAATCTCTGGGTTGAACTCGTTGAGCCCGTTGACGGATGACGGTTTGACGATCTGCCCGCAGTGCAGATCGGACAGCAGCAGGATCGGCACCGCCTCATCTTTCTGCGGATCCTTTGGCGGGGTGATCGTGCCTTGGTCAAAAATGTCCTTGATTTCAAGCGCCACCGTCAGCGCATCCTGCACCGCCTCCAATTTGGCCAGGGCCCTTTCTGCGCTGGCTTTGGCATCCCGCGTCTCTGCCCGCAGCCGGCGCGCCTCCAGCTGTAGCGCCAGCACATCATCAGCTGTATCGCTGCGCTTGCCGTTGGGGCAGCACCCCGGCTTGCATAAAGGCCGCCGCTGGCCCGACTGTTCAACCCACTCAACGGACGATTCAGGAATCCAAGCCCTGCAAACTTTCGACCGGCGACACTGATACGGGCGTTCGGTCGTCATCGCTTTAGGGGGTGATCACGACGGGGGCACTTGAGGCTTACCCTCAGTGTGCGGACTACTACCAATCCACCCATCAATTCGCGCTGCACGATGTACGCAGTGCCAGGCCTGGGCCTCAAACCACTCCCGCCAGTCCGTCGAGGATTTCGCCCCGTTGCAGCGGCGGCATGCCGGTACCAGGTTTTCGGCCACCGTCAGCCCGCCCCGGGAGCGCGGCAGCACGTGGTCGAGGGTGTCCGCCGGGTCGGTGCAATATGCGCAGGCGTGCTCCCACTCGGCGAAGATCCTGCGCCTGAATCGGGCTTTGGTGGCTTTCTTGGGCTGGAGCTCGGTCTGATCGATCAGGTGATCGAAGGGCATCAGCGCTCAGCGATGACTGCCCACCCCGTGTTCGCGCCTTCCACCATCCACCGTGGGCCGAAGTTCCGCCGGCTGTACCTGGCGAACCGGGCCACGCCTCCCAGGGTGGTGCCGCTCACCAGATCGGCCTCACCGAACGGGTCGTGCACGACCAGGTGATCATTCGTGTAGCCCACCACGATCAGCCAGTGACCGCCGCCGGAGGGTGCCGACACCGCGCCGCGGTGCAGGAACCCGACCGGCACGGGCACACCGCGGTTGATCTGCTGCTCCAGGTCGGCGAGCCCGGCCACCTTGGTGAACTTCGCCCGGATCCCGAAGCTCGACAGCGCCCGAATCTGCGCGGTCGGGTCGGTCGTGTCGCCGTACTGCTGGACCCGCTTCAGATACTGATCGTCGCCGTTCGGGCCGGCGAGGGTCCCAGGCTTGAGGTACTGCAGCAGCATGGCGCAGCTGGAGCTGAAACACATCCGAGCCGCCTGGGCCCGGTTGGCGCTGTCCATCTGCGCAAACCAGGGCACCTGCAGCGGGTTGCCGTAGCCGGTGGACTGCTGCAGCTCCACCGCCGCCGCCCCCGCCAGCGAGATCGCCGCCACTGCCCGTGCGAAGTACGCCTCGCGATCGGCTAGGCCGTTGGCGGGGTCGCGGCCGTTGACCTTTGCCGACACCTGCCGGCAGCTGGCGCCCTGATCCACGAACGCATTGATCGCGTTCAGGTGCCACCAGAACCCGGCGGAGGTGAACGGATACCGGATCGACACGTAGGACGCCCCGTCCATCACGTCTGGGTCTTTGATGTAGTCGGCGAAGCGCTGGTAGTTGTAGCGGCCCGTGAGCTGAATCGCCCCGGCGCCCTTGAACCGGCGACCGTCACCGGTGCGGTTGTTCCCCAGGTCCTGCCGGCCCTCGTAGTCGTCGCCGCTGGCGAGCTCCAGCATCCACCGCAGGCCGCCGGATTCGTGGCCGACCTGGGCCAGGAAGTGCCGGATCCTCGCCGGGGTGTTGATGCTGAACCGCCGCAGGCAGCTGTTCAAGTCAGCCAACTGCGACGCGCTGGGCGATCTGGTGAACACCGCCGCGGCCTGGGCCATCGTCACCAGCTCGGCATTTGGTGCCGGCGCTGCAGGGCTCCCCTGTGCCCGCCAGAGGTCGGTGAACTCCTGGCGCTGCTCAGTGGTGGCCCGCTCCCACGCGGCTTCCCACGCGGCCAGCTGGTGGGGGGTCATTGCGCCGGCACGGGCGACGTGCTCAGCAGCGGCGCGGAAGGTGGCGAAGGTCATTTCAGATCGGGCAGGCGGTCGCCAGTGGCGTGATCAGCGCGGCGGTAGAGCCGGCGCCAGGCGGGCTTGACGACCAGCTCTGCAAAGCCGGTGGTGAGGGTCCATACCGCCAGCCCCAGCAGCAGGTCAGCGTTCGGGTGCAGCGTCATGCGTCGGGGTCGGTGGGGAGGCGCCGGGCGCCGGGTGGGGAGTCATCCTCGTGGCGGTGCAGTGCCGGGTTCTTAGTCCAGTACCCGACCACTCCGCCCGCAGCCGCGCCTAGGGCCAGGTCAGAGGCGCGGGTGATCATGCTGTGGCCCGTCATCCAGCAGCTGTCCAGATCCTTGCCAGCCACACGGCAATCGATGATGTAGCCGACGCCGCCGACGATCGCCAGGCCGGCTGTCACGGCTCCCAGCCACGCGGGTGCTTGGCGGGTCATGTCGGATTTCATCGCCCCGCCTCCGCCCGCCGCTCCACGTCCCTAAGCCGCTCTTCGTGGTCTTTGAGCATCTCTTGAATCCCCCCAAGGATGGTGGTGGTCCGGGCCTCGAATCTGCCCAAGCCGTTGGCGATCTTCCAGAGGGCTGTGACTCCTGCGCCGCACAAGCCAAGGGCGGTAAGGATGATCTCGGGTCCCACTGGTGCGGCGGCTGTATCTGTGGTCAGTCTGCGGAGGCCTGCTCAATCGCCACCACCTGCACCGCCTCCAGGAACCCCTGCAGCCGCTCAGCGGCCATGCTAAGCAGCAACGCATCACCGCTGGCTCTGGCAGCCGCGTAGGCGTTGATCAGCCTGATCAGGTCGTCCTTCATTCCCACGGCAGCCCCGCAGCGGTGGGTGATGGTGTCAGCTGCTCAGCGAGCTTCTGATCGATGCGCAGCAGCTCGGCCTCGCCCAGCGCATCCTCCAGCCACAGCAAGACGATTTCGGCGTCCAAATCTTCGTAGGGGATCATCGCTTCAGGGTCGGCCGGGGCGATCTCAACACTGCCGTAGACCCTGGCGCTGCCGGCGGTGCGTTCCCAGTGGATGGTCTGCACCATGCCGGTGTCGGCTTGGCGGTCAAGCTGCAGGATGTTCATTAGCTGATGGTGACGGTATCAAGGAACCAGAGGGCGGGCGTGAGTATTTCAACCGAGTATTGCGTGCCGAACAGCGTTATGGCGGTTGGGTTGGTGAGTGTTACGGTGCATTCACCGCTGCCCAGGTCGGCAAAGGCGAAGTGAGTTGCTCTTACATATTGATATTCCATAATCGTGGTTGCGCCGGCAATGGCGCAAACGCCAGCATCAGTGTTAAAGATCCTGAAAGCATACTCAGCTGCTGGAAAACTGGTGGCAGCGTTAGAAGCGGTAAAGTGGGTAATGCTGAGCTTGATTAACGCTGCTCGTTGGGCTGATGAAGCAGCCGACTTAAACTTAAAGACGATCGTGCCGGTCGTGGCGGTAACACTTGTGGTTGACCCTGCCGCATATCTTTGAGAAATGCCATGGCTGCCGGCCCCAATGATGAGTTTGTTATTGGCCACCACCGTGCCGGAGATCTGCCCCAGCGGCTCGGCAGTAGCCCCAACTAGCAGCGCCCCGCCTGGCGAGATCCGCGCCCGCTCCAGCGTGTTCGTTGCCCACCCAATCACATTGGTCGCCGGCCTGAACAGGCCAGCAGCAGGCACCGTCGTGCCGGTTGGGTTGAGGCTGGCGCCAGTGATTGTGCCGGTTGTCAGCACGTTTTGAGCGCCGAAATCCGGGGCGATCTTGCTGCCGGCGATAGCAGCTGAAGCGCTCACGTCCGCATTCACGATCACGCCAGAGCCGATCGCCGTCACGCCTGAGCTGTTGATCGTCACATCGCCCGTGACTTCAGTGGCGGCCACCAGATTGCTGGAGTTCCCCAGCAGCACCCGGCCAGCCGTTGCGCCGCTGCCCACCGCATCAGTGATGCCGTAGCCCGCCAGGGTGGTAGGTAGACCCGTGAGGCTGTTGTAGCTGGGCGTGATCGTCACAGGCGACCCAGTCCCAGTGATGCGGCCCTTGGCGTCGATCGTGAGGGGTGTGACGCTGGTGGCCGCGTTGTTGACCGTGGCAGCGCTCACCCCGGAGTTCGACAGGGTGAGCACACCGGTGCTGGCCAGGGTCGCGTCACCCGTGATCTCTGTGACCGTGGCCACGTTGGAGGCGTTGCCCATCACCACCCGTCCGGCGGTGACGGCTGCCAGCTTGGTCAGGGCGATGGCAGCAGAGGCGTTGATGTCCGCGTTTACGATCGTGCCGTCCACCAGATTGGCGCTGGCCACGGTGATCGCGGTCGGCAGGGCTCCGGTTGCGAGCTTGGAGAGCGCAATGGCCGCATTGCTGGCCACGCTGGCGTTCACAACGCTGTCGGCGGTTGGCGCAGCGGTGATCGTGATGTTGTTGGTTCCGTCGAACGAAACCCCGTTGATCGTTCGGGCCGTGGCCAGCTTGGTGGCGGTGGCTGCATTGCCGTCCAGGTCGGCATCGATGAGATTGGCGGCGAAGTTACCTGACGCATCACGCCGCACCAGGGAGCTGACGACGGCGGCAGCAGTGGCCCCGTCCAGCAGGCTGAACTGTGCAGCGGACATGAAACCCGCCCCGCTGCTGCTGGCCAGGGCGTGCAGGCTGGTGCCGGTCTGATTGCCGTGCGCGTGGACGTGATTGCCCCTAGCGGCGCTGCTGGAGTCGCCTGCAGCGCCCGTCAGCCCTACCGCCTGAGGCGTAGCGGTGCTGAGCGTCGGGCCGATCGCCACCTGTGCGCCGGGGGCGTCCAGAACAGTGACTTCAACACCGGACTGCTCGATTACGGTCAGTTCAACCTGAGCCATTAGCTGTTCCTCGAAACGGTTTCGCGGACCTCGACAGGGGCCTTCGCGTAGTAGAACCGATCGGTGTCAGGCGTGGTGATCGATAGATCCATCTGGTAAGTGGTGCCGACCGGTAGGGCCAGCGCATTAGCAGGGGTCAGCTCCAGATCCAGCATCCCAGGGATTGGTGTGCCGGATGCCTCCGGCAGCTCCACATTAAAGGTGCCGATTTGCGTGCCGGCAGCGTTCTTGATGTCGGCATCGATCACCGTGCCGTTGGCGGTCAGGTCCAGCTCAGTGCCATCGATTTTCACGATGAACCGCTTGCGGAATGTGGAGTTGCGCAGGATCACCAGCGGTGCCAGCTCGGCTGGGTAGATCGTCAGCTGTGGCAGCGTCATGGCAGGGATTCCTCGATATTCCGAATCATCGCCTCATCACGTGAATGCGTTGCGTACGGGTCTGTGTTCATGCTAAGCAGCCACTGATACAACTCACACGCCAGCACCCGCTCATCAGTGGCGGCAGGGATGTAGCCAGGATCGGATGGGAGAGTCATCAGAGCACGACGTTAGGGGTGATGTTGAAGCCATGTTCGGGGCTGATGCCACGGTCGTAGGACCGCAGGCCCATGTTCAGGAAGAAAGTGCCATCGGCCTGATTCAGGGCGGCAGTAGTGATCACGGGGTTGTATCGCCTGGTGGATGCGCCGAGCGGGTGAGGCTCGCCATAGAACGGCTCAACTAGGCCGGTTGTATCGGCCAGTGTTGAGCCGTTCACCGCTGCCGTGATTCTGCCGCCGACTGCATAGGTAAGGCCTGATGTTCCGGCAAGGGTGTTCCAGTCGGCCTGAGTAGTGCTGCCTAGCGACAGGATCTGATAGGTAACGCCAGCCGCTGTAGAGTTAACATCAATCCCGTACTTAGGCAGGATCTGCGTGGTCTGATTGATTGCCAGGCCTGCCACCTTGAAGATACTTAATGCGGTGTTGTCAGCAGTTCCGCTGCCCAGCCTGGAATCAGCGGCGAGAAACACTGTTGCTCCGCGCTCCTGATCTATTAGGCCCTCATTGCCTAGCAGCACGCCACGGGCCTTAACGGTGTTGTAGCCATTGGAGCCAAACCGGCCAACAAAGCCCTGCGACACGTTGCTGGTTGACGAACCAGAGAATGGAGTCAGGAATGAACTGCGAACCACAAGCGACCGCTTGACATGGATGAACTGGTCCAGGAATGGTCCTGAATCATTGTCAGCGGGCTCAGCGCCGGCACTGGTGAGCAGGTGAATGTGATTCGCCAGGTAGCGGGTATCAGTTGAGTTCCGGTACCAGCTGCGATCACCAGCGGCTGTGCCCTGGTTGTAACTGACCCTGCCGCCCATCTGATCAATCACCACGGGCTCATTGGTGATCGATGAAAGGAACGTGTGATGGAACTGCCGCCAGGTCCAGGGGGTGGCCACTGAGGCTGATCCATAGTGCGCGTCACCAGACAGCGGCACGGCATTTGTTACCCCCATGCCGGCGCTGGTGATGGTCGTATTCCCGCGAACGTAGAGGTTGCTCCACCGCAGCTGCACCAGGCCGTTGGTGGCGATGTACGGCGCACGGGTGGCGCCCAGTGACTCCTTGCGCGATGGCAGGGCAGGGCCGAACACGATCCCGCGCAGATCCGCCACGTCCGTGCTGTTGCCCTCCAGCTGCAGCACCGGGGTGGTGGTCCAGCTGTCATAGGCCGGGTTGCGGCCATTGCTGATCCTGAGTTGATTCAGGAACGTGTCAACGTTCGTAGTGGTGTTCGTGGTGAATGCACCGCTGGGGAGGGTGACGCTGCCGGAGACAAGATTCTCTGGAATTATACTTCCCTGTCCATCGACGGGGAAGCTGCCGCTATTGATATTGATGCGGTTAGCTATCAGCTGCTGAGGTGTAATCGCGCCATCCGCCACCAGCTTGATCAGCTCCGGCACCCCTAGGAAGTGGAACCCGCCACGGAAGTCCACGCCACGCAGGCAGCGCATCTGCCGGCCGATAGTGTTTACGTGCAGTTGATTGCTAGCGCTTGCGTTGTCGCGCAACTGCAGCACGAACGAACGGAAGTTCACCCGCGTGGTCAGGTTGCCGTAGCCCGATCCATCAAACCAGGATTCAGCAGTGGCAGGGTCGCCGGTTTCGGGGAAGATCAGCGGCCAGCCGGTTTGAGTCGGGTCAGAGGCGCGAAACACCACATTGCACTGCCACACCGACGCCGGGTCGTAGAGCCCCGGCGCAGTCCTGATCTCTGCGGTCTGGTTGCCGCTGCCGATCACGGCGTTGGCGTACTCCGCTGCCCGCGCCAGGGTCGGGATCGGATTGGCCGGCGCGGTCGGCGGGGTGTCGAACATCTGATCGAGCGTCCGGTCTGCCGCCGTGGACTGCACGTAGATCGTGACCGTGCCGGTGGCAGCACTGATCAGCCGTTGCGCCTGCCGCCAGCGGTTCAGGCCGCGATAGTCCACCAGCGTTGGGTCAGACTCCATCGCCGAGTCGGTGCTGGCGACGGCGCCGGGCAGCTCGGTCAGCTGGGCGATGCTGGCCAGCTTGCCAGCGCCAGCGCGGTTGATTTTGGCCTGCGCTTGGCTGCCGAACTCGGCGGTGCCAGTGATCACCACATCCTGCAGCTGTGCAGTGGCGCCCACCTGGATACCGTTCGGGAAGTCCGTCCGCTGCGCCTCATCCAGGCTTTGTCCGCCGAGCGATTCGGGGCTGATGGTGGCGCCCGTGGCGATGTCTTCGAGGCCCTTGGGTGTCACCTCGAAGCCGTCTTCGTTGCTGCCCTTGGGCACCACCCGGCCGCCAGCTGCGGAGGTGAAGTAGTAGGTAAACTTATTGAACTCCGACATATCCTGCTGGACTGCAGGCATAGCTTTTGAGTAGTTACCTGCACCCGCCCATTCCCATTGATGATTGTATAATCTCACTGTACTTGGACGTCTAAATTCTATAGCCCAATTCCCTAATCCTGTTGCAGCACCACCAGATGGAGCCGTGGGGAAATCAGCTGAACTGCTCGGGTCGCGGTCGCGGCTGCCGGCGGACTGCGGCACCAGGGCGGCATGGGCGGCAGCATCAGTGAATCCCAGCGCCCGCAGCAGGGCATAGGCGCCCAGGTAGTCGGTGCCGGTGCGGTACTGATCCCGCAGGGGGCCGGCGCTGGTCCAGATCGTTGTCCAGTTGATCCCCAGCGTGGTGGAATCGTCTGCGTCGCTGGTGTCGGTGTCGAGCACCAGGATGGGCGCCTCCTGGCTGATTGCATCCTCAGGGTTGAAGTCCGACGGCATGTGCACGAACGTCTCGCCCCACAGCGCCGGGTCTGGCGATGCACCAGAGCTGACGAACGTCCCCGTGGCCTGCCAGTGTTTGCCGGCGTGCTTCACCACCGTTCCCTGGCGGTAGAACGTCGCGGTGGCGTAGGTCTTCGAGGGAGCGCCGCGGCGGATGGTCACCTCGCTGGTGCGGGTGACTCCGGAGCCAGGCAGGGGGCCCGTGCCGGCGGCGGTCACCATCAGCACCTCCTCCCCGCCAGTGGCCAGCACCCGACCGATCGCCCCGTTGCTGCGGTTCGGGTCGGTCTGCAACACGGCGTCACGCTGCGGAAGCCTGGCGCTGGCAGTGTTGTTCAGGATCAGGCTGGCCCTCCGCTCAGCAACGGTCCTGGTGTCCACCACTCGGCGGATGTAGACCCTCCGGCCCACCACGGCACTGCCTGCGGCCTCATTGGTGCCCGACTGCAGCGGGGCGGCGGTGATGCCGATTGAGGCCGGTGCAGAGCTGCTCCAGGCGCTGCTGCTCAGCGTGGCCCGCCAGTCAGCGCCAGCGGGGTTGTCGATCCAGATCCGGGTGCCTGAGGCGAACGAATAGCCCAGGGACTGCAGCAGTGCCGGGTTGGTGGTGCTGCCGGGGTCAATCGCCAAGCCGTTGGTGAGCGTGATGGCTGAGCCGCTCACAGCGGCCACCACGCCCAGTTCAACGCGGCGGATGTTGGAGGTCTTCTCGCTGAGGTTCAGCGGCACCCGCACCCGGCCGACCGCCCAGTTTTTGTCCTTGTTGAAGGCGAAGCCCTTGTAACCCTTTGCCAGGGCAGAGCAGCCGCCGAAGGTTGAATTGCCGCCGTTGTCGGTGATCTCCCCGCCGGAGTCCACCATCGTCACCTCAGACTGGCCAATCCCGAAGATCGACACCTTCTGTATGTAGGCGTTGTTGATCGCCGAGATGTGCCGGGTCTGGCGTGCAGGATTGCGGCGCACATTGTCGGGCGCTGCGTTGATGTACTTCTGGTAGTCCTGCGGGGTGTTGGTCAGGCTCACCCAGTTGCCGCCGACATACACCTGCCAGCAGCGCATGTCGGCCTGCTGGTTGGTGCCGGTGAAGTTGGCGCACACCATGCTGCGCAGACCACTCAGCTTGTTGCCATCCCAGAACGCCCCGCCCATGCCGTAGTCGGAGCGGACCGACACGTTGAAGATGTACGGGCTGGCGCCCCTGGTGGTGTCCCACTGCGAGTTGGGCGCCTGGCTCTGATCGATCGGGCCGACGATCTCATACTCACTGGCGCGGGCTGCCAACAAGGCGCTGCCCAAGTTGGCGCCAGTGCCAACGGTGGATTGGATCTTGGCGTAGAACGTATCAAGCTCGGCCTTACTGGCGGGGTGGAACACGTCCAGCAGGTGGACAGATTCGGTATGCCCGATCTTGTCCATTGCGGTGTAGTCGAAGAAGAATCCCGTGCCCGAGACCTTCAGGATGCTGCGGCGGTTGCTGTAGTCCGCGCCCTCATCCGCCACCGCCGGCACCCAATTCGGGCGGATGGTGGTCTTGCGCAAGTCCAGCCCGCGCATCGAACACCCACGCGGCAGCAGCACGCCGCCAGTCGAGGGGTTGAATGCGATCAGCTCGGCCGGGGTCGGATCCTTCGCCGTGCCCCAGCTCGCCAGGCTGGTAGACCCGCTGCCGGGATCGTTCAGGGCGATGTGGACACCACCGCTGAGCACGATCGTCACGCAGTCCACGTGCGCCCGTGGATCGCTGTAGGTGTACCAGTTCTTGCTGGTGATGATTGCCGCTTCAATTGCGGCGCGGTTGATGGTCTTGAAGGGCCGGGCTGAGGTGTATCCACACTCCAGGCGCTGCAGCTCAATCCGCTTCAGCTTCTGCTGGATGATCTCCGCATCGGTGGCGCCGGCTTCGTGGCTGTTGTAGGCGCCGCCAACGAATCGGTCTGAGCCGATGTACGGATCAACGTAGAGGGTGAATGGTGCATTCAGGGGGTCAGCAACCGCAAGCGCACCCGCCACCACCCGAGCATTGCCGCCCAGCTGGCGGAGCATGTCGATCAGGACGGCGATCTGCCCCTTTGCCTCCGCCTGGCTGGCAGCCACGTCAAGGGCGCCGCTTTGCCCTGCCCGCTGCAGCTGGCTCATCTGGTTACGGCGGCTCAATTCCTGCCCTCAGGCTATGGAGCCTCCTTTGCCAGCCTGATCTGGCCGGTCGCCACGAACTGCGCTGAGATCAGGATCACGTCGGTGGCGCTGGTGTTCACTGCCGTCTTGCCCAGCAGGATGTCGGTTTCGTAGAAGATCCGCTCTCGCACGTGGGTGGCCACGTTGCTAGTCCGCTGATCCACCAGCTGGAACCGAGCGCGGGCCTTGCTGCCCTGGCTGGTAAGCATCATTAGCCGGAGCATTCCTAGGCCGCTCTGCTCCCCTACTACGCGGCTGTGATCCATCTCCCCGTTGAACGATCCAGCGCCGCGCAAGGCACCCTTGGCGTACTCGCCGAACGCCTGGCCGATCGCTTCCTGGTCCAACTGGGCCGCGTCCATCTCGAACACCCACCCGGTCAGATCGCACTGCATCAACCAGCCGCGCTCTTCCGCATCCGCTGCCGTGTCGCTCAAGACCTGCGGCACCGGTGCCAGGTTCTGAGCCGGTTGCTCACCCTCGGGGATCTCCAGGTCCTCGATGGCCTGCAGCAGAGCCAGCGCTGCGGCCACGTAGCCGGAGCGGCTGGAGGCCGGCAGGATCAGCATTGGGCCGGGGCTCACGTTCCGCAGCGGGATCAGGCCCTGGCTGCCGCCGTTGATCGCGTCCAGCTCGGTGCTGTAGAACCGCACATCGTCCATCTCATCGCGGTGGATGTAGGCCGTCGCGGTCTGCTGAAACCCGACCGTCTGCGCCGACTCCCAGAACCGCGCCGATGGGTTGGCGCTCCAGAACCCGCCGTTGACCGTCCGCGCCGCCAGGGCGGGCCCCACGGCGGTCTCCCCACCAGTCCAGAACGCATGGCCATCGGGGCAGGGCGCCGCGCCGTTGATGCCGATCCCGAGCGGCACGCCGCGCAAGCTCACCAGCAGCACCTCATCGCCCGACTGGAACGCCAGATCGGTCAGGTCCAGCGATGGGGAGTCGCCGCGCTGCAGCCGCTGATCTGCCAGCACTGTGGGCGCCGGCCACTCCCGGCTCAGTTCAACAATCCCCTTGCGGCCTTCTACAGCCATCAGAGAGCACGGCCGGGTTTGCCGTTGATCACGAACGAGATGCTTACCTGGGTGTTGTCGCCCACGCTGGTGGCGATGCCTTGCGAATTGATCAGCGCGGGGCCAGAGATGGACTTGCTGCCGCCCTTGTAGATCGTCATTACCAGATCATCTGGCGTCTCACCATCATCGAAGATCCGATTCATCAGGTTCACCGTGGCCTGATCGTCGGTTTTGTAGAGCAGCGTGGCCGATCCGCTGGTGGTGCGTTTGCCGTAGCTGAAGGTATCGTCCAGCTCGCCTACGCCGGTCGTTTCCAGCGTCTGCCGCTGGGTTTCCATGCTGATGCTGCGGATCTTGGCCACCTTCTGGCCCTGGAATCGCACCTCGCCGTGCGTTGCGTTGGCGACAGTCATCAGGAGGCCTCGACCTTTGCCTACAGTCTAAGTTCCGCTCTGAATGTGCACCGGCAGGTGATCCGCCGGCCCCCCTGCACCCGGCTGCCCTCAGGGGGGCTGGCCCAGTACCACTTCAGGCCAGGGCCGGGGTTGAACAGGTCCACATCGGTGAGATTCTTGCCAACGATCGCGGGGAACGTCACGTCGAACACCTTGCCCCGTGCTGCCGTGTGCGCCGCTTTGATCAGCGCATAGGCCGCCTGGGTGATGTTGGCGAACTCCAGGGTCATCGGCGCATCGCTGGCGCGGTCGCCCCACTGACGCACCGACCGCACGCCGGACTGTGAGCGCATCTCGGTCACAGGGAAGTCCGGCTCGCCAAACTCGTGGCCGGTGGGTTGGATCTCGGGGAATTGAACCGTCATTGGATCACCCAGGCGCCTGCTGTATCCCAGTCTGCCGCCACCAACAGGACGCCCGCATTGTTGATCGGCATGTGCACCGCTTCGATGTCATAGACGCCATCCTCGGTCGGGGTGATCCGGCTGATCTGATAGGTCCGCACCTGCGTGCTGGTCTGCTTCACGGTGAACATGATCCCGGCTGGCGATCCCTGCCCGTTGGTGACCGTCAGGGTGCCGGCGTCATTCACCGCCCCGCTGCCGCTCCAGCTCACCACGTCGTAGGTCCCGTTGGCCAGTGGCGTGGTGCTCACCACCGTGCCATTGCCCAGCACGATGCCGTTGTTGAACTGGTCGTAGACCGTCGCATCCATCGCCACCCGGATCAGATCGCCAGGGCCCACGCCGGTGGTGATGCCCTCCATTCCGTTGTAGGTGGTTGTGAATCTGATCGTGTGGTCCCTGAACCTCCGCATCCTCAGGGCAAACTTTGCCACGTCGATTGCGTGGTTGCGGTTGGTGCAGAAGTCCGACAGGTTGATCGACTCCATTCGCAGGCTGTCGCTGCCGTGGGGCGCCGCCTCGCGTACCAGGACCTCGCGTTCCTCGGCGAACAGGCCGGGGTTGGTTGGGTTGGTGGAGCTGCGTTCCTGCCGCCACTTCACGCTGATCCGCGCCGGCTGGCGGTCATCAGGCGCGATGGACTCAAACTGGAAGCTGCCCTCAGCGATGTTCCCGGCAGTAAACAGGGCCTTGTGGGTGACCGCGCCGAAGGTGATAAACGGTACCAGGTCGTAGCGCCCGCCCACCTCGCGGAAGTCCAGCAGCATCGCGCCGGCCGTGTCGGCGATCCACTGCCGCGGCGATTCCTGATCGATGATCACGCCACCGTCGAAGAAGTACCGCCGATCGCGGCACCATTGCGCTGCCGATTGGAAGTTCGCCAGGTTGATCAGGTCGTCTGGGATGGGCCTGGGCCCGTACTTCACGTTGGTCAGCCGGTCCAGCGCCAGGTCTGGCAGCAGGTGCGAGGGGCCGGTGGTGAGGCTGTTGAGCAGCCGCCGCACCTCGGTGCCGCCGGTGACGTACCCGCTTAGCTGGCTGAACTGCCGCCACTCGAACGCCGAACGGGCATTTACGCCCAGCAGGCTGATGCCGGTGTACTGGGGGGCGGTCTCGTTCTCGCGGATTTCGTTGATGTAGACGATCTCATGCTCTGGCCCGTTGGCCGCCGTGGTCTGGGCCTCTTCGTAGACGAAGGCCTCGGCGAGTTTGCCCCAGGCGTCAAGGTAGTTGTTGTCATCCGGCCGCGGGATCCCGATCGACGGATCTCGCCGGGTGGTGGTGATGGTGAACTGTGACCGGGTGCGGCTCACCACCTCCCCGCTGCTCCGCCAGGTGACGCCGCCACTGGTGCCGCTGACTGCGCCGGAGAGCTTGGCGTCGAGGATCAGCAGGTCGCCGGTGGCCGTGCCGCTGCGGATCTCCCAGCCGGTCAGGGGCTCGAACCGCAGCTCCCACCGCTTCAGCGATGGCATCTCCAGCCGCAGGTAGTTGAAGGTCGGCTGATCGCTGCCGGAGCGGATCCCGAAGCACGGCGCCAGCTGCGTAAACGCACCATCGCCGAACTCGCGGAACGACACCCGGAAGAACGAATAGCGCTCCTCTGAAGTGCTGATCACACCGCTCTGGTACTGGTCAACGTTGATCCGTTGGCCGCGCTTGATCTTGTCGTTCTCGCGGAACAGGCAGGCCCTGCCGTCAATCTCGGCCAGCGTCAGCGAGTCGCGGAAGTTGCACAGCCCACCGATGCGGATCCCGAGCGTGCTACGAATCCCGGCCTCAATGATTCGGCACTCGTTGGTGGTGCTCACGTGGCCCAGCGCACACCGCAGCAGGTGGGGCGCCGTGGTGGCCGTCTGTCGGGTTGTGCTGGTGGTCCCAGCTGCCGTGATCGTGCCGGTGCTCACCGTGGCCGCAGTGCCGGCCCGCACCACGCTGAAGGTGGCATTGATTGTCTGCCCGGTGCCGCCCGCGCCGTCCTCAGAATCGCTGACGAAGATCCGATCGCTGGGGCTGCGGCCGGAGCAGATCGCCAGGGCTGAGCCGATCTTGTAGAGATCGCCCACCACGATCGCGTCGTCCCAGGCCTTCTGCCGGCCGGCGACGGTGCTGGCCACGTCGGCAGCGGTTTCCTGTGCTGCGTCAAGACCCTCGATCGGGAACACGATCAACGCCTGCAGCCGCCGCGGGCTGGTGAGGGCGTTCACCGGGCCGGAGTCTTCATCTACGTCGCCCTCGAAGGTGTACTGATCGGTGCCTTTTTTTTGGACCGTGATTGTGACGTTAAACCTGGATTGGATCGTCTGGCGGCTCTGTCCTGTCAGGCCGTTGTCCACCTCGATCAGGTACTCCACCAGGTACTGGCCGGCGGCGGCATCCTCGTTGATCAGCAGGGTCCGCACCGTGTCCACGTCGAAGGTGGCCGTCACCTCTACCTGATCAGTGCCGAGTGTCACGCTGCTCACCGTCATGCGAGCCGCGAAATCAAACCCGGTGATCCGATCCTCGGTGTCTTCCTCGTAGATTTTCGGTGCTGACTGCAGCACCACCGCAGAGGCCCAGGTGGCGCCGCCCTGCGTGCTCTGGAACGTTGTCTCGTAATCGCTGCTGCGGTCGAGCCGATAGGTGAACGAATCGCCCAGGCCGAACGACCCGGAGATCACGCCGGAGCGGGTTGAGTAGAACGCTGATTCCTTCGCCCGCTGCACCACCACGGACTGATCAATGTCGCAGGCAACGATCGCGTTGCCACTGCTGCCGATGGGCCGCAGCCGGGCGGTGAACTGCGGCCGGAGTTGCGGATTGAGCTTGAATCCCAGGTTGTTGCCGATCAGGCCGTAGACGCCAAACGTGGTGGAGGTGCTGGGCTTGCTGGTGGCGCTGAACACCGCCTGATAGGTGTTGCCCAGGCCTCGGGCCATGAACACGTCGGCGCCGCCGTCGTTCTCTGCGTTGCCGATGTCGTTTGCAGCGGTCCGGCCGGCGATGCGATCGGCGGAGCGGATCCGGCCGCCGTCCGGGCGGTGGTAGATCGTGATGCGGGCGCTGCTGCTGTTGGCGCCGCTGCTGCCCAGGTCGTAGGTGCCGATGGTGCTGTCGCCGATGGCGAACCCGTTGGGGTCGATTCCGGCCAGCCGGCCCTCGCCGAGCATGAAAACGGCGCGGAGCATCTGGCTGCCGCCCAGGCTCCAGATTTGCGACCACAGCAGGGTGGCGTTCACCCGCACGCCGCCATAGGCCACGCCGTTGATGGTCTCGCGGTGTGCATAGACCACGGGGATCGCCTCACCGATCGCCGCCACGTCCTGGACCGCATCGAACCCGCCACGGGGCGCCAGGGATTGGATGCTGGTTTGGTTGCGGCCCTGCAGCTGCCGTTGGCCCAGCTCTGCGCCGCGGCGGTTGCGGGGGGCGCCAGGGGCCAGCAGCGCGCCGATCAGCTGTACGCCGATGCTCACGGCAGTCAACACCAGCACCACGATCTGCGCTGCGGTGAACTCGATGCCAGCCGTTACCGCAGGCTTGGGCGCCTCTGCTGCACGCTTGCGGACCTCATCGCGCCAGATCTCGTACTGCTCATCGCTCAGGCCCAGCAGCTCAGCCAGATAGCGATCAGATGGCAGCATCGCGGGGCCTCCAGTATTCGAGGGGCATGAGCTGGCCGGCGACCTCCAGCGGCAACCACTGCGCCCCGCGGCGGTGATGCACGATCAGCAGGCCGTCATCAACCACCACGCCAACACTGAGACCCAGGGGCTGGCGGTGGAGCGCCAGCGCGTACTGCTCCAGTCTGTGGGGGACCATCAGGCGCCTCCATTCCCGCTGCAGCTGATCCCATTGCCCGGCGGCGGCCATGGCGAACCATTGCGGGTCCAGATCGGGCATGGCCAGGCCAGCGGATCGGCGGACCTTGGCGGCCATCACCAGGCAGCAGATCCCGTGGCCGTCGTCCGGGTCGGCGCCGATCACATGCGGCAGGCGGGCGCTCACCCAGGCCGGCCAGTCTGCGGTCATTGCAGCGTCAGATTCCCGCTGGTGGGCAGCGCCCCCACCAGCACCTGAGACAGCACCCTGCCGCCGGGCGCCTTGACGGCATCAAGCGGGCTGGCCAGCTGGAGCTTGGCGATCGGCTCGCTGGTGTCGTGCTGCAGCTGCTGCGCCGCCCAGTATTCCGTGGTGAGCAAGACGCCGAGGCTCTGGTCAACCCGGTTGACCTTGACGGAGCGCACCTCCAGCAGCCATTCGCTCTGGCTGGCCTCGGCAAACACGTTCAGGGTCAGGGCGGACGTTGTCGCGGCGATCACCGCCTCGGATCGATCACCGCCACGGGTGCTGGAGTTGGTGGCCACGGCAACGGGAAGGTGAGGGTAGCTCTGGCCGTTGTGCGCGATGGTCTGGCCGATGAAGTAGTTCTGGGCCAGCCAGGTGGTATAGGTGCCATCCCGGCGCTTGAACCGCAGGAAGTTGCAGATTTCCATTAGGGCAGGCCCGCCTGGCGCCTGATGGTGGGGTTGTTCACGTTCCGTTTGTGCGCCAATGCGGCGCCGCGCAGTTCAGATCTGCGACCGATGGCTTCGGCCTGCTTCCGTGTGACAAGCTCCTCGCTGTTGATCACCACGGATTCAAAGCGGATGGTGCTATCACCGCCGCCTCCACCCATGCCAGCAGCGCCCATGCCGCCGTCGATGCCACCCCGCTGGAATGGCACGGACAGGCCTTCCATGCCGCGCTGAAACGGCACCGAAAGGCCACTGGTGGACGCTGCAGCGCTGCCCTGTTGGGATGATGTGCCGGCGGTGGGAGCACTGGCCTGGAACGGCACGGACAGGCCCCGCAGGCTGGCGCTGTTGATCGACTGGAGCGCCTCGGTGGCCTCAGCCGGGATGATAGTGCCGGCTTGGTAGGGAACGAACAGCTCGGGGCCTTTTTCGCCGACTGGGTAGGGGCGACCGGCTGAGACGCCGCCGCCGAGAGCGCGACCGAAGAACGGGATGCCGGTATCGCCGGCTGCGAATCCGCCTGGGTCAAAGCCGAGTGCAGGGCTAATGCCGCCCTGCCCACCCGCGGCAAACGTCGAACCACCCCCAGCCACCGGACCCAGCGCCTTCAGGATCGTCTGGAGCGCGATCATGGCCATCTGCTTGGCGATGATCTCCGCGGCCATCTGCGCGAAGTTCTGGGCCACGTCTTGGAAGAATCCGGCCAGCACCTCTCGCGCACTGGCAGCGCCGGTGATCAGGTCGCGGAACGCATTGCCGAACGCCCCACCGATCGTCTCGGCAGACTTGCCCGCCAGGGTGGCGATGCTGGTCATTTCGGCTAGGTCGTCTTTCAGGGTGGCGATCTGGGCCTCGATCGCCATGCCCTGGGTCTGGAAGGCGGCTGGCTCGGCGGCCTGGCTGGTCAGCTGCTGCATCATGCGCACCCGTTCGGTCATCAGGTCGTTGATGTCCTGTTCGGCCTTGACCTGGGCGTTTTTCAGGGCGTGCTGTTTCTCCGATTCGATCCTCGCCAGCTGTTGCTCAGCGTTGTAATCAATGCCTAGCTCGACCAGCTGTTTCTCCAGCTCTTTGAACTCCTGCTTTGTTTGATTCGCCTTGTCATTGATCTCCATCTGCTCGAAGGCGTACTCCAGCCGGCGGCGTTCAAGATCAGTTGTTGCGCCCAGCAGCTCGCTTTCCTGGTTGAGCTTGACGACAGCCTGGGTCCTGGCCTCGATGAACTTTTCGAGCTCGGTGGTGGCGGCTTGTTGGCGTTCGCGGAGTTGCTCGGCGGCTTGCTGCTGTGCCTCGAAACCAGCATTATTTGCCTGCGCCTGATCAAACGCATCAAATCCCGTGTTTTCCGTTGACCCGCCAAAGAATGTCTGCAACGCTTTCTGCCGATGCGGGCCCATCCTTGCTACGCCACTCCTGGGGCTGGTTCCAAACGAATCGCGCGCATTGCGGTTTGCCCGTGGATTGCCCGCCAGCACCGTTGTATAAAGATCCTCAAGGCTTGCGCCTTGGGTGCTCATGCCAACACCCTTAAAGCGATCTTGAAAATACCTAACAACGGGCCCGGTTACCTGCTCCTCAAATGATTGATTAGGCGTTACGCCATACTGCCGCCGCTCAGGTATGCCAAACTGAATCAGCCCCTGATAGTTGCCGCCAGCGCCGCCACGAATTGACGGGCTGAAAGTGCCAGCGGTTTCAAAGCTGATGATCGTGGCCAGGTCGAGCGGGCTGACACCGAGCTTCTGCGCTGCGGCAATCAATGCCCTGGCGCGGCTTGAGGGCTGGAACGATGGCGCTGATCCGCCGCTACCTGCAGCCCCGCCACTGGCAGCCGCAGCCCTCACCCGCGCCGCTTCCCGTTCACCAGCCGCCGCGGCCTGGGCCTGCTGCTGTTGCTGCGACACGCTACTAGGCGTAAACGCTCTTTCGCCTTGATACTGCCTAAACAGCTGTTCTTCGCGCTGTCTGAAGAACTGCTGGCGCCCGCCGAAATCAAACAGCCCAAACGGCCTGGCGTTGGTGTCGCGTTCCGCCTGTTGCCGCGCCCTTAGTCGATCCTGAATTGCATTTTGAGCGGGTTGATCGCCACTGAACGCGCCAATCGTCTGATTGGCAGAACGCAATGCAGCCGCAACGGCATTGATAGCGGTTACGGTTGACGGCCCAAATACCCGAGCAAATGTTACGCCTAGGTTTTCAGACGCCACCCGTAGATCAATAAGCGCTTGACGACCAGTCTTGAACTGCTCATTTAGCTTGCCTAATTGGGTATCATTTAGCCGATTTAGTGCATTTAACACTATATCTGTCGTGATTTTGCCTTCTGCTCCTAGCTCTTTCAGCTCGCCAATCGTTACGCCCATTTCAGCGGCAATCGCTTGCGCAACCAGTGGCGCCTGTTCCCGAATCGACCGCAGTTCTTCGCCCTGCAGCACGCCGGAAGACAGTGCTTGCTTTAATTGAGTTAACGCGGCACTGGTTTCTTGCGCTGTTGCACCGCTATTCCTTACTGCTGCGGAAAAGCCTATAAAGGCCTTTTCGATCTCATCTAGCGTTACGCCGGTTGGCCTAAGCGACGCATACAGACTTGCGAAACTATCCTGAGCTTCAATGTTGCTGATTCTTAGCGTGCTCGCAATTCGCGCAGCCGCCACCTGTGCTTCGTTGTACTCTCCAAACTCACTCGCTAGCGCCTTTAACCTCACTTGAGCAGTTTCCGCATTCAGGCCAACCTGAAAAGCGCCCGCTGCAACCATCCCCGCTTGCGCACTGATTGCCCCAGCAATGCCACCTGCAGCGCCTGCCAGCAGTGCATTGCGTGCAGATAGTCCATTGCTCGATCTGGCGGTGTTGTCAAGGCTTCTAAGCCTCCCCTCCAGCCGCTGAATCTCAGCCCCGTACTTCTGAAACTCCCGGCCACCGATCTTCGCCTGTTCCTGCAGCCCGCGCAATGCCGCAACGCTGGTGCGGATCCCGGCAATGGTGCCGTCATTGGCGCGGGCGAGCTGCAGCGTTGCGGTGCGCAGCGCTGTTTTCTCCCGCTTGGTTACCTGCGCGGCCTGGCCCAGATCCTGCAGCGACCGTTTCACCCGATCGATATTCCCGCCGCCCTTCACCTCGGCCGACAGCCGGATGGCGGTATCCAGGCTCATCCGGGCCATGTGTTATCCGATCGCCAGTCCTAGGGTCAGGCTATGGATCTCACCCCACCCAAATACTCCCGCTCCAGCAGCCGCAGGTCCTCCAGCAGCCACACCCGATCGGAGCGCTTCACGCCCTCATCCTTGGCGCATTGAATGAACGCCCCGTAATCGAGGCCCACAGGGCCAGCCATGCCGACCCGCCACTGGGTCTGCATCTTCAGGAACCAGGCCAGTGCTTCGCAGTTCTCCGGCAGGATCCCAAACGTCATCGGCCGCTGCTCTACCTCGGGCACCTCCAGGCCGAACACGGCTGCAGCGTCCGCCGCATCCTTGCCGTCGTCAGCATCACCCTTCGCGGCGCCAGCGAGGAACAGCGCCGCGTCTATGAGTTTTTTGCTCGGAAGCCTCCAGCCTTCGCTGCCGACTTCTCAGTAGGCCGGCCAACGCTTTCGGTCCACGCATTGAAGATGGCCGACGCAGCGCCTTGCATCTGCAGCATCCTGGCCTTGGTGGCTGGCGTGAACTCCAGCGGCTCATCATCCTCGCCCACCACCTCATCACCCCAGCCACAGAGCACCTCGGCCGCCAGGTCCTGGTAGGTGCAGGGGAGCTCCTCGGTGACGGGCTCTAGGTCGGAGCTGCCCCGGTAGTCCCTAAGGGCTTCGTAGCGCCTGACCGTGGCCACCACCAGCGCGTTGTGCCGTTCGTTCAGCTCATCGCACTCCTCCTGATCGAGCATCCGAAAATGCGCGGTGAAGGTGTAGGCCTTCTTTACGCCTGATTTGGACGGCAGGTCAACACTTACCGGCCACTCGATGTGGTCCAGCTGATACAGGTGAAACATGAGGATCAGAAGAAAACGAGGCGGGTTTCGTCGTTGCCAGCTGCGGACTTGGGCAGCGCGGTAAATGGGATCTGCAACATGCTGGTCCCGTCAGAATCAGAGAACGAGAGGTCGCCACTGATTGCTGCCTTGGGACAGAAGAAAATGGAGCTTTCGGTAGCCGTAGTGCCCTGTTGCACAACGAACGGGCCATCGCTGGCGCCGCTGTTGTCAGCTGCGGCGGTAAAGAAGTTCTTTGTCGCCACAGGCGGGTTTTCGATCGTGATCGTGCCGTTCGGGTTGGGGCGGTCGGTGATGCGGGCTTTAGGTTCGCAGCCAATCAGTGAGCGGAACACGGTCGACAGGCCCCAGTCGAACGTGAACCCTTCAGAGCAGGGATTGAATCCCTGGAACCTCATCGCTTTGGTGTGGGTCGGGGTGACAGGCACCGGCTCGGCCTGGTTGCTGTAGATAAATCCTTCAGCGCTCCTAGCGGTGGGGGTGGTGTAACGGCCGACGCCGGTAATCGTGAACGTGCCGTAACCGTTCAGAGTGCTGTTGAGGGCCGGGCTGCCGCGGAATCCATCGATCCGGTGAACGTTGGTGCCGTCCTTCACCGCCACGATGGTGCAGCTGCTGCCGTTGCCAAAGGTGCTGATCGGCTGCAGCAGGGACAGCGCGGGGATCTTGTAGCCCACTGCGCCGCCAGTGAAGGATGCAGTGGAAGGAACAACCGTCACTTCACGGGTCGAGCCGTTGTGTGCCACGATCACGCCCTTGTGGCCGGTGTTGGCGCCGCTGGTGATCTCGATTGGCAGGCCCAGGTAAGCGTCAGTTGCGGGGTTGCTGCCGCCTAGGTCGGCCAGGGTGAGGGTGTTGGCGCCGCCTGCGGTGGCGGTGCCGGTTAGCTCGGCCATTGCCGAGACGTTCATACCGGCCGCCTGCAGCAGGGGCGTGAACCGGGGGGCAGTGGCGGCAACGCCAGAACCGCCCCACTCGAACGTGATCGTGACGGCCGCGTGCTCATTGGTCAGCGGTTGCCGGTCGGCGCCGAGGAACCCCTTGATCAGGGCCCGCTCCACGCGAGTACCAGTGATCGGGTTGATCTCCAGCGACACGATCTTTACCGCGTCGGTATTGGCGATCGAGCTGGCCAGGGTGCCGTAGCTAGTCTCGGCCTTCACCAGCGCGAAGCTGTTGCGAATCAGGAGATCAGTCATCAGTCCTTGGCCTTCGGCGCGGGTTGAGCGGGCTTGGCGGGCTCAGGCGTGGGCGCCTCAGCGGCGGGCACCATCTGGCCACTGGGGAGCATCACAAACTCGCCAGATAGGCCGTGGTGCTCATAGTGTTGGTCGGCCGCCATAGTTAGGGGTGAGCTTCCGTACCCTCAGGCTATGGAGCGGCGTTGATTGCGTTGTCACGTGTCCGGTAGCGGATCAGGAATCTTTGGGTCATGCGGCCAGACGTGGCATCGGCTGCCTCCATCTCTGGCAGGTAGCCATCCGGCTGCACGTCATGGGCCAAGCCGCCAAGGGTGCGGTCGGCCATCATGCGGGCGTGAACGTCGGTCACGATGGGGTCCGCCAGCTGGTCCGGCACATCGCCGCGCACGTAGGTTTCGATCAGGGCCACCAAAGCGTTGTCAAGGCGCCCGAGGCTTGCGCCGGTGGTACTGGGAGCCTTCACCGGGTTGTCCTCGCCAGGGCTGACGATCACCGCTGGGGTTTCGGGCCTGGAGATCGCCTGCACGCGGCTGCGGTAGATCCTCGTGCCGACCCGCACCGTGCCCGGCAGGGTGACGGTGTGGATGTGGTTCAGGATCTGCTCTCGGAGGCTGGGGGCTGGGGTGGTCATACCTCAGTGTGCAGGGCACAAAAAACCGGGCCCGTTGGCGCGGCGCCCGGTGGGGTGGTGGATTGGCGGGGGATTGCAGGGCGGAGAAGTCGAGGGACACTACGAGGTGCGGTTTAGCCTCTCGATCTCTTCAGGCTTGATTGGCGTCCTGAGCCATGCCTTGAACTCTCGGTCCAGTTCGGCAAGGTCGCAGGCTGGGCCGATGCTGAACGAAAGCAGCGTTTCGGGCGGACGATGGGCCAGAGTGTTCTGAGTGGTGGTAAGTGTGTTCATTGCTTTACGGTATCGCCGCCGCGATGGCGTTGATCAGAGCGGTCACGCGGGCGTCCAGGAGGGCGAGGTTGAGGGATTCGCCTATGGAGTAGAAGGCTAGGCGGACAGCATTGGACAGAAAAGCTCCTGGGGTGCCGCCAGTGCCATTACGCGCAAATACATATATTTGGGAAGAATCAGGAGTGACGGAAGTTAGCACACCCCCTCCAGTAATTGTAGGAGCAACAGTTACTCCATCGGTTCTCACGGAAAACGTTGAGCCATTGTTTCTAGTGCTTCCCTTAAATCCAATGATATTGTGCGTGTTGGGTGTAAGCTGGTCGGCGCTAGGTGATCTGCTATTCCATCTATCGCGTGTATTAGTAGGGTCATTAAGAATCATGCTACTGCCAGAAACTAATACATTTGAGCCTAAATAGTATCCACCTGTACCTGTTGTAGATACATGAACACTCATGTGAAAGTTGTTTTGCGGATCAGCGTTGTTATTTCGGCCGGTGTTCAGATAGTTATTCGTCCCATTCCCCGCCGTCCCCGTTTTTCGATTGTAATTCCAACCGCCTTCCGTGCCGAACCGAGTCGGCGCCGCCCCCACCAACGGCACCAGCGCACCGGCCAGTGTGCGGGCACCGGCCATGATGCACGACGCCTTGATAGCGCTCCAGATCCCATCAGCTTTGCACCCCACCACAAACGCATTTATTGCATCCTTCACGCCAACTTCCAGCGCCTGGGTATCAGCAGCCTCCACGGCAGTGATGTACGCCTGCGCGTCGGGGTCGTAGGCACTCACCCTCCTTCTTTGAACAATCAGCATCCGATTCCCTCCTGCATAAGGCCCCCTGCGCCACTCATGCTGGCAGCTCATTGATCCATCCAGCAGAGAGGTCAAACGGCTGGCCTGCCTCGATCTGCTGGCGCAGTTCTTTCGCCCGCTCTATGTTGCCGTAGCCCGCCTCGACCAGTGCCTGATGGCGCTGCAGCAGGTCAACCATGGCAGCAGTTGCCGTGCCCTCCTGATCGCGCCGGATAGCCTCAGCCAGCAGCACGGCCAGCATCGGATCTTCGTTGCTCGGATACAGCCGGGCGTTGGCCTGCAACCTCGCGGCCTCCACCTGATTCAGCAGCTCGTCATCTGGCCGGCGCAGCACCTCCAACGTCTCTTCCCACGTCCCAACAGGGCCGCCGACCTTCGGGTTCGGATAGTCCACAGGCCCCCAGCTGGCCACCTCGTAGAAAATCTGAGAGTCGTACTCGCGCACCTGAGGTTCGCCCCTCAGGTAGAACTTGATCTGGGTGCCGTCGTAGGGCAGACCGAACAGGTTGGGCCACCTGGCGCCGGCTGGGTTGGTGGGCACATTGTTCCTCATCGGCACAAACAGATCGACGCTCTGGCCCTCGCGCGGGCCTTGCTCGTCGTAGTACCGAATGCCGGTGTCGAGATTGGTCTTGATGGTGTCAGTCATGGTTAGACAGCAGAACGGGTAAACAGAAATTGAGCGAACAGGCCCTGAGCCCCAGTGCCGACGCCAACCAGATCGACGCCGATCCGGTCCCCGGCGGTAAATGTCGGGCTGGCGATCAGCGAGGCGGAGGCATTCACCAAGCTCGCGCCTGATGCCAACGTGGCGTTGCCGGTCAGCACCGATGTCTTGGTACCGGCGGCGGTGCGTTTGTAGGCATTGAAGGTGCTGCTGCTGCTGCCGGTGTTGTCGATATGACTGCCAAACCGCACCGCTGTCAGCGTAAAGTCCCCCGATGGCACAGGCACAGGCCACTCGACATAGTTAGTCCCGGCGGTTGCTGTTTCGCCCTTGTTGCTGAGCACCAGTATTAGGCCGTCACCGAGAGGCCCCAGGTCGGAGTATGTGCTGGGAATCGACGGCAATCCCGACAGGCTGCCGTAAGCGATCTGCGCCCCATCGCCGCCGTTGTGGTCGTGGCTGTTGCCGTTCGTGACGCCTTGCGCTGCGGGGGCGAAGTCCGTGCTAGCTGCTGCTGCTGCCGTGCCCAGCGTGGGGCGCCCGCTTAGATCGCCATAGGCGCCGCTGGTGGCTACCGTCGCCAGGCTGCCGGGTTGGACTGCCGTCGCCGCGAGTGAGCCTTGCGCAGCCGTTGCAGCGCCAATGTCGCCCGGGGTGAGCGCATCAGTGCCGCCCGTGGCGTGGGTGGTTTTGTGCGCCGTGGGGGTGCGGGCGTCGGTCAGTGCTGCATTCCCTGGCTGAATCGCTGTGCTCGCCAGCGTGCCCTGTGCTGCGGTGGCGTAGGCCGCGTTGCCTTCCGCGGCGGTCAGGTAGCCGGGGTGGGGGTCTGCAGCTGCTACGTGGGCAGCCACAGCACTGCTGATCGCGCCAGCCGCCAG
>Ga0079301_1000226_pt1 | contig 26547 bp, 20 predicted proteins | sample Wag4_2014_7_11_3_FD_74797 | JGI IMG/M metagenome (GOLD analysis project Ga0079301, IMG submission 74797) | Fresh water mixed with fracking chemicals microbial communities from Ohio, USA - Utica-2 Time Series FC 2014_7_11 | ecosystem: Engineered > Industrial production > Chemical products > Input... | reverse complement strand
AGCATGAACAGCATGAGGACGGTGAAGCCCCCGCTGTTGAGCATCTGCTGCCGCTCCTTGGTGAGGAGCTTCGGGGCGATCGCCTCGAGCGTCATGAACAGGGCCTGCCCCCCGTCGAGGGCCGGGATGGGCAACATGTTCATGATCGCGAGGCTGATGCTGATGAGCGCCGCGAAGGGCAGCAGGTCCCGCACGTCGCGCTTGGCCACGTACGAGCCGGCCCGACCGATCTCGACCACGCCCCCGAGGTCCTGGAACGCCAGGCGGCCCGTCACGAGCTTGACCAGGCCATCGACGGTCAGCGAGGTCAGCCGGGCCTGCTGGGTCCAGGCCGCCGCGAAGGGGTTTTCGGGGTGGATGTACTGCCGCTCGATCGAGCTCGGCTGGACCGACACCCCGATCAGCCCGTCCCGCCCGGGGGTGACGTCGATGGTGACGGAGGACGAGCCCCGCATCAGTTCGAGCGGCACCGTCGTTCCGGCATGGCCGCGGATCTCCCGGACGAACTCCTCCGTCTCGCGGACCTCTCGCGTGCCCACGCGGCGCACCAGATCGCCGACCTGGAGGCCAGCCCGTTCGGCCGGACGTCCGGCGATGACCCGGGCGATCTGGACGTCGCCGACTTTCAACTCGGGGATCCCGATGAAACTGGCCGTGCCGAGCAAGATCAGAAAGGCCCCGATGTAATTGAAGACGACCCCCCCGCTGATGACCACGAGGCGCTGCCAGAGCGGTCGATTCGAGAGCAGACGGGGATCGGCCGGGTCGTAGCCGCCATCGGGTTCCTCGTCGGGAAACGCGACGTATCCCCCGAAGGGCAGGGCCTCGAGCCGGAACTCGGTCTCGCCGAGTCGCCAGCCCAGGTAGATGTCCCGCTTGATCCCCAGGGCGGCCAGAGGGATGCCGATCCCGAAGGCTCGCACGGGGATGCGAAGGCTCTTGGCGGCCAGGAAGTGTCCGAGTTCGTGGATCACGATCAGGGACACGATCAGGCCGACCACGAGGAGGATGCGCTGCCACTCGCTCATGCGGACTCCCGGAGGTCAGTAGGGGGGCAATCCCCAGGATCTTACCACGGCCAGGATCGCGGCGAATCCGGCGAACATCTGGATGAAACCGGCATGCCACAGCCGTTTCCAGAGGGGGGCCCGGTAGGCCGGACAGGCCGCATGGCGTTCCAGCAGGTCCTGGGCGACCCGGCGGGCCGACTCGAGGTGGCGGCGTCCCGGAGCTCGCGTCGTGAAATGGCGCTGCACGGCACGCCCCATGGGGCGCCAGGCCCAGACCATCAGCAGGGCCAGACATGCGGCCAGGACCGGATGGGCCATCAGCGGAAGCAACCCCTGGGCACCGAGCAGCAGGGCCGTGAGGTTCGTCCCGCATCTCGGATGGATGCGCGGGGCGCGAGCGACGTGTTCCCGGGTGAGGGGCGCTCCCTGCTCGATCACGTGGACGACCTGATGCTCGGCAGCGTGGATGCGAGCCAGCGGAGTCATCCGCACGAGCACCAGGTAGGCGAGGAACGTCAGCAGCCCCGTCCAGGCCCCGTCCAGCAGACCCGGCCATCGCGCCGCCACGCCCGCCAGCACGCTTGCAGCCACCCCGTGAGCCAGGCCCAGCGTTGCGCCCGTGAGGAACAGGCCCGCGTCCCCGGGGCCGGCCCGCAGGTCCCCCGTGGTCAGATAGACTCCCAGCGGGGTCGCCAGACCACCGACCTCTGCGGGGCGAAGTTCGCCGTGCAGTGCGGCCAGCAGATCGTGGCGGCTCACCACGCCCTCGAGGCGACCACCCGAGGTGATCACGGGCAGGAGCTTGAGCCCTCCGGAGGCCATCGTCTCCCAGGCGCTGGCCACCGAGGTCTCGGGCGGGCAGGCCGTCACGACGCGCGTCATGACGCGCTCGACGGTCCAGTCGTCCAGCAGGGAGCCACCCACGCGGACGGGCAGCTGCCCCGATTCCCAGGCCCGGACCAGGTCGGCCTCGGCCAGGATGCCCACGAGTCGTTCACCGGACACGACGGGCAACACCCGTTCGAGCGTGGCCCGCAACCGGTGCAGGGCCATCCCGAGGGTGTCGTCCGGGTTCAGCACGGCGACCGGCCGGGCCAGTTCCTGGACCCGGATCTCGGTCGGCACGCGGACGCGCGGCCAGACGAAGCGACGTGACGTCGGCATGCTCCTCCCCGTGACGACCTCCATGGGGTCCATGTCGGCGTCACGTCCTGCCCCCTTGAGGACCCGTGCCTCGCACCGTAGCATGGTTCGATGTCCGTACGTGAACCGCTGATGCCGCGCACCGGCCCTGGCCGCCAGACCAACTTCTGGCTACACGTCGCCGAGGGCGCGCTCTTCTCGGCCGGATTCGCGCTGCTCGGACCCCAGACGCTGCTGCCGCTGCTCGTGACGCGCTTCACGGGCTCGAGCGGGTGGGTCGGGGTGATGGCGGCGATCATTCCGCTCGGCCTCGCGGCCCCGCAGTTGCTGAGCGTGCGCTGGCTCGAGCGCTTTCCCGGCCGGTGGCGCTATTTCCTGTGGACCAACTGGGTCTGTCGCCTGGCCGTCGTCCCGCTCGCGGGCGTCCCCTTGCTTCCCGCTGCCTGGCGTCTCCCCGGCCTCGTGACGGGACTCGCCGTGTTCGCGCTGGCCTGGGGCATGGCGGCTCCTTCCTGGATGGATCTCGTGCAACGCGTCATCCAGCCCGAGGATCGCGGCCGGTTCTTCGGCTGGCGGGCCACGCTCCAGGGCCCGGCGACGCTCGTGGCCCAGGGCCTCGGGAGCTGGCTCCTGAGCACCGGCGGGTACCCGTTCGGGTTCGTCGCCTGTTTCGGCCTGGCCTGCCTCCTGATGACGGTGTCGATGGTCCTGATGGCCCTCACGGTGAACGAGGGGCACGGGCCCGTGGAGACCATCGAGCATCGGGAATCCGGGGATACCGGGGCGGAGAGCAGGGACGAGGATCCGCTCCGGACTCGCGAGGGGAGAGCCTTCGTGGCCTGGCGACTGCTGCTCTCGCTGGCCCTCTCGGTCCTGCCCTTCGCGCTCCTCGATGCCCGGACCCGCTTCCAGCTGGCGGACGGACGGGTCATGCTGCTCGGGTTGGCCCTGTTCCTGCTGCCCACGCTCACGAGCGTGTGGTGGGGCAGACAGGGCGATCGCCACGGTCCCTGGTGGCTGCTCTCGCGCGCCACGTGGCTCGCCGTCCCCGCCCACGCCTGTCTGATCTGGGCCCCGGTGCCGGCCGTGCATGCCGTGGGCCTCGTCGGGCTCGGCATGCTCCAGCCTCTGCTCGTGATGGCCGATTTCGCGTTCCTGGGTGGGGGAGACGGCCGCCGCGCCGCTGCCCGGTACGGAAAATTCAACCTGGTCCTGCTGCTCGCGACCCTGGGAGGACCGGTGGCTGCCGGGGCCCTGGCCGACCGGGCCGGTACGACCTCGCTCCTGGCGATCGCCGCGGTGCTGTGGGCGATCGCGTTTTCCGGGATCCGGGCGAGATCGTTACGTCTGCAGGCAGGCGTGGCATGATGCGGCGCGGGTCTCGTGTCACAGACGGAGGCCTGCCGGGCGTGGGACGCTCGTGTCTGGCAAGATCCCGCGGTTCCATCGAGGAGGCTCACGTGCGAAGCAGGGTCGCGTTTTCCGTCCTGACGGCGTTCATCGTCGCGGGCACGGTCGGCGTCGCGTCGGCCCGGGCCGAGGAAGGTCCCCGGGCTGCCCAGATGGTCGATCTGGCCCCCACGCACTGGGCCTACCAGGCCGTCCAGGCGCTCATCGACAAGTACCGTCTGATGGGCGGGTATCCCGACAGCACGTTCCGGGGCCTCAAGCCCGTCAGCCGCTACGAGCTGGCCGCGACTCTCTCGGCCCTGCTCGAGCGCGTGGCCCTTCGCGAGGACCGCGGGATTCCCGTGAATCCGTCCGATGCGAAGCTGTTCGACAGGCTCAAGGCCGAGTTCGCCCCCGAGCTGGTCGATCTCCACAAGCGTACCGAGTCCCTCGAGGGCCGGGTGACGGCGCTCGAAGGTGCCGTCAAGGGACTGAGCAACCGGGCCTCGGGGGGGAGTGGCAGCGCCGTGCACGGCAACCTGAGCTTCACGCTCCAGGACGACCCCGAGGACAAGCTGCGTCCCTACATCGTGTCCTCTTTCGGAGTCCGGTTCGAGGGAACCCTCGAGGACGGTTCGACCGTCACGGGCTCGTTCTCGGGCGGGCGCGCGGCCAACCAGACGGGAGGCACCCCGGTCTTCACGCGCGGCGGCTCGCGCGACGCCCAGCGTGACCGGGGATTGCCGACGGGGGACGTCTCGCTCGACAGCAGTGCTCAGTTCTCGAAAAAGCTGGCAGGCCTCGGGGACACCCAGGTGCGCGTCGGTCATGTGTCTCCCGGGGCCTTCATGGGGCTCGGTGGCCTGGCCCACCACTACGGGGACGGGATCATCGGCTCGGGGTTGGGGTCCACGAGCGGCAACAGCGTGCGGACCGGGGTCGGTGACATCGGTCTCGGGGCGAAGGTCAAGGGTGAGGGCTGGAACACCGGCCTCGGGCTGAACTCGCAGTTCGTGTTCGCGGGAGCCGGGCTCGACGTCTCGGGGCTCGGCGATTTCCGGCTCATCGGCGACATCGACCACAACTCCTTCGGCAACGTCCAGCTCGAAGGAAATCCGACCTGGCGCCTGTCGTCCTCGCTGAACCTGGGGTCCGACCAGCTGGGACTGAGTTTGCAGGGTGGGGTAACCTCCGCGGCCAACAAGTTCACGCCGCGGGCGGGCTTCAACTTCATCTGGACGCTCGCGGGCATCGAGATGTGCTTCGGGGGGGCTTACCGGACGGATCCCGACTTCAACGTCCAGGAAGTGGTGCCGACGGGATATGCCTTCTTCCCCGCGCGGGACTGGATTCCGTCCATTCTGGTCGGGTTCAAGGAGCCTCAGACGATCGCCAATGCGAAGGGGGCGACCGGTCCCGGGTCCCTGCTGGGGACCAAGGCCGGCTGGACCGTCCAGCTGGGGCTCGCGAATCCGATCCTGCCCAACCTCGTGTTCGAGGTCAATCAGCAGAGCAACGTCCTCTTCGGTCAGACCTACGACGCCATCGGGTACGCCCTCAGCACGTCCGCGGACTTCTGACGATGCCACTCCCGCTCCGTCTGCTGGCGGTCTGCGGGACGATGGCCTGCCTGGTCGGATGTCCCTGGACCGTGTCCAGCGAGGCCGGGACCGTGTCGGGCGAGGTCACGTTCGATGGCCGCGTCGCGCCAGGCCTCACGCTGCGGCTGCAGCGCCGCGACCGCGGTGCCTGGTCCGAGGTTGCCTCGGCCGTCAGTGACTCCGTCGGGCTCTACCGCTTTCCCGGGCTCGCCGCGGGCGAATACCGCGTCGCCTACTTCCGGGTGCCGGCCCGCTCGGACGGGCAGATCCTCGGTCCGGCGCACGTCGAGACCTGGTATTCCCCGGTGGTCGGCCCGGGAACCCGGCTGGCGGCGATCGAGGTGGCCCTGGGCGGCCTCATCTACCCGGAATCCGGTCGTTCCACCCCTTATGGCAAGGGGATTCCTCTTCCCTTTCACTGGTCGCCGCACCGCGACGGTCAGGCCTACCGGGTCCTGCTGCACGATGTCAGCGGTGGGGGAGAGCGCCTTGTCTGGACGAGTGCCTGGACGGGGCAGTCGTATGTGCTCCTGACCCAGGCCTTCGCCCGGGGGAATTACCGGTGGCGCATCGAGATCGACGGCGGGTCTCGTGGCAGTGGCGCCAGCGAGACCCGCGCGGTCGATCTCGATTATCAGCCCTGAATCCTCAGCGCCCGTTGACGCTCAGGGTGGCGACCTCGGTACTCAGGGAGACTCCGCCCCCCCGGAACGACTGAAGTCCCCAGTACCCCGACCAAGAGTACCGCGGGTACATCGTCAGCACGTAGGAGACCGTGGCCTGCTGCGCTATGTCGGGAACCGCGCGTGCCCAGGCCATCGTAGGCCCCTCCCAAGGCATGTCTGCCGGCAGCCGGTCGTTGATGGACATGCCCCCCGCGTTTCTTCTGACCAGCGGGTTCTCCTCCCAGTTCACGGTGTTCTCGACGGTAATGGCCGAGGTGGTGCCCGTCGTGCCCGTCGTGCCCGTCGTGCCCACCTCGAAAAATCCGTCCTCGTCGGCCAATGCGGTGAACGGGTAGGTCATGTCGCCATAGGTCGTCACGTTGGGCAGTGTGATTTTATCCGGGTTGAACGACTGCGTCGCCCAGTGATCCTCGTAGGGGAGCTGGTTATCACCCGGGTCGTACCATTCCACTCCGTCCAGGGAGCGTCTTTCAACGGCATAATTTTGAACGGCCCCGGTGAAACTCGCGGTTACCGGGATGCCGACCTCGAAAAGTCGCGTGACTGATCCTGCCGTCCATGGTTCGACGCGCAGCCAGCCCCTGAAGCCGGGGTGCGGCGTGGTAGTTGGGGTGACCGGGGGAGCATCGCAACAGTTCCGCGGGCCGTAGGCCGTTCCTCCGGCTGCATCGCGTCGGATGAAGGGCTTCCCTGCCACGAACAACAAGCTGGGATAAATTTTCTCGGCGGCCAGCCCGGGATCCCACGGGTTGATCACGTTCGAATGGGAGGCCATCAGCAGCTGGATTTGTTCGCCATTTACGGAATAGTGGCGGCTCGTTGCGGCTGCTGCTGCGACCGAGGTGTCCCGGAGCAAGCGTCGTCGCCATCTCGTGACTGTCCCCTGGACCCGTTCGATCAGGAAAACAACCTCCCTGACGGGAGTTCCCGGCAGTTCCACGACCTCGTAAAGGAAGAGCACTCGGCGATCGTTTGAGGTGGAGGTCGGATTCCACGGATAGCTATAGCCTCTCGTACGCCGGAAATCCAGGCTCGCCGGGAAGACTCGCCCCTTGATGGGCTGATGCATCACGAGCCTGCCGTTGCCAGAGGTCGCGAAACTCGGCGCAAAATACGGGGCCCTGTAATCCTTGAGCAGCTCTAGCAGCACTGGAAAGATTTCCTGGTTTCGGTTCCGGGCAGGTGTGACGCTTCTGTCCAGGAAACGGCTCGTGCGATCGTAGAACTTGCCATCCGGGGAATCCGACCCTGCAGCCGGGTAATGCAACACCCCGCCGTAATCGTTCGAGAAGAGCGGGAGCGCTTGTTCACGCGTGTTGTAGAGCGTGGTCTGATCGTTGCCCACCGAGTTGCCGCTGTTGTACTCGCACGGTCCCACCGCGACGTTGAGCGCCTGGTGGTAGCGCCTGGCCGGCGCACGGGTCAGGGGGGTGCCCGCGGCACTGTAGGTGAGCGGACGCCCCTCACCGACGCTGATGATCGAGAACGTGATGGCTTGCAAGGCGTTCGGGGACTTGATCAGGTTGGCGGCATTGAAGGTGGCCGTCCGGGGCGAGAAAACCGTCTTGCCGTCGATATAGGCATTTTTGGCGATTCCGGCAGAGTCGGGACTGTAATAGTCGTGAAGCGACATGCGGACGAACACGGCTGCCCGACGGGGAATGGCCACACCTCCGCCGGGTCTGGGTTCACTGCCGAGGGTGAATACCTTCCAGAGCATGGGCTGATGAAACAAACCTTGCGAGTATTCCTGGTTGATGTTCGGCCAGCTCCTGGGGGCCGTGTCCGCAGACCCGCTGGCAGGGGGTCTGGGCGACATCTGGTCGTACCAGTACGTTCCGGTCGTGTTCGTGGCACCGACCATGACCGGAACGCCGGAAGTTGCCGTGTCAGTCCCGATCCCCCCCTTGTACATCTCGTAGTGGAGCGTGTATCCACCCTCGGGCAGGTACTCCCACCCCTTGCTCCAGGCTTTCCTGTCCGCATCGGGCAAGCTGTTCCAGGCGGTGTCACCGCCCCATCGGGACCAGTCCGCGAAGGCGGGCCAGTGTCGGATGTTGCCGAGCAGGGCGAGTTCCCGCAGGGGGGTCGTGGTCAGGCGAAACGTGAAGCTTGCCCCGGAAGAGTCATTCACGTTGAAGCATTCCGGGCAGGTGGTCCCGGCGGCGACCGCCTCGACCGCCGGGAAGGCGAGATTTCGCGGTGGGACGGCCACGGCGGTATCGGTTGCCCCGTTCCGGGTGTAGCCGCTCGTCTTGTCCTCGACCTGGCTCGTCCAGACCGTGTTGCTCATGAGGTCCGTGTTCCGCGAGACCTCGTCAAACGCCATGTTCAGGGCGGTGACGGCCAGGTCGGAATCGTTCTGGATGGCCCGGTCGTTCACGACGGCCCGGTTGGCGACGAGCACGCGCGTGATCATCGTGCCTGCCAGCACGGAAATGATCGCCACCAGCAAGATGGAGAAGACGAGCGTGAAACCCTGTTCGCGGGAACGCCGGACGAATTGCCTTGCCATGATGCTTCAGATCCTGACCTGTCCACCGAAGACGGTGTACGATTCTGCCACCCTGGGTTTTCCCGTGAAACTGTTGGCGGGCGGTCGTTGCACGTACACTGATCGCTCATATACCCGCACGACCACGACCTTGGTCACGAGATTATTCAGTCGGGTCGTGTCGGTACTCGTGAAAGCCGAATACGAGCCACTCGTATCGGTGATCCAGCGCCATGAATCGGTGTTCCGATTCGCCGGGTCGTAGGGGGTGTCCATGTTCGTTGCCGGGTTGTAGTCCGCATCCACGAACTGGCCCGTGGTATAGGTAATTCCGTTGGCCACTTTCGGGCCATTCACGAACTCACGAAGATTGGACGCACAGTTGGCTTGACCGAGTCTCAGGTCCGGTGAATCCGACCCCATCACCGAGATCCTGGCGATATACGTCACCTCGGGAGCGTTCACGTTCGTCGTCGCGAGTTCCGCTCCCCCTGCACCGTAGAGACGCCCCGGGCTGGGCCTCGCGATGGAAATGTTCTCCGTGGTGGACGTCACGTTCGTCGCATCCCAGATGGGTGACGCCGTGTTGTGCGTCATGCCGGTGGGAAAACTCGGAAAAGACCAGTAGAAATAACGCGAGACCGAGACGTTGGGGCCAGGCAGGTACACGGTGCGGCTACGCTGAAGTTTGTCGGTGGTCAGCGAGTTCTCGATCAGCAGGCGCATCTGGATGTCGTCGAGGATGCTCGAGGCGATGTTGCGTCCCACGACCCCGCTGGCGGCCGCGATGCGAGATCTCGAGTAACCGGCCAGCAGGCTGGAAATTCCCGTGATCACCAGGGACAGGATGACCGACGCGGCGAGGACCTCCACGAGGGAGAAACCCGTTTCTCGGCTGCGGGTGGAATGGCGCACGGCTGAAATCCTCAATTCGGCGCCTGGGGCATCGGGATGTTGCCCACGAAGGCCCGGGCTGAGACCTCCAGGAGGTCGAGGGGTCTGCCTCCGCTCCACCGGATCACGCGGCGGTCGTACCGTTGCACGCGCAGGGAGATCGTGGCCTGGTAGGGGCTGTAGAGGCCGAGATTGGAGTACGGATGCGGGTTGCGGAGGGTGAACGGATTGAAACTGTCGTCCGTGTCCACCCCCACGACGACATCACACAGGTTGCTCAGTTTCCAGTGGCGATCGGCGGCCGTACTCAGGCCGTAACCCAGGGCCGTATTGAAGTTTCCGTTGACGTCCGGCGTGAAGATGCTGGTTGCGCCATTGGTGTCGATCCGGATCTGAAACCCGGAGGTGGCGGTCGGGGTGGAAGCGATCGAGGAACTCATGCTGTACCACCCGATATTCGCCTGATCGGTCACGTAGCCCTCGAGACGGTACAGGGGACGGACGACGAGCGTGCGCGTCGCCCCGTTGCTTCTCGAGGTCGGCACCAGGTCGTACCGGCGCCCGCCCAGGTAGTACACGATGTACTTCAGGTTCTTGAAACCGTAGGGTTGATCCGAGGTCATGGCCAGGACCCTGACGGCACCCGGGGCGCGCTCACCGGGAAAGAACTGCCGGCCGACGTGCGGAGTCACCTCATTCTGGGGCACGTCTTCCACGACCAGTGGAATGTATTTTCCGTTGAGCGCCTGGGTGGTATTGCCCTGCGACCCGATCGTTCCCGTGCCACTATCGGCAAGAGCACTCGAGCGGCCTGCCTGACCCGTTCGTTCATCCTTCACATGGATGTAGGCGTGGTGATAGACGTACTGGGCCGTGCGAAGGTCCGAGGTCAGATAACTGATGGCCCTCGAGGCCTTGTTCAGGGCATCGAGTTCGAAGTCCGCATCCCGGCTCCGTCGATTCCACTCGACCAGCAGGGTGGTTACGAGGGTGAGGATCCCCAGAAACACGGAGCTCGCGACCAGCAACTCCGTGACGCTGTAACCAGGTGATTGGCGCGGACGCCAGGACACGCGGAACTTCAGGGGACCCTCCCTCTCGTCATCGACCGTAAGTCGAACCCGACAGACCCTTCTTGCCGGACTTCTTCTCGGACTTCTTCTCGGGCCCGTTGTACACTCGCGAGGCCGACACGTTGGGCGCCTGGCTCCCGAGCGCCTCGCGGGTTTCACTGCCCGAGATCTGGATTTTGCCATCGCCGACGAGTCGGTTGCTGGAGAAAGCCGAGGTCCGTCCGCTCGACGATTCTCCCCGGGCACCCTGGTAAGCATCCAGACTGACGGTGTTCAGGACCTCGCGATCGGTCCGGATGACCGCGGTATGGGCGACCCAGTCTCCCGTGGGGACCCATTCGAGACGAGGGAGCGTGACCTCGTAGGATTCGGTGGCCATTCGCGCTTCGCGAGCGATCAGTTCGGTCCGGTTGCCGGGTACGGTCACCTGGACGCGATCCCAGACCTGCTCTTCCACGTCTTGCTTGGTGGGAACCTCGCGCGTCACCATCCGGGGAACCTGGACGGAGCGCGTGCTCGCGACGGGCAGGAGGCGATCCTCGAGGCCGTAGGTCCCGTCGGCCCGCAGGACGAGTTGCGGGACGAGTTTGTTCTCGTATCCGATTTCCTCGACCGTGTCCGTCACCGGCACCTGTTCTTCGATGAGCACACGTCCCGACGACTCGTCCACTTCCACGACCCGCGGGACTTCTTCGTCGTGATCGTGATTCTCGGAAGCGTTGACCTGCACCGAGGCCGTGGCGAGGACCGGAACCAGTCTTTCCTGGGTCACGAGATCCTTCTCCCAGTAGCCGAGTTTCCAGACCGGGACCGACTTCTTCGCCCAGACCAGATCGGGCGACACCAGCGTTTCGACCTCGGAAGGAAGCCAGGCGCCGGGTACCCAGGCATAACGGGGGACCTCGACCGTCTCGGTGCGCGCCGTCCAGCGCCAGACCACGACGTCGCGGACCGGTTCGTTTCCGTCTTCGTCATCCCTGTCCGCACCGGACAGATTCAGTCCGAGGAGGCTTGCCTCGTCCCTCGAGACCCAGCGCCGTTTGGCCACACGCTCCGGAACGGAGACGCTGCGCGTCCCCTGGGCCGTCATCCGCTCGATGCGCGGCAACCATTGCTCCTGGACCACCCAGTCCGGTACGGCAACGCTGACGTTCTCGATGACCGGGACCAAGCGCTCGCGAAGCACGGTTTGCACGCCCGTCTGTTCGTACCTGACTGGGCGCTCCGACCATCGACGTGTCCGCTTGACGTATTGCACGTTCTCGAGGCTGTTGGATCCGGAATTGACCTCGACACCTTTTCGAACCACTTCACTGAAAATACCATCTTCGCGGACCACCAGGTCCGTGTCTCCCGGGTTGGCGGCGAGAGCCTCCGGGGGTGGTGATGTGACCAGCGGTACGAGACCCAGGAAGAACCCCGCGACCGAGGCCCTGGCCGTCCTGAACGGGAATGCCATGTCCGACCTCCTCCAGCACCATGAGTGCTCGAGTTACCCTATACCCCCTGGAGCCTCGGGGCCTGCGTCACCTAACCAATATTTCAAGATCGCCAAATGAACCGAGCAGGAGGAGCCGGTCGTTAGGACCGCCGGGTGCGGGGTAGATCATGGGCGATGAGGTATGCGTGGTGCGCAAGGCGGGAGTTCACGGGCGCTTGAGGGTCAACTTTCCCTGGTTGTCGTTGGTCGCGGGATGGCTGCTCGTCGGTCATCCCGCGCGCGCGCAGGGAGCGGTGAAGGAACCTGGGATCGATCCCGTCGCGGCGATCGTCCGCTTCGATGCGTGGATCGAACTCCAGCCTCGCCTCTGGCCCGGGTTCAACCCTGGCACGTTGCCTCTCGCGATCACCGATCCGGGTAAGTCCACCGTCGTCGCTCACCTCGAGCGTCGGCCAGGAGGCTTCATACCGGTGGCTTCCCCTCGTTCGCAGATCTGGTCCAGGCGCGGTGCCGTTGCGGGCATCTCGGATTCTCGGCGTCTCGAGGCAATGTTCGAGGGTCGCAGGATCGCGGTCGTTCCGCTCACGTATCTCGCCCAGGAAGGGGCTCCGGCAGAGAGACGTCTCCTGCTTCCTCTGTTCCTGGCTTTCGTCCGGGACCACTTTCCGCACTTCACCGAGTTCCGGGCCTCTCGAGAGCCGGTCAAGCCGGCCGCCTCCGGTCTGGACAACCGGGCCTTGCTGGCGCTCGAGACTCGGATCTTGCAGTCCGCGTGGGCCTCGCCGGAAGGCGCCACACGCCGGGCCGGTCTTGCCTCCTGGTCCGCGGTCCGTCGGGCCCGTCTCCAGTTGCTTCCCTCGGCCGAGGCTCGACGCGAGGTGCTTGCCGAAACCTTCGACGGGCTTGTCCAGTACGTCGAGACGCGGACTCTCCTGTCGGAGACGGTGCGGGAGGCCGATCTCGGGGCGCGGATGCTGTCCCTGTTGAGAGCCGATACCGCCACGTCGGGGGGCCTGTCCGTGCGCCGTGGGGCATCGGGGGCGTTGCTGGCTCTGATGCTCGATCGGGAAGGCTTCGCCTCGTGGAAGGCTCTCGTTTCGAGTGGTCTGACCCTGTCCGAGTGCGTGGAGCGTCAGACGGAGCTTTCGGGGACCGACTGGGAAACCCTGTTCGCCGAGGCCAGACGCGTGCATCGCTTCAACAGTCTGCGCGATCAATTGCAGGCGGAAGAACGGAATGCACCGCCGGGGTATCACGCGTTCCTGCTCGAAGGGGATGGCAAGGTCGTGCTTGCGGGTCTACCCCGGGCAGTCGATCGGGGTGACGGACAGATCGACTGGTCCCGGGCTGGCGGGGAATGGTTCCGTCTGCTGGGGCCGACCCCCCCCACCGAGATCGATGCCCGGACCCTTCTGGCTCAGCGCCTGGAGGGCTTGCACTACAGGCGCGCGGGAGTCGACGTGCAACTCGGTGCGGGGCCCGTCCTGATGACCAGCCAGGACCTGTCGTGGCCCTGCCATCGACTCACCTACCACGATGACCTGTCCCGGGCCCGGTTGACCGTGGATGGTCGGCCGGTATCCTGGAATGCCCCGGGTACCAGCTTCACCCGGGACTTTTCCATCCAGAGCGGTCGCGGTCGGGTCCGGGTGGCTGGTCGTGGCCAGATCGAACTCCTGGGTCGCACCCTGACGATCACGCTCCAGCCATGAGCCGGGGTTCGCTTTCCCGTCGGTGCGGGCTCCTCATGCTGCTCACGGCAGGGCTGGTGGCGACTGCGCGACCCGCGTGGGCCGAGGATGACTGGCATCCGCCCCTCCTCTGGAAAGAGTCTGTCGAGGGCGAGTTGCCTGCCGTCGAGGGCTACATCCCGCCCGTGACGTCCGACCAGGAGCGAGCGAGCCTGCTCGAGCGCCTGGCAGCGTATCAGGCGCGACTGAAGGCTTCCGAGAGCACCCCGCCTGCACCCCGACGCAAAGGATCCGGAGCAGAGAGAGGAAAGCCTGGCAAGGCCAGCGTTCTTCCCGTGACGCGAGCGTCGGCACCGGTTCCCTTGATGGCCGCGTCCGCGCTCCCGGTATCGCGCCCGCAGGCGCCGGTCCGGTTGTGGATCGGGGAAGCGCGCCGCGATCTCGTCCGGCGTCTCGGGGCCGCGAATTCGCACCAGGGCGCCCTGGTGGAGACCCGCGGCGGCCTCGTCACCTGGTTCGATGCTCCGCGGGGCAAGCTCGTGCGCTATCGCAACGAGGATCCGCGCTTCGCATCCAGTCAGGGAGTCCGTCCGGGCATGGATCTTGAAACCGTGCTCCGGTTGCTGGTATCGGCAGACGGGGTCTTCGTGGCCTCCGAGCCGACCACGCTCGATCCGGGGACCCTGGTCGTCCAGTCCATGGACGACGGTCTGCGGGTCGAGATGCAACTGGAGGACCGTCGCTGGCTCAGCCGGGTCGTCTGGGGAGACACCCCCACGGGAACCCTGCGCGCCGGCTCGAACGGAGCCGGTGACCAGCCCCTGCGCCGTCTCGATGCCCGGGCGATCACGCGGATCCTCGCCGGCCAGCCCGATCTGCCCGCTCGCCGACCCGACTAGTCGCCAGCGGGTCCACCCGGCTGTTTCGGGCTGCTCTCACTCGTTTCTCAGACACACGATCGGATCGAGTTCCGCGGCACGTCGGGCCGGGTAGGAGCCGAACAGCGCACCGATGACCACGGAGGCGACCAGACCCAGGAGGGACTGCCACACGGGAAAAGCAAAGGGCCAGGTTCCCAGAGTGGAGGTCAGAATCTGGCACAGCCCCCAGCCAACGGCGGCGCCACCGGCCACTCCTAGCATGCCCCCCGTCGCCGAGAGGACGAGCGCCTCGAGCAGGAACATCTGCCGGATGTCCTCGCGGGTGGCCCCGAGGGCCCGGCGGATCCCGATTTCCCGCGTCCGCTGGCTCACCGAGACCAGCATGATGTTCATGATGTTGATGCCGCCGACGCCCAGGCAGACCAGGGCGATCGCCGCCTCGAGCCCCCCGACCACGAGCTGGGCCAGGTCCCGGCTCCGGGCCTGCTCGGCCGGATCCGTGACCTTGAAGTTCTGGACACCATGGTGGCGCCACTTCACGATGGCCTTCGCCGTCGCGGCGAGACCGGACAGCCCGCGCTCCTCGAGCAGGGAAGGCGTCCCCCGGATCACGACCTCGCGCAGATCCTTGGTCTTCGCGAAGCGGTCGAGAAACGCCGTCTCGGGAATGATCACCGAACCATCCCAGGTGCGGAAGCCTCCCCCGCGCCCCAGGCTGGGTTTCTTTTTCAGGACCCCGACCACCTTGAATCGCTCACCCTTGAGTCGGATGGTGGCCCCGATAGCCCGTGTTCCGGGGGCCAGCACCTTGCGGACCGTGCTGGCTCCCAGGATCACGACGGGAACCCGGTTATCGACGTCGGCTGCCGTCAGGAAGCGCCCCCGGGCCAGCTCGAGCATGTAGAAGTTCAGAGCCTCGGGGACCGTCCCCACGACCCAGACGGCCTGCCCCCAGCGTTCCCCGAACTCGGCGCGGGTCGAATACTGGTGGAGGACCCGGGATCCGGCCAGTCGCTCGGACTGCTCGAGCGCCCGTGCGTCGAAGCGGTTGAGCGGGGGGGCCTTCTTGCCCGTGTCCTGGTCGAACCACTTGCGCGAGACCGAGATGACATCCTCGCCCGAGGCTTCCGTGAGGGTGCGGCGCATGTAGACGCCCATACCCTCGACCGCACTCGAGAGCACGACGAGCGTGCCCACCCCCAGGATGATCCCGAGGAGGGTCAGCAACGCTCTCAGGCGCTGACTCGTCAGCGATCGCCACACCGTTCCCCAGAGCTCGCGGTCCACCGGCATCACTCCGTTCGCAGGCACACGATGGGGTCGAGCCGCGAGGCCTGACGCGCCGGGTACCAGCCGAAGAACACCCCCGTGAACCCGGCTGCCAGGATGGCCGTCGCCACGGCCGGCCAGCTCATCACGGCCAGCCAGTCCGGGTTGATCCGGGGCACGACCACCACGGCCGCGAGGACCGACACCGTGCCGAGCAAGGCTCCCAGCGCCGCCCCCGAGAGGCTCAGCAGCGTGGCCTCGACGAGGAACTGGAGACGGACGCTCCCCCGGGGCGCCCCCACCGCGATACGCAGGCCGATCTCGCGCCGTCGTTCCGAGACGGCCACCAGCATGATGTTCATGATGCCAACCCCCCCGATGACGAGACTCATGCCGGCGATCAGCCCCACCACCACGAGCATGGCCGTGAACGTCGCCTGGTAACCCTTGATCATCCCACCGAGGTCGAAGAGCTGGAAATCGTCGACACCGTTGTGGCGGTGGAGCAGCACGGCGTTGGCCCGGTCCAGCAGGCGTTCCACCGGGGCATCGGCCGTCCGACGCATCGCGAGCAGGGAGGCCCGACCGGTCGGGTCGAGGACCGTGAGGGGGACGCAGGCCGAGTCGTCCCAGCTCCACCCGAAGCTCATCGGGCCGCGCCGGGCCGGGGCCATGATCCCGATGACCCGGAAGCGTTCCCCCTTGAGCACCACCTCGTCTCCGAGCAGCGCGTTCTCACCGGCCAGGTTCCGGGCCAGCGCGTCTCCGAGCACGACCACGTGGCGCCGCTGGGCCAGGTCGTCTTCCGACAGGAAGCGACCCTCTCGCAGTCGCATCCCGAAAACCCGCGCATAGCGCGAGTCCGTGCCGATCCGATCCGTCTGGAGTTCCGGCCCGCCAACCAGCCGGGCCGTCATGCCGTCGTCCCACGTCTTGACGGCGGAGATGGCCTCGACGCCCGGCAGGCGTTCGCCCAGGGCCCGGGCATCCCCCCGGGTGAGCCCCTTGCGATAGAGGCCGGCCTTCTTGGCGGCCTTCTTGGCCGAATCTTCCCAGAGCATGATGAACCGGGAGCCCCCGAGTTCCTCCACGCCCTTCGAGAGGGTGGCATTGGCGCTCTGCCCGATGCTGACGAGCAGGATGATCGCGAAGACCCCGATGGTGATGCTCAGGACCGTGAGCGCCGACCGCAGCCGGTAGGCCGACAGCGCTCGCCAGGCCAGACGCAGGTACTCGCCCCACACGGCATCACATCCGGAAGGCGTTGTCGGAGGAGGAGGGAGGCTGGATCCGGACACGCTCGCCGGCCTTCAGACCCGAGACGATCTCGACCATGCTGTCGGTCGAGAGACCCAGGCGCACCTTGCGTCGTTCTCCGGCCCGACCTTCCGCCCTGCTCTCGGCGCGTGCCGAACCCGAGGCGACGACCTGCACGGTCGCGGCGTCCCCCTTCATCCGCGTGACGGCTTCCACGGGCAGGGCCACGACCTGCTTGCGGGTCGTGATCCGGATGTCGAGGTCCGCCGACATCCCGGGTTTGAGCACGCGACCATCGACATCCCCCACGAGCGTCTCGACGGGAAAGCTCTGGAGCGTCGTATTGGCGTCCTTCGGGGCCTCGCCGGCCGGGGCGACCTTGCGCACGCGCCCGTGGAAGAGCCGACCGGGAGCCGAGTCGACGCGGACCTCGACAGGCTGCCCGACCCGGACCTGCCCCACGTCGATCTGGTTGAGCTGACTCTGGACGACGAGCCGGTCGAGGTTCCCCAGCGTCAGCATGCTGGTGCCCTGCGCCGTGGCGCTGACGCCCGGCGAAACCATCTCGCCGACCTCGATGCCTCGCCGCAGGATCGTCCCGGAGAGCGGCGCCCGGATGGTGGCGTAGGCCAGCTGATCCTCGGTGGCCTTCAGAGCGACCTCGGTCTTGTCGAGCTGGGCGCGGGCCTCGGCGATCTCTTCGGTGCGGGCACCGGCACGCAGCTTGGCCAGCCGGGCGCGCGCTCCTTCGAGGCCGGCCCGCGCGGCGAGGAAGTCCCCCTCGGCCTGATCGCGCTCGCGCGGAGTCACCGTGCCAGTCACGCTCGCCTCGCGGGCGCGCTTGACCTCGGCCTCGCTCCGGCGCAGCTGGGCTTCAGCCGAGCGGACCTCGGCCTCGGCGACGGCCAGATCCTCGCGACGCGAGCCCGCCACGAGCATCTGCCACCGGGCCCGGGCCATGTCCCGGTCGGCCCGGGCCTGGGCCACCGACCGGTCGAGGTCGGTGGTCTCGAGCTGGATGAGGGCCTGTCCGGCCGAAACCCGGTCGCCCGCCTCGACCAGGATGCGGGCGACCTGGCCTGCGATCCGGCTCTTGATCTCGGTCTTCGTCAGGGGCTGGAGGGTTCCCGTCTCGGAGACGACGATCTCGAGGTCCTGACGTTCGGCGGTGACGAGGTCCTCCTTGCTGGCGCCCTCGGCCTTGCCCTTCAGGGCCCACCAGGCCCCGCCACCCCCCAGCCCGGCCAGGGCCAGGACGGTGATCACCCATCGCGTCGTCGTGTTCATGGAGCTTCCTTCACGGTCAGATGATCGAGCTCGGTACGGGCCAGACGGGCCTCGATCCGGGCCTGGAGTTCCTGGAGGCGGCTCGTGACGAGCTGGTTGCGCACCTGGACCACCTCGAGCTGGGTGGCGTAGCCCTGGGCCTGGCGGGTCGTCGTCCAGTCGAGCACCTTCCGGGCGAGGAGCACGGCCCGGGCGGCCAGGTCCGTGCGTGCTTTTGCGGCGTCCAGCCGGTTCTGCGCCACCCGGGCCTGTTCCGACAGGTTCCGGCGTTCGCGTTCCAGGGCCAGTTCTTGCCGGCGGGCTTCCTGGCGGGCGCGAGAGATGTCGCGACCGATCCGGCCGGTCCAGTCGAAGGCGTCATACGAGAGCGTGAGGCGCGCATCCCAGACCCCAGCCCAGTCGCTCACGCCGCGGGCTCCGAGCGTCGGGTCGAACGGGTTGTTCCCCAGCTGCAGCGTGCTGCCCACGGAAATCTGGGGCCAGCGCCCGGCCTCGGCGATGCCGGCTCGCGCCTCCGCGGCATCGCGTCGGGCCTCGATGGCCTGCAAGTTGGGTCGTTCCGTCGTCGAGGTCTCCGGACCGCCTGCGGACGAAGGGCTTTCGGTCCCGTCGAGCCGGAGGTCCCCCGGTTCGAGGTCCACCAGAGTCGCGAGGCGCACGCGCGCCTCTTGCAGGTCGGCCGCACGGGCCAGCATGTCCGTCCGGGACGAGAGCACGGCGGCCTCGGCCTGGTCGAGCTCGCTGGCCGAGAGGCGTCCCGTGCGCACCCCGGACCGGGTCAGCTCGAGCAGCTGCTCGGCGCCCGCGAGCGCCTCGCGCTGGATGGCGAGAGCCCCCTCGGTCCGGGCCACGGCCCAGAAGGCCCGGGAGGTCTGCAGGCTGACTTCGAGGCGGGTCTGCCGTCGGCTCGCCTCGGCGGCCCTGAGGTCGGCCCGGGCGGCCTCGATGGTGTGGGTGATCCGGAAGCCCGTGAAGAGCGGAACCGTCAGCGCGACGTTGCCCTGCAGGGTGGATTGGTCGCGCGAGGCGTTCGCCCCGCCGGTCGTCGCCGTCTGGCTCCGTCGCTGGAGGGCGTTGACGTCCGTGCTGGCGTTCCAGCGTTGCGCCTCGGCGTCCTCCAGGGTCAGGCGAGTCCCCTCGAGTTGCACCTCCGCGGCGAGCGTGTCGGGGTGGCGCGCGAGGGCCCTGCTGACGGCCTCTTCGAGGGTGAGGGCCAGAGCAGGCGTGGCGGTGAGGACGGCGGCCAGGACGAGGCCGGTGACGGTCAGGTGGCGGGTCATGCGGGAACTCCCGGGCGCCGGGGCGTCTGGCGCTCGTCGGACAGGATGTGGCCGTCTCGGAACCGCACCACCCGGTGGGCATGGGCGGCCACATCCGCCTCGTGAGTCACGAGGACGAGGGTCATGCCCTGGGCATGGAGGGTGTCGAAGAGGCCCATGATCTCGTCGCTGGTGCGGGAGTCGAGGGCACCCGTCGGTTCGTCGGCCAGCAGGAGTCGCGGGTTGTTGACGATGGCCCGGGCGATCGCCACGCGTTGCTGCTGGCCACCCGAGAGCTGGTGGGGCTGATGATCGAGCCGTTCCTCCAGGCCCATCCGGACCAGGGCCTCCCGGGCGCGAAGGTTGCGCTGGGGAGCCGGCACGCCCGCATACACCAGGGGAAGGCCCACGTTCTCGAGCGCCGGGGTGCGGGCGAGCAGATGGAAGCTCTGGAACACGAAGCCGATCTTCTGGTTGCGAAGCCGGGAGAGGGTGGCATCGTCCGCCTTCTCGACCTCGAGCCCGTCGAGTCGGTAGGTGCCCGAGGTGGGGCGGTCGAGCAGGCCTAGGATGTTCATGAGCGTGCTCTTGCCCGAACCGCTGGCGCCCATGATGGCGACGTATTCACCCGCCGCGATGGTCAGATCGACGCCCCCCAGGGCCGGGATGGTCTGGGAACCCGTCGCATACGAGCGGGTGAGCTTGCTGACCTCGATCACGGGGGTGCCTCCATGACAAAACTCGATCATAGCGCCTTTTCAGGGTGTTCATGAAGCTTTTGCACGCCCGGAGTCCGTCGGGTGGACAGGTCGGGAGCCTCCCGTGCCGGGCATCCCTTGCCGCGAGCTTGGCCTGGCGATAGGGTGCCGGCCACGCGAGGATCGCGTGCGGAGGCGCCATGAGAGGGTTCAGGATCGCCACCATCGGGGGCATCCCGGTGGAGCTGCATCCCAGCTGGTTGCTGATCGCGGCGCTGCTGGTGGTCGGACTGGAGGCATCGCTCTTCTCGCAGGCCATTCCGGAAGGCGGATGGCGCAGCACCCTGTGGGCGGTCGGCACGGCGGCCCTCTTCTTCGGCTCGCTGCTCCTGCACGAGCTGGCGCATGCGCTCGTCAGCCAGAAGCTGGGCCTTCCCGTCCGGCGGATCGTGCTGTTCCTCTTCGGAGGGGTTTCGGAAGCCCGGCAAGAGATGCCTTCCCCTGGCGCGGAGTTTCGCATCGCGATCGCCGGGCCGCTCACGAGCTTCGCGCTCGCCCTGCTGTTTCTGATGCTCGGCTCGCTCGGGGTGCGCGGGGAACAGGTCGGTCCGGGGGCTCTGGCCTGCGGGTGGCTCGCGCTCGTCAACACCGTCCTGGGCACGTTCAACCTGCTCCCCGGTTTTCCGCTCGATGGTGGACGCATCCTGCGTGCCACGCTCTGGCGTCTCACGGGTCGTCAGGATCGCGCGACGCGCTGGGCTGCTCGAGGTGGGCAGTTCATCGCGGGACTCATCGTGTTCGTGGGGCTGATGCGTCTGTTCACGGGCGAGTGGTTCGGGGCGCTGTGGCTCGGGATGCTGGGCCTGCTCCTGATGGGGGCGGCCGGTCGCGAACTCGAGACCCTCGAGGTCAGGGAGTTGCTCGATGAGGTCGGTGTGGGGCGGCTCATGCTTCCCCCGTCTCGCGTGCTCGACCCCGACATGACGCTCCAGGAAGCGATCGATTCGACGTTCTCGCAGTCACGGGACGGGGGATTCCCCGTCGTGGACGGCCACCTGACGGGGGTGCTGGAGGGGCGGCAGATCCAGGAGGTCCCCCCGGAATCATGGCCCCGGTTGCGCGTGAGTCAGCTCATGACTCCCATCGACGAGGAACAGGCCCTGGAGCCGGGGACGCGGGCTTCGGTCGCGATCGAGCGATTCCAGGAGCTGGGTCTGGAGCGATTGCCCGTCGTGGAGGACGGGCGTGTGGTCGGGGTCGTCACGCAGGCCGACGTGATCCGGTATCTGGCCTTTCATCCCGCGCGGTCCGGTGAGGCCGCAGAGCAGGAACAGGGATGATCCCGGCCATGCTTAACCGTTCCTGAAGCAAAGCTTCAGGTCACTTTCGGCCCCGAACGTCCGATGATCCCAGCAGCAGCGAGGTGAGCCCGTGCGGGCAGACGGGGGAGACATGAACACCGGCGTGACCATGAAGCGACCCGATGTGCCGAGCCAGGGCCTGCGGCGCGCCCCCCTGGGTTCCATCGGGGGCTCACGTCCACCTGGCGGCGGACCCGGGAGTGCGGCGGTTCGCGACATCCTGATCCGGTCGTCGGCTCCTGCCTCTCCCCGGCCACCCGCCACCGCCGACGTGCCGGTCCAGCATGCTGAGAAGTCCTCCGGGCCCCCCCCGGGGTACCGGCCGGCCCCCACGGTTTTCGGGGTGCGGCCCGTCGATCCGGCGCGATTCGTCCTCGTGGCGGCTCCCATCGGTCAGGGCCCCCGGTTCGCCCTGAACATCTACGAGCAGGCCCGCGAGGGCCGCGCCTGCTTCGCCGTGGAACGCGGTGCCGCGGTCGAGGCCGTCAACCCGCTCCTGCGGGAATTCGACTTCACGGGGATCTGCCGGCGCTACGTCGACGGAAACGGTTACTCGGTGCGGATCGGTCAGGACGATCTCGGCTCGCGATACCGGCTCAGCGTGGTCCGTCAGGCGGGTGACCTCCAGTTGCAGGCGATCCCTGCGGGTGGTCAGGCGGGGTCCCCGATGGTGGTCGCCCGGGCTGGTGGCGATGCGGAGGGCTTCGTGAACCTCCGGCTGGAGCCGGGCTGGAAGCTCATGCAGCGCGAGTTCCAGGGGAAACCCATCGGTCACATGGTGCTCTACCGGGACAACTGGCCCTGAATCCTGTAAGTCAAGGCCCCTGCGAAGCAGAGCGTAGACAGCAAGCTGACCTCGGCTGAACCTTCCAGTAGAAGGAAGGTTTCTGCCTCTCCCAGTTGCCATCCTCCCGCAGGATACGGATGGCGGAAGATGGCCCCGAACTGAGTCAGATTCCATCCCAGATGGAGGGCCCAGCAGGTTCCGACATGGCCTGAACGACTGGCCATCAATCCGAGTGCGCAGGAAAATGCGAACAGTGACCAGAGGGCTTGCCATGACAGGTTCAGGGTTCCCTGCCCCAGATCTACCTGGTAGAGACCCCAGTGGGCTGCAGAGAAAGCCCCGGACATGAGGATGATGGCTGACCAGTCGGAGCCGAGCCTGCGTATCAGCCATCCCTGCAAGACGGATCTGAACAATATCTCTTCGTTCAAAGTCTGGAAAATCGGCAGTCCTTTCCAGAGAGCCGGAATGGCCTGGTCATCGATCCAGATCCCTTGCCTCGAGACCAGGTTGATGACGAGGATACGAAACAGGGTCGCAAATCCGACGAGCAGTGCGACACTGATCCCGAACTGTCCGGCAGACATGCTCAAGCCGAGGCGTTCCCGCCACGTGTCCGGCCACAGCCTGCGCGACAGCAGCAGGAGCATGGCCGTGCCAGCACCGAACTTCCACCAGGTATCCAGGAAATAAGGAATCGTGAACGCGATGACGAATCCTGCTACCTTCACGAGTCTTGACGTGGAAGGTCGAGAGCGGGACTCCTCCATCAGAACGTCGTCGTCCCCGTGAAGCGGAACCCCTCGATGAGCGCGGCGGGAGCCCGGGTCGCGCCACCGTAACCCAGCGTGAGCTTGGTGGTGTCCCCGAGGGCCACGACGCGGGCGAGAGCCTCGAGGCCGCTGCTGGTGAAGCGCAGGTTCTTCAGCGGACGCGTGATCTCGCCGTTCTCGATCAGGAAAGTCCCGTCCCGGGTCATACCCGTGATCGAGGCCGTGTGGGGATCGGCGAGGTTCGTGTAGTGGAAGCGCGTCACGTAGATGCCGCGCGAAACCTCGCGCACGAGGGAATCGACCGAGCGATTCCCGGCACCCATCCGGAGGCGGGTGGGGTAGGGGGCGTCGTCTTCTTCGCCGAACGAGACGTGTCCCGTGCTCGGCATGCACGTGCGTCGTGCGGTCTGACGGTCGTGGGCGATCGCCCGGGCGATGCCCGCCTCGATGAGCTCGAGACGCGACTTGGGCGACCCCTCGGCATCGAACGGCAGGGCCAGCATGGCGGGGTCGAGCGGGTCGTCCCAGACGTGGACCATGGGGTGGGCGATCGCCTCACCGAGCCGTCCGTTCAGGTACGAGACGCCTTCCGCGTAGGCCTGTCCGCCGAAGCCCGCCATCATGACCTGCTCGAGCAGGTCGGCCATGGCGTCGGGCTCCAGGATGACGGTCATGGCGCCCGGGTCGAGGGGCTGCGGGTTGCGCCCCCGCAGGGCCTTGTCGATCGCCGTACGCGCCAGTGCGGCTGGATCGAGGGCGTGGACATCGGCATCGATGTGTGAGGCCCAGCCCGAGGAGTCCTCGCCCATGACGACCATGTTGAGGTCGGCACGCGTCATGCGATGGGACGCTCGCACGCCGCGAGAGTTCACGACTCCCAGGTGCGTCCATCCCGTCTCGAAGGCTCCGTACGCATCGAGGCCCGCGGCCCGCGCCTGTGCGGCGATCTCGCGGACGGCCTCTGCCCGTTCGGCGGGGGAGGCCCCGGCGGTGGCGGCCGAGAAGGCTCCGGGCACGGCGGGAAGGTCGGTGGCCGTCGGCAATTCGAACGAGTCGATCGGCGGGGGGGCCACGCGCGACCAGGCGATCGCCGCGCTCAGGGCCTCGCGCAGGGAGGCCTCGGAAAGGTCGTGGACGGAGGCCTTGCCCACCCGGCCGTGCTGCACGACCCGGATCCGCAGCTCCAGATCGTGCTCGCGCGCGCTCTGGTGGATCTCGGAGGCCGCGAAGCGCGTCAAGGACTGGTCGCGTTCCAGGATCACGACCTCGGTCTGATCGGCCCGGGAGACCGCGAGGAGGCGTTCGGCCGCTTCGAGGGCTTTCCAGCGTTCGGTCATGCGAGCACCCCCACCTGGACGTTCCGGAAGCGGGCCGGGGCAGCGCCATGGCCGACGTGGGCGACCTGCATGGGCTGGCCCTTCCCGCAGTTGGGCGTGCCCCAGATTTCCCACTGGCTGGCATCCCCGATGGCGTCGCAGCCGCCCCAGAATTCGGGCGAGAGTCCCGTGTAGGTGGGGTTGCGCAGCATGCGTCCGAGCTTGCCCTGCTTGATCTCCCAGGCGATCTCGCACCCGAACTGGAAGTTCATCCGTTTGTCGTCGATGCTCCAGCTCTTGTTGGTCTGCATGTAGATGCCATCCTCGACCTCGCCGATCAGGCGCTCGAAGGAGTGGTCGCCGGGTTCGAGGTTGACATTGGTCATGCGGACCAGCGGGAAGCGGTTCCAGCCGTCTGCGCGCATCGTGCCGCTGGATTCAAGGCCCAGGCGGATGGCCGTCTCGCGTGAGCTCAGGAAGCCCTTGAAGATGCCGCGCTCGATGATCGGGGTGCGCTGGGCAGGCACACCCTCGTCATCGAAACCGAAGGTGCCGAGGCCTCCGGGCAGCGTGGCATCGGCCGTGACGGTCACGAGGTCGGAGCCATAGCGGAAGTGATCGCGCATGGCCGGGTCCACGAAGCTCGTGCCCGCGAACGAGGCCTCCATGCCGAACACCCGGTCGAGCTCGACGGCGTGGCCGATCGATTCGTGGACCTGCAGGGCCAGCTGGGTGGCGTCGAGGACCAGAGTCGTGCGCCCGGAAGGGCAGGCCGGGGCCGAGAGCAGGGCAACGGCCTCCTCGGCGATGCGGCGGGCATTGCCGACCAGGTCGACGGCCCGCACCAGTTCGAAGCCGCGGGTGGCCTGGTGCCGACCGAAGGAGTTGGGGTAGCTGCGACGCTGGATCTCGGAGGCGCTGGCGGCGGTGGCGACGATGCCGCAGCCGGTCTCGATGAGCTCCTGCTCGATGAAGGCCCCTTCGGTCGAGGCGAAGGTCTTTTCCTCCCGCTGGTAACCGAGGCTGGCCTCGGTGGCGCGGATCCCCTTCACGGCGCGCATCTCGGCCTCGGCTGCGGTCAGCAGGTCGAGTTTTTCGGCGAGGGGGACGCGGAACGGGTCCTCGAGCACGGCTGTGCGGTAGTGGCCGCGGACGGTCACCGGGGTGCCGAGGTCCACGGGACGGCGCTGCACGCGGGCGGCCGCCCGGGCGATCGCCACGGCTTCCCGGGCCACCCGGCAGACCTCTTCGAGGTCGAGGTCGTGGGAGGCGGCGAAGCCCCACGAGCCGTCGGCGAGGACGCGGACCCCGAAACCCAGGGTGGTGCGCGTGGGGATGCCCTGCAGATCGCCGTCGCGGAGGGTCATGGATTCGACCACGCGCTGGACGATGCGGATGTCCGCGTAGCTGGCGCCGGCCAGCTGGGCCTGGTTGAGGGCTGCGTCGATGAGATCTCGCATCAGGCGTCGTTGCTCCTGCCATGGATCCGTGTCGGAAGCCATTTTAGCATCCCTGGAGGGGGCGCGTGGTACACTGGCGGCACATCCCCCCAATCCCCGGGAACGCCTGCGATGCCAGACCTCTTGCTTCGTGCCACTGCCGCCAATGGCGCCATCCGCGCCGTCGCCGCCCTCACCACGGACCTCGTCAACGATGCGATGACGCGGCACCGCACGAGCTACACCGCCTCGGCCGCGCTCGGTCGGGCCCTCACGGGCGGGGTGCTCATGGCTTCGGCTCTGCTCAAGGAGATCGGGGTCCTCAACATCTCGATCAACGGGCGCGGTCCGCTGGGTCCCATCCACGTCGACGCGTGGGCCGGGGGCACGGTGCGGGGCTACCTGGGCAATCCGGGCGTGGAGATCCGCCTGACGGACGAAGGGCGCCTCGACGTGGGCGCCGGGGTGGGGGTCGAGGGCATCATGTCGATCACCCACGACACGGGCCGCGGGCATCCCTACACGGGAACCGTCGAGCTGGTGAGTGGCGAACTCGGGGACGACTTCACGCACTACCTGGCAACCTCGATGCAGACCCGATCTGCCGTCAGCCTGGGCTTCTTGCTCGACAAGGACGGCAAGGCCTCGGTGGCGGGGGGCTTCCTCGTCCAGCTCATGCCGTCGGCCGTGGACGAGCTGGCCGAACGCATCGAGGGCACGCTCCAGTCGTTGCCGAGTTTCAGTCGCCTCTACCGTGAGGCGGGTAACCTGGAAGGCGTCCTCCAGGCGGCCCTGCAG
>Ga0079301_1000225_pt1 | contig 26649 bp, 25 predicted proteins | sample Wag4_2014_7_11_3_FD_74797 | JGI IMG/M metagenome (GOLD analysis project Ga0079301, IMG submission 74797) | Fresh water mixed with fracking chemicals microbial communities from Ohio, USA - Utica-2 Time Series FC 2014_7_11 | ecosystem: Engineered > Industrial production > Chemical products > Input... | reverse complement strand
ATCCCCTTGGCTTATCTCGGCATGCTGGCTCCGCAAAATCTCAATGCTTTCCGGCGTTGCACGATTTTCTACTTCCAAAACCACCATTTCATCCTCTTGAATGGTGAAACGCAAGGACACGTTATCTTCTTGCGATGCGCAGTATTTAACGGCATTTTCCAGCAGTTCCTGTGCAGTGGTTGCGATCTTGTCCGCAATCTCTTCATCAGCCAAGTGTACATTACAGAAACTCGCCACCATAATCCGCGTCGATGAGACGTAACTCCACCATTTGGGGCTAAACGAAATGGTGGCACCGTAAGATGAACAAACGCTTGGCATGCATCCCTCTTGTCGTGTTTCACCCGGTGACGCAGCGCACAGGCACCCCCACCATGACCCCCCTATACCCCAAAGTGTTTGGGCATAACGAACCGTGGCACGCGCCGCCCGCTATCCCGTGGCCGGCCAATAGGGCACGAACATGTCATTGACTGGCGATTGATTGACTATTGAGAGTCCGCAAGACCCGCGATTCGGTGTACCATAAGGCAATCATCATTTCATGGAATGTGGCAAACCAACTATGACGATGCCTGAAACCTGGGAAAACACCATTTTTGATGGCGGCGCTGATCTGAGCGCTTCGGCGGCTGGACTTGAAGCCTCGCGGTGCCTTCAGTGTCTTGATGCGCCGTGCATTCAGGCGTGTCCCACCTTGATTGATATCCCCCGTTTTATCAAGGGGATCGCGACCGGCAATCTGAAGGGTGCGGCACGGACCATTGCCGAAGCCAATATTTTCGGGTTGGCTTGCGGCAAGGTTTGCCCGACTGAGGTGCTGTGTGAGGGCGCCTGTGTGTATAACCTCACGGAGTCTCAACCGATTGCCATTGGGCGCTTGCAATCCTTTGCAAGTGCAGCGGCACTCGATCAGCAGTGGCAGTTTTTTACAGGGGGAGCGCCCAGCGGCTACCGGGTTGCGTTGATTGGCGCAGGGCCTGCCAGTTTGGCTTGTGCACACGCACTGCGTCGGTTGGGGCATGAGACGGTCATTTATGAAGCCAGCGCGCGGGGTGGGGGGTTGCTCACGGATGGTGTTGCCGCCTACAAGTACCCATCGAATCGGGCGTTAAGGGAAATTGATGCGATCACAGCCATTGGTATCGATGTTCGCTACAACGTGCAAATTGGACGGGATTTGGCCTTAGAGGCGCTTGAACGCGGGTTTGATGCGGTTTTTCTGGGTGTCGGGTTGGGGGCTGACCGCTTGTTGCAGCTTCCTGGCGCCTCCCTTTTACAAGTTAAGGGTGCCTTGGATTGGTTGGAACGTTTTAAGCAGGGTTCCAAGATGAGCCTTGGGGAGCCACCTGCGCGCGCAGTGGTGATCGGTGGGGGTAACACTGCAATTGATGCGAGTCGGCATTTGAAGGCATGGGGTGTCGAAGCGGTTCACCTGGTTTACCGACGTGGTGAGGAGTCTCTCAGCGCTTACAGGCATGAAGTGGCGGCAGCCCGTCAGGCGGGCGTGACGTTTCATTTTTACGTTGAACCCGTTGCGTTTGAGGGCGAGGGGTGCTTGACCGGGGTGCAGTTGCGTGGAACGAAGGGTAACAAGGATGCCAGCTGGACGTTGGCGGCTGATTTGGTGCTGTTGGCGATCGGTCAGCATCGCATTCACACTGAGTTGAGTCAGATTCCCGGCATTGAGTGGGCCGAGGGGTGCATTGTTGTGGATCGGCAAACCGGACAGACAGGCAATCCCCGCTATTTCGCGGGGGGAGATTGCGCGAATGGCGGCAAAGAGGTGGTTGATGCCGTCGCTGATGGCAAACGCGCCGCTTTGGGCATCCACACGTATCTGACACAGTCAGACCGACAACAAACCAACCAAAGGGAGACATTGCATGCACCCTGTTGATTTGTCGTGCGAGCTTGCCGGCATTCGCGCGCCCAACCCTTTCTGGCTGGCTTCCGCGCCGCCAACCAACACGGCAACGCAGGTGCTGCGGGCCTATGAATGGGGGTGGGGCGGGGCAGTCTGGAAAACCCTTGGCAAGCCTGTCCGCAATGTTCAACCCCGCTTCACCGCCATGCACACGGCTGCGGAACGGATGGTGGGTTTCAGTAACATTGAATTGATCACGGATCGCCCATTGGAAGATAACTATCGGGAGATCGCTGCCGTTACCGCCCGCTATCCGGACCGTGCCACCATCGTCTCTTTGATGTTCGAAACCGAGGATGAATGGAAAGAACACATTGAGCGTTCGGTAGCGGTCGGTGCCCAGGGGCTTGAACTGAATTTCGGCTGTCCTCACGGCATGTGTGAGCGGGGCATGGGCTCAGCAGTCGGTCAGGAACCGGCGCTTGTTGAAACCATTACGCGCTGGGCCGTGCGCTACGCTGGTGTGCCGGTGCTGGTCAAGTTGACCCCCAATGTGACCGACATTATACCGCCCGCGTTGGCTGCCCAGCGAGGAGGCGCCCATGGTGTCAGCCTCATTAACACCATCAAAAGTGTCATGGGCGTGGACCTGGATCGTATGGTGCCTTTACCCGTGGTGGGCGATGCCTCAACCAACGGCGGTTATTGTGGCCCCGCAGTGAAACCTATCGCCTTGCACATGGTGGGTGCCTTGGCGCGGCACCCCGAGTTCCGGTTGCCAATTTCGGGGATGGGTGGGATTGGTACCTGGCGCGATGCGGCTGAGTTTTTGGCTTTGGGGGCACGTTCGGTACAGATCTGCACCGCCGTGATGCACCACGGTTATCGCATCATCCATGATTTAACCGAAGGCTTGGGCCACTGGATGGAAGAAAAAAATTATCGAACGCTGGATGATTTGATCGGACGTGCTGTGCCAAATTTTCGCTCCTGGGAAGATCTGGATCTCAATCATCGCGTGGTGGCCCGTATTCAGACTGATAAGTGCATTGGTTGTCAGTTATGTTACGTCGCCTGCCTGGACGGTTCCCATCAATGCATTTATCTGCCGGATGCCGAACACCCGGATGCGCCCATTCGCCTTGCTACCGAGTCACGGATGCCTTGGGTTGCAGAAAATGAATGCACCGGTTGTCAACTGTGCCATTTGGTCTGTCCCGTGGAAGGTGCCATCAAGATGGTGCCGCTTCACACAGGGCAGCCTAGGCAAAGCTGGCGCGAGCTTCAAGCCCTTGCCGTGACTGAATCCGGCACAAGCAATGATTCAACGCTTGAAGGGCGGCAAGGGTTTTGGCAGACTCAAGGCATTGGTTGAGAGTTGTCCGGATTCGAAGATGGTTAGCCAGCCTTGGCGTGCCAGCGTCCACAGCGTCGTTTCCAGAGTCGCTGCCGGCTGTTCCGATCCCAAGACCTCACACAATTGCCCCACCGTGCGCTCTCCCATCAACATATCTTTGCGCATCGTATCGCTCAAACGTGATACTTCGAGGTACTCGACCGTTGCGCTATCGGGTGGCAAGGTGAGTGCCTGGGGTTTTAAAAGCGCTTTTTTGCCTTCGGAAAACTGTAGTTTGTCATAGAGGTCGTCGTGACGCAGGGTGCCGTCATTTTGACGAAACAGGCAGCGTGCTTTGCCATTGACGGTGTACTCCACGCGAACAAGGATTCGCTGGGCCAGGCCGCCGGTCGCGGGTTCCAGCTTGAAGTAGGCCGGTTCAGCGACGCTTTGTTCAATCGCTGCAAGGTCAACATATTTCAGGCGATCGCCGTCCCGAACAATCATGCCGGACAAATCGCCACGGGCGTGATCCGCTTTCCGGGTCACACCCAGAATGAGCCGCGGTCCCATCGGTGACTGCGCCATTAGTCTCCCCTTCCCGTGATTGCCTGTTTTCACCCGCCGGCGACCAGTGTATCACGCAAGTGGCGCCTGAACCTCAATTTGACCCATGGCACCGTGGCACGCAGACACCGTCGCAATGAGTATCGTCAGGGGCGTTTGGCGCGCGCGGGCTAATTTCAGGACCTGCTCACGCTCGGCGCGCAGTTGGCGCACACTGACAGAGGCGACGCCCAGGGCAATCTGTTCACACACAAGCACAATCAAGGCACTCACATCGGGCCACGCTTGCGCTTGCTCGCGCAAAAACCGTGATTGTTCCCAGGTGCGTGGCCCCCTGGTTGCTGGACAACGCTCGGGTTCGGTGCAGGCAGCCGGGCATAGCCAGTCGGCGAAAGAAAAATACAAGGCGCCGTCTTGACCGAGCTTTACAAAGGGTTGTTCAAAGGTATGACGCACCGGCTCGGACCGAACGGTTCGGGGAGCCAATTGTGCCGCGAGTGCGTGGAGCAGCCAATGTTGAAAAAGGTGCGGCGCCAAAGGTGCTGGAATGATGTGGTCTCCGCTGGTTCCATCCGCCTCGTCGTCAGCGTTTTCGATGTATCCCCTTAAAAATTGATCCCATTCAGCGTGAATATGACGCACGTCCCGGTGGGTCCCCAATTCGTCTTTCACGCGGGTTTCCAACGCGTGATCCACAACCAGCAGGTGGCGAAACTGCGTGAGGCCGGTGTCACGTGCGCGCAAAAGACGGCTGACGTGATGATAGCCCCAGCAACCACCTCCAATGACGATCACGTCGCGCATTGGCCACGTTAACTGGGTGGGGGAAGTCTTTTTTGAGTAGTGCTCTGGGGGCATGGTCCTCACCGAAGCAAAAAACGAGATAAACCGCGTCTTTTCATTCTACCGGTTGGGGGACTCGAGCGGTATAATGAAGGTTCGTGCACGCGCCAAGAGGAACAGTCTCCCAATGAAATCATCACGGATACCGGGTTTTTACAAGCTGTCTTTGGCGGAACGCCTGGCTCGCTTGGCAGACACCTACGATCTGAGTGTCTCTGAAGTTGAGGCACTGCGTTCGCAAGGGTCTTTGACGCTCGCCCAGGCTGACAAAATGATTGAAAACGCGGTGGGTATTTACAGTTTACCAATTGGTCTCGGGATGAATTTTTTGATTAACGGAAAAGATTATTTGATTCCGATGGCGATTGAGGAACCGTCGGTCGTCGCTTCTGCGAGTCACGTGGCCAAATTGGTTCGTGAAGCCGGGGGATTTCAGGCCGAAAGCACCGAGCGGGACATGATCGGTCAGATACAGGTGGTGGGGTGCCCGGATTGGGGCGTAGCGTGTGAAGCGTTGCTTGATGCTGAGGAGCGTTTGTTGGCTGCTGCCAACGCGGTGCATCCGAAGATGGTGGAACGGGGTGGTGGTGCGCGGCGTATGTCGGTGCGTCTGCTCAATGATGATGAGGGCGCGCGTTATCAACAGATGTTGATCCTGAACCTGATTGTCGATACGCGCGATGCAATGGGGGCCAATACTGTCAATACCATGGTGGAGGCCCTGGCGCCCACTGTGGAGGAATTGACGGGTGGAAAAGTGTACCTGCGGATTTTGTCCAACTATACGGATGGTTGTCTGGCGCGTGCGCGCTGCGTCATTCCACCGGCGTTGTTGCGGGCGGGTGAATTTGAGGGTGAGGCGGTACGTGATGGCATCTTATGTGCTCAGGCGTTTGCGGCGAGTGATCGCTATCGGGCGGTGACGCACAACAAAGGGGTCATGAACGGCATCGATGCGGTGGTGATTGCAACCGGCAACGATTGGCGGGCGATTGAGGCGGCGGCCCACGCCCATGCCTGTCGTGATGGCGTTTATGGACCGATGACGCAATGGTTCAAGGATGACGCGGGTAATTTGGTGGGTGAGTTGGAGTTGCCCATGCCGGTTGGGACTGTGGGGGGGTCGATTGGTTTGCACCCGATGGCACAGATAGCGCACAAGTTTTTGCGGGTGCAGTCCGCGCGTGAGCTGGCGGAGGTGGTTGTGTGTGTGGGGTTGGCGCAGAACCTTGGGGCATTAAAGGCGTTGGCGACGGATGGCATTCAAAAGGGTCACATGGCATTGCATGCCCGTGCGGTGGCGATGACGGCTGGGGCGGATGGTGAGTTGATTGATCGCATCGCCCAAGAATTGGTTAAAAGCAACGAAATCAAAGTGAGTAAGGCCCTCGAACTGCTCGCACAACACCGCTGATGGGCAATCACGCACAGTCGGTCACGCCTGCAAGGGAGGCAACTGGACACGCCCCGGGGAAGTTGATTTTGCTCGGTGAGCACGCTGTCGTTTATGGTTATCCGGCGCTAGCCATCCCGCTGCTGGCACTGCGATGTCACGCCACGATCACGTTTTTGCCCGACGTAGCCGACGGCAGCCTTGAGCTCGTGAATGCCTCGGGAGTTTCGCTGGTGCCAGTTTCCAAACTGGCGCCAGTGGGCTGGGAAGGTCCTGTGGCGTTATTGAACGCGCTGCGTCAGACGACAATGGGGGTGCAATCAGGCTTGCGTGTCAGAATTGATTCAGCAATTCCGGTTGGGGCGGGGTTGGGGTCGGGTGCGGCGGTTGCTTGTGCGATCGCCCGTGCCTGGAGCGCTTTGTTTGGCATCAGTGACACGGAAGCGGCCCTTTATGAAAAAATCCAGATCGCCGAACGGGTGGCCCACAGATTACCCAGTGGGCTGGATGCTTGCACCGTGTTGTCTGAAAAACCTTTGCTGTTTGACACTCGTAGCGGTGCTCAGCCCATTCAGGTTCCGTGCAACGGTTACTGGGTCATTGGCCATTCTGGTATTCAGCGTCAAACCGTCGTAGCCGTGAATACCGTGGCACAGGCGCTGCGAAGCGAGCCCCAGGTTACCCGCGCGGCAATCGCCCGTTTGGGCGCACTGGCTTTGGATGGTGCCTCTTGGCTGGCTGGGCGGGATTGGCGACAACTGGGCGCCGCTTTGGATGAGGCTCATGTGTTGCTTGACTCGCTTGGTGTCGGGCACTCTCGATTGAATCAATTGGCTGAGGTAGCCAGACAACACGGTGCACTGGGTGCCAAGTTGACTGGTGCGGGAATGGGTGGATGCGTGCTTGCGTTGGTTGATAACACCGTGGCGCAGCGGCAGGTGGCAGATGCGTGGCGTAAACTGGGATTGCCGTTCGTTGCTTGCCTCGGCGAAGAAGGGACGAATATCTTGTGAGTGAGCCATCGGTTGATATCCAGCAACGGAAGCGTGATCACATTGCCCATAGTTTGAATCCTCAAGTCATCATGGGAATATCAAACGGCTTGGAGCGTTTCCGTTTCTTGCCGGAGGCACTTCCGGATTGTGATTTTGCCGCGGTCTCCACGCAATGTGAATTTCTTGGCCATCGTTTGGGTGCGCCTTTATTGATTGCGAGCATGACCGGCGGTCCGCAGGAGGGTGAGCGCATCAATCGTCATTTGGCGCAGGCTGCCCGTCAGTTGAACGTGGCCATGGGGGTTGGGTCACAACGGGTGATGTTTGAGCGGGTGGATGCGCGCCAAAGCTTTTTCGCAGTTCGTAAAGAGGCACCGGACATTTTGTTGTTTGGCAATTTGGGTGCGGTTCAATTGAATGCCGGTTTTGGTGAGCGGGAGTTGCGGCAGGCACGGGATTGGCTGGATGCGGATGGGGTGTTTTTGCACTTGAATGTTTTGCAGGAGTTGATTCAGACGGAGGGGGACACAAACTTTCAAGGTTTGCTTGAGCGTGTGTCCCGTTTGACGGCCGCGCTGGACTTTCCGATTCTTGTCAAAGAGGTGGGGTGTGGGGTGTCGTCAGGGACGGCGCTGCGTTTGGCTGCCGCTGGGGTTGCTGCCATTGATGTGGCGGGTGCGGGTGGCACCTCTTGGGCCAAGATTGAGGGTTTGCGTGCCGCGACACCGCAACGGAAGCGGTTGGCTGAGGTGTTCGGTGATTGGGGCTTGCCCACTGCGGTTTGCATTCCGCGGATTCGTGCACAATTGCCGGGATTGCCCTTGATCGCGTCTGGTGGCATTCGAACGGGATTGGATGTTGCGAAAGCGATCGCCTTGGGGGCTGACCTTGTCAGCCTGGCCAATCCCCTCCTGGCGCCAGCCTTGGAGAGCGCCGATGCCGTTGTCGATTGCCTGGAGCAAATCATTTTGGAACTTCGCGTCACATTGATGTTGCTTGGGTTGCGTGATGTCGCCGCACTTCGCAATCGGCCGGATTTATTGATGGAGGTTGGATTATGAGCCAGGCGATCGCTTGTGCCAACAGCAACATTGCGTTAATCAAGTACTGGGGCAAGCGCGACGAGGCGCTGATCTTGCCTCATAACGGCAGTCTCTCGTTGACCCTGGACGGCCTGTATTCCACCACCCGGGTGTCGTTTGAGGAAGACCTGAAAGCTGATCACTTTGAACTCGACGGCGCGATCATCACAGGTACACCGCTAACACGCGTGAGCGATTTTTTGAATTGCATTCGCGCGATGAGTGGCGAGCGCCGTTTTGCGCGGGTTCAATCAACCAACCACTTGCCCACCGCTGCCGGCTTGGCCTCCTCCGCATCAGGGTTTGCCGCACTTGCTCTGGCGGGAACGCGTGCTGCCGGATTGAACCTGGATCCCACGGATTTATCCCGCCTCGCAAGGCTTGGTTCCGGTTCCGCCTGCCGTTCGATTTACGGCGGTTTCGTTGAATGGCGCCGGGGCAGCGAGTCAGACGGCCGTGACAGTCACGGTGTTCCCATCGTTTTAGCGCAGGATTGGGACCTGCGCATGCTGGTCTGTGTGTTGATGAGCAAACCCAAAGGCGTGTCCAGCCGTGCAGGCATGGCACGAACCGTCGCGACCTCGCCTTACTACGCTGCGTGGATCAGTGAAGCACAACGGGATCTCGAACAGGCCCGAACCGCCATTGATATGCATGACTTCGAAACCCTCGGACAATTGACCGAGCACAGTGCCCTGAAGATGCACGCGACGATGCTGACTGCACATCCGCCCTTTTGTTACTGGCTGCCCAGCAGCGTTGCCTTGATGGATCGTGTGCGTCAGTTGCGTGCCGATGGCCTGGCCGCCTACTTTACGCTCGACGCAGGGCCCAATGTCAAGGTTTTGACCACGGGTAAAGATGCCGCCACCATCGCTGCCGCTTTGGAACAGCAAGCGGGTGTTGAGCGGGTGTTAATGTGTGCCGCTGGCAAGGGTGCGCGTTTGATTGATGAGGAGCAACAAGGTGCCGAAGCAATGCCTTGAAGTGCGTGTGCCGGGTAAACTGTTGATCGCTGGCGAATATGCGGTACTTGAACCCCACGCGCCAGCCGTGGTGGTGGCGGTGTCCCGATACATCCGAATTCGGATTACCCCGGCGCCCGTAGGCCTTTTTGATGCGCCAAGCCTCGGTATTCTGGCCTATGAGTGGCGTGCGACCGCGGAAGCCGTCGCCTTCGAACGTGAGGATGACAGGCTGTCGTTTGTCACGGCGGCCTTGAACCAGGTCAGGCGTTATCTGACGATGCAAAACAAGGCACTCCAAAACTGTCATATCGTCATCGACAGTGATCTTCAAGACGCCAACGGTCTCAAGTACGGATTGGGCAGCAGCGCCGCCGTTGTTACAGCAGTGGTTGCCGGTATGCTGATTTGGCACCAGGGACCGGATGACCACCCACCAGATGCCACGATTATTTTCAAACTCGCTGCATTGGCACACCTGGCGACGCAAGGCAGTGGTTCAGGGGTTGATTTGGCCGCCTCGTGTTTTGGCGGCTGGTTGCGCTACTCGTCGTTTCATCCCGCCTGGTTGCAAGAACGCATCGATTGGCCCCTGCCTGAGTTGCTCAAAAGTCCTTGGCCTTTTTTATCTGTTGAACGCTTGTCACCGATTCCCAAGGATCTGCGTTTGATGGCTGCCTGGAGTGGCACATCCGTGAAGACATCCGCGATGATTGAGGCCGTTGTCGCGGTGCGCGAGAGCAACCCCACCGCCTACGAGCGATTTTTACATGATTCACGCATCAGCGTGGAGCACCTGGTGGCGGGCTTACAGTCCGCCAATCCGGGACGGATCCTCGCAGCCATTGAACGCAACCGTCAAGCCCTGCTGCGATTAAGTGAGGCTGCGGCCGTTCGCATCGAAACCCCCGTATTGCAACGCTTGCACGCACTCGCCGTGGAAGCCGGCGGCAGTGGCAAACCGTCCGGCGCCGGGGGGGGCGATTGTGGCATCGCCGTCATCTTCGGTGAACGCGAGGCGGCTGCCTTGGCCGAAGCCTGGCGCCAAGGAGGTGTGCTGCCACTGCCCCTATCGGTGTCGGATGCGGGGGTGACGGTCAGCCGAATCGATTGGTAACCAATTCAACATTCACCACTTGTCAGCCGTTGGTTGCGCGCGCCACGCAGGCGCCAATTGACTCGCAGGATGTTGATAGCCATTCTGGTCACATCCTCACAACTCCGTGCCCAGCAGTCGCAAAAAGGTCTCTGGTTCGAATTCGGCTTTCTTGATGAACGCAACAACGCCCAATTCGGCCGCGTTCGTTCGATCACCGGTGCGCACGGTTTGAGTCCCCGTTAGCGACGAGTTTGCGCGCCACACGTGATGAGAAGGCATACTGGGTCGTCGTGACGCCACACGGTCGAACGCCGTACTGCTCCCCAACGGCCTGACGCAAAAGTCGAGTGCAACATCTCACAGCTTCCTGACCTGAAACAGGCGTCAGAACGCTCGGCATCTGAATACGATGCAATTCAGTGTTTCCACATGGGGACGTGAACGCCTACAAAACGAGGAGTTACTGGGTGCGCACGAGATGGCTGAACGCGCATCCCGTGCCAAAACCAGCTTTCTCGCTAACATGAGTCACGAGTTGCGCATACCCTTGACGGCAGACATTTGGTGAACGAGACTGGGAGCGTGTTCGAGCCCAATCCCATGCCCTTCGCGGCATCGCAGGGACACAGGGATTCCCGCGATTCACCGTCTTTGCCGGTGAACTCGCGGATCACACTCCCTTCGGGCACTTCGCTGAGGCCCTTGAGGCACTCGAGGCACTTCGAAGCATCGTTGCCCAAACCAAGCGCGAAAGGTTGTCGTAATGGTGTATCGTTTACCCTTGAGCCTGCTGCCAGTCGCTTTGCTGGCCGGGTGTTTTGGCATGCCCCGATTCGATGAAGGGACGTCTGCCAACATGACGAACAAACAATGCCTGACGATCGCTCATCGTGGTGCGAGTCGGTATGCACCTGAAAATACCATCGAAGCTTTTTTGAAAGCGTTCGAGCAGGGTGCGGATACGGTTGAGCTTGATGTTCGCTTGACCGCGGATGGGCAATTGGTCGTGATGCACGATGCGGAAGTTGATCGCACCACGGATGGTCACGGTGCCGTACGCGACTTGACCTTGGCCCAATTGAAAAAACTGGATGCCGGCTCTTGGTTTAATCCACGCTACAAAGGCGCAACGATCCCGACGCTTGCCGAAGCCTTGCGGGCAATCAAAAGGCGCGACGGGGCGGTGTTGGTGGAAATCAAGACGCCTGAGTCCGCATTGGTACCGATGCTCGTGGCCAATTGCATTCGCGCTGAAAACATGCGCAATGCCGCAAGTGTCATTTCGTTTCACACCACACCTTTGAATGTCATCAAAAAATACTGGCCCGACCTGCGCTTGGGGCATCTGGTGTTCCCCCATCATCATCAACTCCACCAAAGTTGGCCAAGCGCCTATCAATTGGCACTCGGATTTGGCGGGCGTCTGGATCGTGATGTGATTGGTTCATTGCACCGTCAAGGGCATACCGTGTATGCCTGGACCATCAATAGCGCCAACGACATGGTCAGGTTGATGAGCGATGGAATTGACGGCATCATCACCGATGATCCGGCCTTGCACCGGCGTATCAAAAGTCAGTCCGAAGCCAGGCTTTCAGAATGACCGGTCAAGCGGGCACGTGCGTCGGCCGCCCACTCACTTAAAAAATGCCAGATGCGTGTCGCAGCTTCGCGTTTAGACAACAGTGGCAGACTGAGACGTTGCCCATCGCGATCAAAGATCACCACCTCGTTGGTTTCAACATCGAAACCGCTTCCTGGGCGGCTGACGTCATTTGCGATGATCAAGTCAACCCCTTTGCGTCGGCATTTGGCGATCGCTGCAGCCGCCACATCACCCGTTTCTGCGGCAAAACCAACCAGCAACTGCCCCGGTAACCGATTGGCACCCAACTCGGTTAGAATGTCCGGCGTCGGTACCAGTTCCAACAACCAGTTGGCACCGTCTTTCTTGCGTTTGCGCTCAAGCATCGACTTCGGCCGATAATCCGCCACCGCAGCACACATAACGACCCAGTCTGCACCACCCTGCGCGGCCAGCATCGCTGATCGCATCTCCTCAGCACTCTCCACCTTGATTCGTTGACAACCAACCGCGCTTAACGACGATGTGGTAACAAGTGTCACGTGTGCGCCGCGTTGCGCAGCATCCTCCGCAAGGGCGTGCCCCATCCGGCCACTGGAACGGTTGCCAAGAAACCGAACCGGGTCCAACGCCTCCTTGGTTCCACCAGCACTGATGAGTATGTGACGCCCTGCCAGGTCCCGGCGATTGCCGCTCAGCCGTTCGACCGCGGCAATAATGCGTTCCAGCGATGCGAGACGACCTTCCCCCGTATCACCGCAGGCCATTTCGCCAACTTCGGGTTCCACGACGTGCACCCCGCGTGAACGCAAACAAACCAAATTTTCCTGGGTCGCCGGGTGTGACCACATCCGCGGGTTCATGGCCGGCACAACCAGAACCGGCGCATCAACAGCCAGCAACGTGGTGCTCAGCAAGTCATCGGCCAACCCGGCACGCATGCGCGCCAAAACATCCGCGGTGGCTGGACAAACCACCGCAAGATCGATACCGCGCCCAAGCTCAATGTGTGCAATACCACCAACGGTACGATCATCCCACAAATCAACCGCGACGGGTTGCCTCGCGATCGCCTCAAAGGTCAAAGGCGTGACGAAACGACAAGCAGACGATGACATCACGACGCGCAGCGTGTGCCCACCCCGACGCAAGTAGGACGCGAGTTCGACAGACTTGTAAGCGGCAATGCCACCCGACACTGCCAGCAAAATGGTCGCCACGGCTGCCCGCGACTTTTTACATCAAAACGCTCTCGCGTTCCTTGCGCTTTTGTTCAGCCAATTCCTTCAGTGCCATTTTGATCGGCTTATTGGCTTCAGGATGGCTGTAGAAACTCACATCGTCCCGAATGCCCTTGGCCCGGCGCGCAACCGTCAGAACCAACTCATATTTGTTGTGCGCGTGGTTCAGCAACTCCTGCGCCCTGTCTTGCATGCCTGACATAACTGTCCTCTCTTTCGTTTCAGAAGCCTTAACGAGCCAAGTGTCGCGTGACTTTACAATGCTCTGCCATCATTATCGCCTGAACTTTTTCGATCGCCAAGTCCAGCTCGTCATTCACCACCTGATAATCGTAGAAGGGCAAGTAGTTCAACTCATCGTGCGCGATCGCAATACGGGTGCGCACCGCTTCAGCAGCCTCCGTCTGACGATGCGCCAAGCGTTTTGCCAATTCATCCATCGTAGGCGGCAAAACAAAAATATAAACGGCATGGGGCAGGCGCTCTTTGACTTGTATGGCACCTTTTGTGTCGATTTCCAAAATGACGTCAAACCCCTGATGCAGTTGGTTTTCGACAAACCCCCTCGGCGTCCCGTAATACCCTTTGGCATACTGTGCGTACTCCAAAAGCTGCCCGGACTCCATCAAGCCCTGGAACTGATCGACACTGCGAAAATGATAATGAATCCCATCTTTTTCACCGACGCGTGGCTCGCGCGTTGTCACGGAGACGGACAACGTGAGATTGGCGTCACGAGTCACCAGCTCACGAACAATCGTTCCCTTCCCCACGCCCGATGGGCCAGAAATGACAAAGGCAATGCCACGCCGCCCAGTGTGCCTGTCTCGGTCTCGAAGGCTCGCCTCAATCAGACTCATGCGCGCCGCTTCCAATTCCTTCCTTGCCACTAAAACGCAATGCCAACGTCTCCGGCTGTATGGAGGACAGTACCACGTGCCCGCTATCCATCACAAGAACACCGCGCGTTTTACGACCGCAGGTCGCATCGATGATACGCCCTGACTCCCTGGCCTCAAGAATCAACCGCTTAACTGGAGCTGAATCAGGCGAGACAACTGCAATGACGCGACTCGCCGACACACTGCTGCCCAATCCCACATTGACCAACCGAAATACCACGGCTGCGCCTCACTTCACCCATCAACCCACACGCGCACAGTGGAAATCATTACCCTGTCACTGCGCCCATTTGGCCGGAAAGAAACGCGCCAAAGCGGCCAAAGCAGGGGGCAAGACCAAGGGGGCAGGTTTTACTTCTACCGCCAAATCCGGTGCCTGAGCCAATGTTTGGGATGCCGTCACAGTTTTGACCGGTATTTCCTCCGCTTTGACCAGACCCAACTGGGCGCGCGCCAAACGCTCAATCCCGGCGTCCGTCCCGGCGAGGCGAATGCTCTCCTCCACCGTTTCATATTGGGCAGTCAACTTGGTGTGCTCTCGCGCAACAAAAACTGCCCGTTGATGCAGGTGATACTCCTGCACACACAATTTTACAATCATCCATGTCAAATACACCGCGAACAGGACAAATCCGACACGGGGATACCAGTTCGATGCGCTCAGACGAGGACGCTGCATCACAACCATGTCCTGTTTTGTTGACCGGCTCGACACCTGCCTTGCCATCGCCTCGCTCCTGTCCAGATAATTCGTCGTAGTTGAGCCGGAAGCCCTGCGTTAACCGTAACCGCTTGACACCTCATCGTCAAGTTTGCACAAGGTTTTTTTAACATAATGTTAGAAACTTGTTTTAAACAAATTAAACGCCCAATGTTCAATCTGGCTGAAACATTTGGTGTATACTGAGTTTGAGCTTAACGTGCCTCGCGTGTTTGCTCTGTGTTCTCAAGCACATGACAGGACACGCGCAGGCCCGTGACGAATCGATTCGAAACAGACGGCGTGTAAATGATGACAGGGTTGGACGATGACCACATTGCCTCCATTGGAACAGCGACCCCGTGTGGGCAATGAAGAAGCGTTGACTAAGTTGACGATTCGTAAAGGCAAGGAAGCGCGGGTGGCGGGTGGCTATCCGTGGGTTTTTGCCGGGGAGGTGTATCGTTTGCCGCCCGCTGAACTGGATGGCGAGTTAGTGATCGTCGAGGATCATCGGGGACGCTTTCTTGGTCAGGGGTTGGTGAACAGTCAATCGAACATCTTGGTTCGATTGTTGTCGCGTCAGCGTGAGACCATTGATCAGGCTTTTTTTGAACAGCGTTTACGGCAGGCGGTCGTGTTCAGAACCCGGTATGCGGGTTTGCGTGGTGGGTCTGACGACGCGTGTCGCTTGGTACATGCAGAGGCAGATGGTTTACCGGGATTGATTGTTGACCGCTACGCCGATTACTTGGTCGTGCAGGCATTGTCCTTGGGGATGAGTCGCCGCCTTCCGATGTTGGTTGAGATTCTGGTTGAGCTGCTCAGCCCACGGGGTGTTTATGAGCGCAGTGATGTGTTGGTGCGTGCCCTGGAGGGGTTGGAGCAACGGAGTGGCCTGTTATGGGGTGCCTTACCGCCGGATGATTTGATCATCAATGAGGGGGGAATGCGGTTTCGGGTTGATGTGGTGAATGGTCAAAAGACCGGATTTTTTCTCGACCAGCGGCTCAATCGGGCACGGGTGCGGGATTTGGCACAGGGACGTGTTCTGAATACATTTTGCTATACGGGCGGTTTTTCGATTGCGGCGGCGCTCGGTGCTGCGACCGAGGTGGTATCGATTGATATCTCGGCCGATGCAGTTCGCTTGGGCGCTTTGAATGCCGGGTTGAATGGAGTGAGTGAGCGTTGTGTCTGGCGCGAGGCAAACGCATTTGATGCGTTGCGTGAGTTGGAAAAGTCAGACGAGCGCTTCGATATGGTGATTTTGGACCCCCCTGCGTTTACGAAGAATAAAGGATCGATACCGGGTGCTTTGCGAGGCTACAAGGAAATCAACCTGCGTGCTTTGCGTCTTTTGAATCCCGGTGGCGTTTTGGTGACCAGTTCCTGTTCTCACCATATCAGTCCGGCCATGTTTACCGAGATTCTGGCTAGCGCGGCAGGAGATACCCGGAAGCGTGTGCGTGTGATCGCTTCGTGTGGCGCATCCCCCGATCACCCGGTGTTGCCGAGTGCACCGGAAACCGACTACCTCAAGTGCTTGTTCGCCGAGGTCCATTGACTAGGGTATCGGCCGCTTGAGTCACTGATGCCTGGTGGTGCGCGGTTGACGCGCGCGCGAATGTCAGACCGTACAATTGCCGCTTATGGATTGTTTACCTTCGTGATTGGTGCAATGGGTGTCAGGGGGTAGCAGGGGGCGATTCCGGCGTGAGGATCGGGTTATTGACCAAAATGGCGACGTCAAGGAGGACGACCTCATTGCCGCCTGGGTTGGCGATCGCCTTCACAAAGTGAACACCGTTGTCAATTTGCCGGGTGTCGTAGTCAATTGACCAATCCGGGCCTTGCGTGTCCATACCCACTTCGACGTTGTCGACCAGGAATTTGACGCCCTCGACGGTCTGGCTGGTGTTTGTCAAATCCGCGCTCAGCGTCGTGGTGCCGGAGATTGGTGTAAACACAGGCGCCGTGTTGATACCCCTGCCTGTGCAAGCGACGAGCAGGAAGCCACACAAGCCACTGCCAACCAACAGCCTGATCAAGAATTTGCGAGTTTGCACGGCTTAAAATCTCCATCCCAGACGTGCGGCAGGTCCGCTTCTTTGATAGGCGTACGTTCCATCAAAGGACCTCAGACCAACCAAACCATACCCCAGTGACAGCCGCACGGCGTCGAACTGACAATACACGGCCGGGGTTGCCCCATAGCGCAGAAGCAAGTTGTTGGCTGACGCTGAGTCGGAGAGGTGTCCAAAAAGATAACTGCCAAGCCCGGCGTTCAATTCAAATCCGAGTGTGTCCATCACGCGATAGTCGCCCAACAGGTTCAGCATCGGACCGTGCCACAGGGCCAAGGGTGTGTTAAGCAGAGAGTCACCGCCTTGGGGCGTTGGAATGGACGAGCCGGGGATGGTGTTGGCGGAATTGGGATCCGCGCTGAACTGAATCGCCTCGTTCGCAAGCGTTCGCACCCCATAGCCGAACGACAGTATTTGTGTGTTTTCTGCAACTTTGAAGGCATAAGCCGCACCGAGCATCGCTTCGAGTTCCTGGCGAATACGTCCCGTCAAGTTGGCGGTCTGCTCGTCGCTGATGGCTGTGCGCAAGTGGTCCAGTTCAGCAAACAAACCCCACTCCGAAGCCAGCGGGACAACCAGTCGCGCACCCTGCGACGTGCCAGCGCTTGACGCGTTAAAATTCGTCGCATTCGGGCGTTCGCCCCGCTCGCTTAAACCGGTGAGAAACAGTCCTTTTGAGGACACCTCGCCCCACTTGTTGTCATCAGATGCCGGGATGGGTGCTGGCGACGGGCTCTCCGTCGCAGGGGACATCGTTGGAATCGGGCTCTGAAGCCCGGTGTCGCTGGGCGAGGGCTCTGTCGATGGCAGGATGATCGGTTCCGCCGCTTCCGGCGGCGGCGTCAGAATCACCATCCCGGGCGCAAGTGAGGGTATCGGACGTTTTGTTGGTAGCGGCAACGGCAGACTAGTGGGGCCTGGAGAAGGGGATGGCGTGACTGTCGGTCGCGGCGCGGGTTTGGCCGGTCGACTGGCTGGTTTGGGCGTCTTTTTCGCGGCAGGCGATGGCTTCTGGGCAGGACTCGTCCGTTTAGGCGTTTCCTTGATTGACACGGAGAAACGCAACAGGCCCTCCTGGGGGTCACGACTGACATTCAACTCGGAATAGGCATTGGTTTTTACCTTGATGATGACGGTATCGCGTTGGGCGTTCTCTGTTTTGGGTCCGACCGTATACATCAGGTCCGCGTTGCCGTGCCGTTGAATCAAGGTTTGCGTTCGGGCCGTTTCGACTAAGGGTGACTGCGTGGCGATTGGGCTGCTTGCAGGGTTTTGCGCAGCAGGCGCGGGCGAGCCTGGTGCTGCGGTGGCCGAACGCTCAGTCGCGTCGTTCACCGCGGTTTGGGTCTGGAAAGTGATTTGCCGGGACTTGGCATCATGCACGGCAATGACACGGGTGGCGCGATCAAATTGCAGCACCAAGCGGACTTGACGCTGCCCGCGCTTTGCCATGCTCCACTGTGTCAAAGACCCGCCTTTGGGAAGGGACCGAACCTGCAGGCCTCGAATGGCTGTTTGTGCCTCAAAATCGAAATAAACCCGATGCGGATTTTGTAAGGTATCCGATGCAAACGGCCGCAAGTTGCCGTGATAGCGCAGGGTCAGGACCTGTCTCTTGGCGTCGTATCTGGGCAAATCCAGTGTGGTTGCCGTAGTTGCCGCATCGACGGGTTGCGCGTAAGCGGCAATTGTACCAATCAGTGCTACAGATGCTCCCAAGCGGCCGATATGTATCATACCTGATGTGCCTCGCTCCATTTCGCTATCATCTTAGCAAATGCGTGTCTCAATTGACTGTGAGCGGTGCACCCTGAATGTCGTTATGTTTCATTTGGAACCGGCCGGTCGTGGTAGGATCGGTGGGATGAAACAGATGCTGACAGGGTCAATACAGTGTGCGAGGAGAAGGACCAATGGCCAGGTTTGATGGACGTGCGGCGGGTGAGTTACGCCCGGTGACGATTGAAAGGGGTTTCACACGCCACGCTGAAGGATCGGTCCTCATCAGTGCAGGCGATACCAGGGTCTTGGTCACGGCATCAATCGAGGACAAGGTGCCGCCTTTCCTTCGTAATACCGGGCAAGGCTGGTTGACGGCTGAATATGCGCTTTTGCCACGTTCCACGCACACAAGGAGCGCCAGAGAGTCGGCACAGGGGCGTGTTGGCGGAAGAACCCACGAGATTCAGCGTTTGATCGGACGTTCGCTGCGTGCGTGTGTGGACCTGGGCAAGCTTGGCGAGCGAACAATCACCATTGATTGCGATGTGCTGCAAGCGGATGGGGGTACACGCACGGCGGCAATTACGGGCGCGTATGTCGCGTTGGTTGATGCGTTGACCTGGTTGAAATCGCAACGCTTGCTTGGGCAGATCCCTTTGGTGGATCAACTCGCCGCTATCTCGGTGGGTGTGGTCGACGGTGTTGAACTGCTTGATCTGTGTTATGAAGAGGATTCGCGGGCAGCCGTTGACATGAACGTGGTGGGACTGGCCAGTGGCAAACTGGTCGAGGTGCAGTCAACGGCGGAAGGAACACCCTTCGAACGTCGACAACTCGATGGGATGCTCGATCTCGCCCAAGCAGGCTTGACAGAACTCTTTATCAAACAAAATCAGGCACTGGGCATGTCAAACGTATCCGTCTGAGACACATTCTAAGGGCACAACGCCCTTGCGCCGCGCCACACTGCCTGTCGTACGCGGCTCTCCACGAAAACGATCCAAGATGAATCATTTGAGCCTGCACTGTCTCTAGTGGTCGCCACAATGGCTACCACAGGAGATGGCTTGCTTGCGGTCCACCCTTGGCTGAAACATTTTTCAGCTTGTCTGTTTCACGCCATTTTGGCACAAAGGGTTTCGATATCGCTCAGGTACCCGTTGGCACCAATGCGTTTTAAAGGACGATTCAGCATGGTGGTTTAAACCCGCGTCAACGCTCATTGCTCCCGTTGAGGATGCTTTGAGCTGATCTGTCAGACGTTTTTGATTCGGTGACCCGGCTACTTCTTCATACGCCATGGACAGGCTTTTTCCGTCATGGCTGACAAGGGCGATTGGGACTGGTTCGCGCATGATGAACCAGTCTCGCGTTGTGCCAAGCCTCTGCATCTTCGTACCCGGCGGTGGCGCTCGCGACAGTCGCAAGGAGGTTCCTGGTGAAAGCTGCTCATACGACATTGAACTCAGTGCGCGAGCCAAGACCCGCGCGTGAAGAGTTTTTGGTTTTTGGTGCCCCATTGATTGAGCAAGAAGAAATCGATGAGGTTGTGGATACCTTGCGTTCCGGTTGGTTGGGCACAGGGCCCAAGACCAAAGCTTTTGAGGCCGCGTTCGCTCAATACATCGGGACGCCTCACGCGATTGCCTTGAATTCGTGCACGGCAGGCTTGCATCTCGTTCTGGATGCCTGGGGCATCGGGCCCGGTGATGAGGTGATTACCAGCACATTGACCTTTGCTGCGACCGCGAATGTCATTTGTCACGTGGGGGCTCGTCCCATCTTTGTGGATGTTGACCCCGATACGATGAACATGGATCCTGACGCACTCGAATCGGCGATCACGCCCCGAACCCGAGCGATCATTCCAGTCCACTTTGCGGGGCGCCCGTGTCAGATGGCGCGCATCATGACCATTGCCAGACGTTATGGTCTCAAGGTTCTGGAGGATGCGGCACACGCCACGGAAGCCTGGTACGGTCCACAAAAAGTCGGCACCATCGGCGACGCGGCGGCTTTCAGCTTTTACAGCACCAAGAATCTCGTGACCGGTGAGGGTGGCATGGTAACGACCGCTGATGACCAGTTGGCGGAGACGGTTCGGATTCGCAGTCTGCACGGCATCAGCAAAGATGCCTGGAAACGCTACGGCCAGGAGGGGTATCAGCCCTATGAGTGCCTGTATCCCGGCTACAAATACAACATGATGGATCTTCAGGCATCGATTGGCAATCATCAATTGGCCAAGCTGGAGCGTTTCTGGCTGATTCGCGATCGCCACTGGCAACGTTATCAAACAGCCTTTCGTGATTGCAAGGCATTGACGCTTCCTTGCCCCGATGATCCGATTGGCCGTCACGCCCGCCACCTCTACACGATTCTGCTTAACCCCGTCCACACTCCCATCAAGCGGGTCGAATTCATGGAAGCCCTGCGCCAGCAAAAAATCGGCACCGGCGTTCACTTTACGGCTTTGCACCTCCATCCGTTCTATCGACAACGCTTCGGGTACCGTAGCGGACAGTTTCCGGTTGCGGAGGCCATCGCAGAAACAACCGTGTCTTTGCCCTTGTCTCCCAAGATGAGCACGGACGATGTGGAGGACGTCATTGCGGCGGTCCGACGCGCACTGGACACTTCGGTCGGCAGTTGTCATGCGTGAGTCAATGATGCGCCACATTCGTGTGTTGGAGCCATCCAGACACTGGGATGATCTGCTTCTTCGGTGCCAAGGTGCCACGGTGTTTCAGCAATCCGCATGGCTTGAGATGCTGCGGCAGTGTTTCAAGGCGCACGCCCAAATGGTTCATATCCCTTTGGGCAGCGGCCATTATGCGCTTTTTGCGCTTGGCATCCGTCCGTGTGGACGGGGTTGGCTGCCGCTTGCAATTGCCGGCGACGCAGGGGCTTACGGGGGGCTTGTTGCAACACGTCCGCTGCACCCCCACGAGTCACACCTCATTTGCGAGTGGGTGCTTGCACAGTATCCTGCCGTTGTCATAAACGGCAACCCTTTCGGTACCACAACGTCGTTGCCTTCAGGTTGCAAGGCATTACCCGATGAAACCCACTGTCTGGACTTGGCGCCACGCCACGTATTGTCAACAGGTTTCAGTCGCGGGTGTCGCGCGCGGGGCAACAAGGCCCGTCGTCAAGGACTTGAACTTGACATTCAACATGGTCAAGAAGGTGTGGCGCAATTCTATCCCATCTATCTGGATAGCGTCAGACGGTGGGGCGATCGCCTGACGTGGTTGCGCCCACTGGCGTTTTTTGAGCGCACCGCCGATCAATTCGGCGCACAAGCGACCGTCATGCTTGCCAAACAAAACGGCAAGCCCATTTCCGGCTTGTTTCTCCTCCACGGCTACGGTCTCTGTCACTATGTCGCAGGCGCGACGCGCCATGACGCCCAAGCCGTTTGCCCCAGTAATTTCTTGATCGAAGAAGCACTGGACTGGGCCTACACGACTGGCCTGACCCGCTTTGATTTCGGCCCGAGTCACGCGTTGGAAGGCGTTCGACAATTCAAGGCATCGTTTGGCGCCACCGCTATCCCAATGATGGGTTTTTCCCGCCTTCCCTGGCCCCAACAAGCCTATCTCAAGGTCCGTCAATATCTTCAAACGCGAAACACCTTATCCAAACAAACCGTTGTCGCAGGTACCAGTCATTAACCACAAGAAGGGGGTCAGAATGACGAGTGCGGAATCGGGTCGTCACGCCGTCGTTCACGTCGTGCGGGAGTTTTTGCCTCTCACCGAAAACTGGATTTATGAGCTGATTCGACACGTTCCAGATGTCGATGCAGTCATTGTCTGTGATCGCATCAGGCCCGACAATACACTTCCCACCACACGGGTTTATCCTTTGCCTTCACGGTGGGCTCAACTGACGAACCAAGTGTGGCGCAAGCTAACCAACGGCAACTGCCCACACGGGTATCAACACATTCTGAAGCAGTACCATCCAGCATTGATGCACGCGCACTTTGGCGATCAAGGCGTATTGATGCTTCCCACCGCCCGCCATTGGAAGATTCCGCTCATCACCAGCTTTTACGGCTATGATGTGTCTAAACTGCCCCGCGATCCCATGTGGCGTAAACGCTTACAGAACCTGTTTCAAACCGGGGATCTCTTTCTGGCTGAGGGTCCGCACCTGAAAGAGCGCCTATGTGCGTTGGGGTGTCTGCCGTCGCGGGTCCTCATTCAACCCCTCGGTATCGATCCGGAGGCCATTCGCTTTCGGCTGCGCCAGCGCCACACGGGCCCCGCACGACTCTTGATGGCAGCCAGCATGCGTGAAAAAAAAGGTCTGACCTATGGTCTGCGCGCCATTTTGCACGTGCTGAATCAATTTCCCGAATCTTTGTATTTAACCGTGATTGGTGATGGCCCCTTGCGATCGTCACTGGAAGCAATGGTCAAGCAGTCAGGGGCGACGGACCGTGTGCGCTTCTTGGGTTATCAACCACGTGCGGTTTTTTTGGATGAAGCGCTCAAATCCGATCTCTTCATCTCCCCAAGCGTGACGGCCTCAGATGGCGATACCGAAGGCGGTGCCCCGGTCAGCCTGATTGAAGCGCAGGCCACCGGACTACCCATCATCAGCACCACTCACGCGGATATCCCGTTCGTCACACGCCCTGACCAAAGCGCCATTCTCGTTCCCGAGCGTGATGTGCACGCCCTGGTACAGGCGCTCGATACGCTGCTGCACGCCCCAGAACGCTGGGCAAAGATGGGATGTGCTGGAAGAAACCACGTTGAGACGCATTTTAACAGCCGCCATTTGGGTCTGCAGTTGCAAGCACGATACCGCGCCTTGATCGAAACCAACGCCGAACACCTTCGCAACCAAAACCGGCCCTCGATAAAAAAAATGCCGATTATACAGAAACGCATTGATTGGTGATTGGGTTGTTCACTGGTAAGGATCGTCAGGAAGCGCTTTCTCAATGTTTTTGCATTTGCGACACAAAGGTTGATCAACAACCCGATTGTCATGTAACCGTGAAAACTGGTTGGCTGGAAAACCCCTGATTCCGTCAAATCTGTTTAGCCGACGGCCTCCTGACAGTAACAGGCATTGGCATTCCCACCGAGCTTCCCCGCCTGGGATCAAAACGCAAAACTGTGTTGCCTGTCAAAAATGCTTGCAATTGGGTGATAATCTCACCCCCATTCCCCTATTCCAGACAAATGGGCATAAAAATTGGGGATGGCTGACCGTATGGGATATACTCGGTATCCCCACTTTGTCGCAGCAGGAGCGCTTAGATGACACTCTCCATCTTCCATCACCCGGACTGCTTGATGCACGAGACGGGCGACCATCCGGAACGGGCCGAACGCCTGAGCGTCAGTTTGCGACGGCTGGAGAACCTGACTAATACGCAACTGCCACTGAATGCAGTTTCCTGGCAAGTGGCCTCGGCAATCACCGATGAGGCTTTGCAGCGCGTTCACCCGGCCTCCTACACGGCCATGCTTCAAGCATTTTGTGCTAGCGGCGGCGGACGATTGGACGAGGACACGGTCGCTTCAGCCGGCAGCGAACACGCAGCACGCCTGTCTGCAGGGTGTGCCATTGATGCGGTCAACGCGGTATTAAAAGACCAAGCCGAATCTGCACTCGCCTTGTGCCGGCCACCGGGTCATCACGCATTGCCCGACCGTAGCATGGGCTTTTGTTTTTACAACAATGCGGCACTCGCCGTGCGTCACGCACAAGCGATCGCCGGTATCACGAAGGTCGCTGTCATTGACTGGGATCTCCACCACGGCAACGGCACCGAGGCCATCTTTTATAACGACCCGGATGTCCTGTTTGTGTCAACCCACCAGGACCCCAACTGGCCCGGTACGGGGGCTTTAAACGACATTGGCACCCAGGGTGGACTTGGGACAACCGTGAATCTGCCAATGCCCATCGGCAGCGGGGACCAAAGCTATATGACGGTGTTTCAGAACGTCATCGCGCCGGCCGTGGCACGGTTTCAACCTGAACTGCTGATTGTCTCGGCAGGGTATGATGCCCACTGGGCTGACCCACTGGGACGCCTGGGCCTCAGCGTGGCTGGCTTTGGCACCCTGACGCGGGAAGTGCGGGCTTTGGCCCGGCAGCTTTGTGAAGGCCGGCTGGTGCTAGTCCTTGAAGGCGGTTACGATCTCAGTGCACTGTCCTGGGGCCTGACAGCCACTGCGGCCGCCTTGGTTGGCGCGCAGGTGGCGGATCCCCTCGGCAAGAGCCCCTATCCGGAACCGACCGCGGCAGTTGACCAACTCATTCAAGCGGCACGTGAACGCCATCAGTTGTGATGGATACCCAGCGTGGCTGAACAGGCACCCAGCGAGTGCACCCGTTGGATGAAACACACACGCTTAATACGTGCCTGCGCCAGTCTGTCCCTGGGCGATCGCCACACTGGCACTGCAACCCAACCGACTCGCACCCGCCTGAAGCATCGCGCACGCAGTCTTCGCATCCCGAATTCCACCTGACGCTTTGACACCCATCGTTTGCCCCACAGCCAACCGCATCAACTGCACATCACGGATTGTGGCGCCTGCCCCGCCAAACCCTGTCGATGTCTTGACGTAGTGCGCGCCAGCCAAGCGGGCCAACCAACACGCGATAACCTTCTCGTCATCATCCAGGAAGCAGGTTTCTAATATGACCTTGACCAGGTTGCCATCCGCCGCGGCAACCACACCTGCAATGTCGTCTCGCACCTGCGTGCAAGAACCCGCCTTGAGTGGACCGATCGCGAGCACCATATCAATCTCATCTGCGCCCTCGGCAACGGCCCGTGCCGCTTCAAAGGCCTTGACCCCGGGCGCATTCGCCCCGAGCGGAAATCCCACGACCGTACAGACCTTAACCCCACTGCTATCCAGACATTTTTTCGCCAAAGGCACCCACACCGGGTTCACACACACGGATGCAAAACTGTACTCAAGGGCCTCTTGGCATAACTGCCGGACCACCTGTTCAGTCACCACCGCACCCAAAGCTGTGTGATCAATTAAATTCGCCAAGGCTTGCGGTGCCTCACGTGCTTCAAACATCCCTAAAGGCGCTGACAACATCGCCGCCCAATCCGGACAACACCCTGTGAAGTATTGCCAGATTTCTTGCACCCGTGCACCCAATTGTTCGTCCATCACAACGGCCTCTGCCTCTTCCGCCCGACCCGCTATCAGGCAACTGGACCACGCAACATACAGCGCCTTTACTATACAGAAAAGCCTGGTTTGATGACCATATTTTGGCTGGGAAAGATTATTAACACGTGCGCTCGTGATATTTTGCCTCCGCTTTAGACGCTTTGGACAAAAATAAGCACGTTGCTGCCTGACAGGTGAACGAACAACGGCCAGCGCCACAAAAAACTGTTTAAATGTCACACCATCAATTTTTAGACAAAACTTGTTCAATCCTTAAGAAAATGGATGCAAGGCTGACCATCGAGGCCGTGATAATCGAGGGGTATGGGGTTGTGACCGTTTGCCAGATGAGGCGCCAATGTCCAATGTGAATGCGAGCTTAGCGGTGCCAGTGCCACTGCCTCTGCGCGCGGATCCTGCGGCAACCCCGGGCATTCAATCTGGATCGCATATGCAGCACGGCACGGCAGTGTTGGGTTCCGATAACTGGCTGCGCGCGACACTGGGAGCTTATCCCGCGCTCAGTGGTGTCGGGACCAATGCGGTTCGTATTCGTTTGGCGAATCCTGCCGCGCGAATGTACGGCGCGGGCGCGACCGTGCCCAGTGGGGTGGGGCAGGTTCTTGGCCGCACCGTTTTTTCACCTTTTGCGATCCTTCGCGCAACATGGGCCTCTGCGTTGACGGCGGTTCCTGTCGCTGTCATTGTCAACTTGATTGCTTGGCACCAGGGTATCATCAGCGCTGAACAGCGCAATGTCTTGATGGTGGCCGATGGGGCGGCATATAGCGTAACGGGCGCGATCGCAACCCTTGTCGGCACTGCATTGGGTGCAGGCTTGGCCGGGTCCACCCTCGGCACCTTGGTTGGCATTGGTGCAGCCGTCGGACTCGGTTGGGTCTATGAGCGCTTCATTCGCCCCGGTTGGGTCAGTTGGATGCACCAAACCCTGTACCCAACCAGCCGGACAATGCCGATAGGCGTTAATCACCTTGCAACAATGCCTCCAACCATCCCCGTCGGCGCTGCTCCCACCGGGTGGGGGCCACCCTTACCCAATCAATGGGCGCACCAGCTTTCATCGTCCCAGCAG
>Ga0079301_1000224_pt1 | contig 26673 bp, 23 predicted proteins | sample Wag4_2014_7_11_3_FD_74797 | JGI IMG/M metagenome (GOLD analysis project Ga0079301, IMG submission 74797) | Fresh water mixed with fracking chemicals microbial communities from Ohio, USA - Utica-2 Time Series FC 2014_7_11 | ecosystem: Engineered > Industrial production > Chemical products > Input... | reverse complement strand
CGCCCTCACGGGGCTGGGGGCCCTGCCCTATCCGCTCGTCCTCACGACAACCGGTGCCCAGGAGATCGGGGCCAGTGGTTTTGCCGGGACGCGGTTCGGGGCGCCCATCTCCACTCCGGTGGCGATCGCCGCCGACCCGGCCGCAGGCTCCCGCAGCGCCTGGATCGCCTCGAGCACGCCGGCCCACCTCGACCGCCTGACCATGGGCACGGGCGGGTTCGGGTTCGACGGGAGCGTGACCCTTCCGGCCACGCCCTCGGCCCTTGCCGCGAGCGGTGACGAGGTCTGGGCCCCCCTGGTGGACGGGCGCCTCGTCCGGGTCCGGACGACCGACCTGACGACCGCGGCCTTCACGGGCCCCGCACGCCCCGTGGCGATCGCCCTCGGGACGTCGCGCGCCTGGATCGTGACCCGCGACCGCATCCTCGCGGAGATCGACCGCACGACCGGTACCCTGGTGGCGACGTCCTCCACGGGGCCCGATCCCGTCGACGTCGCCGTCGATAACGCCGGGACGGTCTGGGTGGCCTGCGCGGGAGACGACACGGTGTCCCGTCATACCGCCTCGGGGAGCCAGACCCTGTTGGTCGGCCCCGCGCCGCACGCCCTGCTGGCCGACGGTCGCCGCCTCTGGGTCGCCGTGACGGGTGGCATGGCCACCCTGACCCCGGCGGGCGAGCGGGAATCCCCGGACGTGTCCCTGCGGTTCTCCCCGGTGGACCTCGCCCGGGATGCGACGGGCCGCATCTGGGCGCTCGGCTCGGCCGGGCAGGTCCAGTGGGTGTGGCCCCGGAAGGCGGGTGAATGATGACCTCGGGTCCAAGCGGTCGGGTGCCGCGACCGAACCTCGGACCGCCGATGGTGCTGGTCGGCCTGATGCTGGTGGTGGCCTGCGGCCCCGCGACCGGCTTGCAGGTCCAGTCCCCCGACCGGGTGTCCCGGATCGAGGGGCACGTGGAACCCTGGGTCACGCCATCCCGCCAGACCCAGGCCACGATCACGGAGATCGCCTCGGGAGCCACCGTCTCCCTGATCGACGCCACCACGGGGAACACCGTGGCCTCGACCGTGACTCAGGCCAGCGGCAACTTCACCCTGTCCATCCCGGGGTTCAACCCCGTCACGGGCCAGCCGTACTTCCTGGAGGCCGTGAAGGGCCTTTCCGCGGGCGGCAGCCAGAATCGAACGGGTGCAGCGGCTGCCCGCGTCCGGACCCTGGTGCTCCGGAACGGTTCCTGGACGAGCCTGTCAGGGAGTTTCGTGAACATCTCCCGGGCCACGACGGCCACGAGCGTGCTGGTCGCGTACCGGAACCTGTCCGTGGCCCAGCAGACGGCCCTGATGGGCAAGGTCTCGGGGCAGAGCCTCGACGTGTCGGGGTCGGCCCTGCTGGCCGAGGACTTCGCGCGGGTCTTCGACCTGGTGACCGAGGCGATCGCGGCCGACCAGGATCCGGTCTGGGCCGTGACGTACGCCTCCGGGGCGGGCTCGGCAACCGACCGGTTCGCCCGCCGGACGGCCGTCTTCAGCCTGCTCGACACGTTTTCGCCGGCGATCGCCGCGCCAGGCGGGGTGGTGACCTTCCAGGGTCAGGGACTGCCGGCCATGGCGAGCGAGGACGTGCGGGTCACGGTGAGTGGCACTCCCGTGGCGACCTGGAGCGTGGACCAGGGCCAGAGTCGCCTGACCGTGACGCTGGGCCCGGACACGCCCTGCGGCTACCTCGAGGTGATGCAGGGCCCGAGCCGCGTCATCGGGCCCTTCGTGCCCGTGAGCGGGACGACGGGGACCCTGGCCGGCGCAGGCGGCGTCGCCGGTTACCAGGATGGCCGGGGGGGCCATGCTCGACTGTACGAACCCACGGACCTCGTGGTCGATGCATCGGGGACCTGCTACGTCGCGGATTCCCGGAACCACCGGATCCGCAAGATCAGCCGGGCCGGGGACGTGACGACCCTGGCCGGCTCTGGCACGGCCGGATATGCGGACGGGACCGGCACCGCGGCCGCTCTGAATTTCCCGACCGCGCTCGACCTGACGCCGTCAGGTGGCCTGGTGGTCTCCGATGCCGGCAATCAGCGACTCCGGGCCGTCTCGACGACCGGTGTCGTCACCTTCCTCGCGGGATCCGGCACCCGGGCGAGCGTCGACGGATCGGCCGCGACGGCGCAATTCAACAACGTGGCCGGGCTGGCAGTCGACGCCTCCGGCAACGTGCTCGTGGCCGGTGACGACGTGAAGCTCCGCCGCCTGTCGGCCGGGACGGTCTCGACCCTGGCCGGTGGGACGAGCGGCAACGTCGACGGGACGGGGACGGCTGCCCGGTTCACCTACCTCTATGGCCTCGCCTTCGACCCCTCGGGCATCCTCTGGGCCACGGATCGGGACAACCGGACCCTGCGGCGGATCACCGCGGCGGGGGCCGTCACGACCCTCACCCCGTCGCTCTCGCTCAACTACCCGGGGGGGCTCGCGATCGACGGGGCCGGACAGCTGCTCGTGGCCGACACCCTGAATTACCGGATCGTCAAGGTCAACCCCTCGACGGGAGCGGCCACCGTGCTGGCCGGCAGCGGGTCTCAGGGCTGGCTCGACGGTTCGAACGCGCGCGCCCGGTTCAACCAGCACGCCGGCTGGAACTGCGGCCTCCATGTCGATGCCACCGGGCTCATCTATGTTGCCGACCGCTACAACCACGCCATCCGGGTGATCGCGCCATGAAGACGTCGTCGTGGGCCAGCAGGCTCGTTGCTGTCGCATTGACCCTCGTCGCCCTGTTCGGGTGCCAGCTGCCAGCCTCGAACCCTCGGATCACCCCGGCAGCCCGACCGGCCGCGACGACCGTCCAGGGTCGCGTCACCTTCGCACCGGAGCCCGGGCGTCAAGTCCAGGTGGCGCTGGCTGACCTGGCCCGGGGAGCCACCGTGTCCCTCATCGACCTCGCGACCGGGAACACGGTGGCCAGCTCGATCTCGGATGCTTCCGGTCAATTCGTCCTCACGTTCCAGGACTTCTCCCCGCAGGCCGGGTCCGGCTACATCCTGGAGGCGGTGAAGGGCCTCTCGCAGGGCACCTCGCCCAACCACCCGGGTCTGCCGGCCGTCCGCATCCGGACGGTGCTGGTCTGGAACGGGGGCTGGCAGAGCTTCACGAACACGACCGTGGGGGTCGGCATCACGATCAGCCCGGCTACCACGGCCCTGGCGATCGCCGCCGACCTGAGACGCGCCGCCGGGGATACCATCCAGGCGGGCAACCTCGTGGGCAAGCTCTCGGGTTCGACCTTCACCGCGGGCGGCACGGGGCTCACCGTCGCCGGAGACTTCGACCCCGCGCTATCCCTCGTGACCTCGGCCCTGTCGCTCGATCAGGATCCCGTCGCGACGGTGAGCCGAGATACCGCTTCTGGACAGTACCGACTCACGACGGTGGTGCCGAAGGTGACGGGGCTGAACCCCACTCCGGCGGTGCCCGGCAGCAACCTCGTGATCACGGGTGCAGGCTTCGACGCGAACGCCGGCCGGACCCAGGTCTGGTTCGGCTCCACGCCCGCGGCCACGTGGAGCCTGTCGACGGACGGCTCGACCCTCACGGTTCCGGTGCCCGCGACGGCCATCTCGGGCCCCCTCGTCTTGCGGCAGCCCGGCAACACCGAGCAGGTGCTGGACCCGTTCCTGTTCGTGAAGGGGACGGTCGCGACGTTCTCCGGTGATGGTACGGCCGAGACGATCGACGGACCGCGCGGTCGGGGGAAACCAGGTTCCCTGGTGGGCGCGGCCGTCGATCCGTCCGGCTACTTCGTGATCGCGACCAGCCCGGATGGCTACATCCGCACGATGGACCGCTTCGGTTACCTGAAGACCCTCGCAGGTAACGGGACGCAGGGTTTTGCTGAGGGAAGCGGCTCGCAGGTGGCGTTCGCCCAGCCTTACGGGGTTCTGCCGATGCCCGATGGCAGCATCCTCGTGGCGGACCACGGCAACCACCGGATCCGCCGCGTGCAGCGAAACGGCGCCGTCACGACCTTCGTGGGCACGGGCAGCAACGCGAACACCGATGGCACCGGCACGGCGGCCAGCATCGCGCTGCCCGTCGGGCTGGCGCGGGACGCGGCGGGCAACGTCTACACGTGCTCCTGGAACGGCAAGACGATCCGCAAGATCACGCCGGGAGGCACGATCTCGACCTTCCTGTCGGGAATCGACGGCTACCAGTTCCCGATCGACGGGACCGGAAACATGTACATCGGGAGCCCGTACACCCGGCAGATTCACCGCGTGAACCTCAGCAACGGCAGCATCTCGGCGATCGCCGGGACCGGTGCAAGCGGGGTGACGGACGGTCCGGCCGCCTCGGCGACCTTCAACGAACCCGTGGGCATGGCGATCGCCCCCAACGGAGACCTCTACATCTCGGACTACTGGCAGTACCGGATCCGCAAGCTCTCCGGGGGAGTCGTCAGCACCGTCATCGGAGCCTCGGGAGTCGCGGGAAACACGGACGGCCCGGCCGGGAGCGCCACCGTCTGGAACGTCCACGAGATGGCTTTCGATCCCACGGGAAAAGCCCTGTTTCTTTTCCAGGCTTACGGAAACGCGATCCGGGTATATGTGCCCTGACGGAGGCACGCACCCATGCGCAGAATCTGGATCGGGATCCTCGTGACCACCATGCTGCTCTCGACCCTGCCGGCCGAGGCCCGCGCGGGTCGATCGCGTAGCTGGAGCTCGTTCGGTGGCAGCCACTCCAGCGCGAGGCTGGGGAGCGGCTGGGGCGGCTCGAGTTACAGCTCGTCCCGTCCCTACTCGGGCATCCTCCGCTCCCCTTACCGGACCTACCGGCGCCGCAGCAACGGCTTCGGCCGGTCCCTCGCCCGAGCGGCCGTCCAGGGGGCGGCTGCCGGAGCTGCGGCCGGCCTGGTGGGCGGGGTCGTGAGCGGTGCGGTGGCCGGTGCCGTCCACGGTCCGCGGCACCACGGGGGCCACGCGCCCGGGTACGGATACGGGAACGGGTACGGTCATGGAACCGGGTACGGAAGCGGGGACCCCGGCTATCCTCCGGCCGGCTACCCGGAACCTGGCATGGTCCCTGTCGGCTCGACGCCTTACGGCCAACCGTATGCCCCTCCTCCGCGGTCGGACGGGTTCCTGAACTTCCTGCTGGGCCTGATCGTGGCGGCGGGTCTGTTCTGGTTCATGGGCCGATCGCGCAATCGTTATTCCTGACTTCCCGGAACCCCGCGCTCCCACGAGAGGAATCACGTCACGCCATGCACAAGGATGTCTTGCTAGCCATCGTCAGCTCGTTCGGCTGGACCCTGCTGGGGGTGCTGGTGCTCTTCGTCGGCACTTTGCTCTGGGATCGACTCGATCCGGTCGACTATCGGGCCGAGATCGCGAAGGGTAACGTGGCCGCCGCCATCAAGTTCGCGGCCGTCATCCTGAGCCTGGCGGCGATCGTCGTCGCCGTGCTGACGACCTGATCAGCCCTTCCACGAACCGGGCGAGCGTGCTGCGTGACATCCGTTGCTCGATCGGGTATGAGGGCGTTTGTTCCACACGCTGGACCACGACCGTCGGTCCCTGGAGAGTGAGTTCCCTCATGAAAATTGCCGTTTCTCTGGCCACCGTGCTGGCCATCGCTGCCGTGGCAGCGCCCTCGGCCCTGGCCGGCCCCGATCTCAAGGCCAGGGGGGCCCAGGTCTACACGGCCAATTGCGCCGCCTGCCACCAGGCCACGGGACAGGGCTTGCCCGGAGTGTTTCCGCCGCTCGTCGGTTCGGAATACACCAACAAGAACCCCAAGGAGCACATCAAGATCGTGCTCAAAGGCCTGCAGGGACCGATCAAGGTTGCCGGTAAGGCCTACAACGGGGTGATGCCCGCCTTCGCCCACCTCTCGGACGAAGATATCGCTGCTGTCGTGACATACGAGCGCGTGTCGTGGGGCAACCACGGCGGCGCGGTGAAGCCAGCGGACGTCAAGGCCCTTCGCTGAAAACCGGGACGCCGGTCACCAAGCCGGCGTCAACTCCCCGCCGGTGCCGCCTCGCCTTGAGGCGGCACCACGTTCGCATCTGGCAACGGATTCTGGCCCGGAAGATGCACCCCGAGCACCTCGAGCGTCACCGCGTCGAAGACCACTTCTTCGCGCGCACCGGGGTCGTTCTCGAGCGTCTGAACCACCGCGAGGGGTGAACGGTCCGGTCTGGCGAACCAGTCCACGCGGAACCCGTGTCCCGCCAGACCGGCCACGGTCCTGGTGAGCGCCGGAGAGGCCATGGTGGCCCTCTGCGATTCACCGGAGCTTTGCGGCTGCACGACTGACCTGGGCCAGGGAAACCCCGGGAACGAGGGACCCTTGTCGAAGGTCGGAACGAACTCGAATTTAGGAATCACCCCTTCCGACCTGAAGGCGAGAGGCTTCCGGTCGAGACGCGATCGCTCGCGTTTCCAGGCTTCCAGGACGGGCGCCACGGACAGGCTGGCCTCCAGCCCGGAAGCCAGACCGGGTCCGATGCCCCCGTACTCGACCGGCTCGACCTGCCAGAGACGCACTTCCTTGGCCTCCCACTCGACGACCATCAGGCGGGTTCCCGGTGCCTCGGTGGCCACCATCGTCACGTGCTCGATGGTGCTTCCATCCGGAGTGCTCTGGACGCCAAATCGGGTCAAGAGGGGGACCTTGAAGGTCAACGCAGCCAGCTGAAGCCCGAGCTCTTGGAGCTGTTCGGGGGTGGCGGACCCGACGGACCGGGTGACGACCCGGAACGTCGGCGCCGAATTAGTCGTACCCCCAAGGCTACGAGGCACTGGATCGCCGCCCAACTCGGAGCTCTCAAGAGCGGGTCCTGGCTGCAGCGGGGCTACCGTTTTCAGATCATTGGCGTAGGCTTGTACCTCGGCTGAACTCAGCAGGGGCGCAACCGTCCTGAGTGATGCTTCCGGCATGTTGGCTGGGGCCCTGGAGAGCAATTGCGGGCTCGTTTCAACAGCTGTGCAGGCGGAGAGGCAACAGACGAGCGCAGCAAGGGCAAGCCGGGGCCGGGGCATCAGCATCATCCGAACCTCACCTCCACCGAAGACAGCCACCATGGAGCACTGACCGGCGAACCGCGGGGTCACGCTGGCCAGGAGGCCAGTCACGGTGCGTCCTCGAAGCCTTCACGAGTTTCCCTTACCCGGCAGGCGAAGGAACCAGACGCACCTCGCCGCCAAAATCGTGACGTTTACAATGTGATCTCAAGACATTTGAATCGGATCGCGGGGATCCAGGACGGGTAAAACATGGTCAGGGAAACGTTCCCGGAAGTTCTCAAGGAAAGGTCGAATGCCATGAGCCGCGACATCCAGGTGCACACCCCCGCACTCACGGGCAAGCTCCTTGGTCTTTATGAAAGAGCTCGCTCGACCGAGACCTGCAAGGCCTCCACCTCGCGTCGAGGGGAGATCCGGATCCATCTGACGCTGATGCCGACCGAGGAACACGGCCTCCTGATCGAGTACTGGGAACTCGAGCGGGTCAAGGGCAACCTGACCCAGGAGGACCTGGAAACCTTTCTGGGGAGCCTGGCCCTCGGGGGCATGAAACCTCGCATCAGCGGTGCGCTCGGCCTCGCGACCGTGGTCGTGATCCGGGCCGGATACCTGCCCCTGGTCGATGGCGGCCCGGCCGTCGAACAGGTCGAACCTGTCGCCCAGAACCGGCGCCTGGGCGTCACGAGGCGTGGCACGGGGGATCTTGCCCGCGTGAGCAGCTAGCGCCTTCCTTTGACCGGTGGTCCTCGAAAAGCCTTCAGCCCCTTGCCCGTCGGGCAAGGGGCTGACCGCATCCGGGGCTCTACGGGCGAGGCTGCGGGGGGAACGGAACGGGCGGAAACGGATTCGGCGGGAACGGCGGCGGAGTCGGAACGGCCATCACCGTGATGATCACCTGTCGGGTCGCGGACTGACCGGCCGCATCACGAACCGTGCACGTCACGGTGTGGCGACCTGCGCGACCGAACCAGGACAGTTCGTTGCCATCGGGAAGCTGGAGGTAGCTGCCCGTGGAGTCCCACTTGTACGTGAGAGGACCGCGAGACGGATTCGAGACCTCGGCCTTCAGGCGGACCGAACCCCCATCGAACATGCTGGTCGAGGACACGATCCGGCCATCGACCGAGATGCCCTTGAATTCGAACGAGGTGGAGCGAGCCTGGACGTTACCGGAAACGGGCGTGCGGCCCAGGGTCGGCGAGAGCCCGCAACCGGCCACCAGGGCCAGCAGGGCGATCCCCCCGAGACGGGCGATGGAGCGATGGGACACGGAAGACCTCCTGTCGACGCGCGCGAACACGTTCTCATGTTAAGTTAAAATTAAAATCAGTCAAATACCTGACAGTCCACCGGACTGTTTCTCGAGGAAGAACCGATGTCCGCCACCAGCCGAGAGGCTCTCCACGTCCACACGGCCCATCGCCAGCGCGAGGGAGGTGGCTTCGTGGTGCGACGTCCGTTCCCCTTGCGCGGGCTCGAAACGCTCGACCCGTTCCTGATGCTCGACGAACTCGGACCCGTCACCTACGGGCCTGGCGAGGCCATCGGAGCCCCCGACCACCCGCATCGCGGCTTCGAGACCGTCACCTACGTCCTCCAGGGAGGCACGGTCCACGAGGATTCGGTCGGAAACCGCTCGGTGATCGGACCGGGGGGTGCCCAGTGGATGACGGCGGGGGACGGAGTCGTGCACAGCGAGATGCCGGAACCCTCGTTGCTCGAGCGCGGGGGCACCATGCACGGGTTCCAGATCTGGGTGAATCTGCCCGCGACCCACAAGCGCATGGCTCCGCGGTACCAGGACCTCTCTCCGGACGCATTGCCGACCGCGAGCACGGACGGAGGCAAGGTGCAGGTCCGCGTGCTCGCAGGCCAGGCGCTCGGGGTCGAGGCGATCGTCCGGACCGTCACCCCCATCGCGCTGCAGCACTGGACCCTGCATCCGGGCGGGGACGTCACCACGCCCGTCTCACCCTCGATGCGTGCGGGCGTGTACGTCTTTTCCGGGCGCCTCCAGGTGGGTGACGAACGGAGGGCGATCGCCGCGGGCCAGATCGCCGTGATGGGCCCCGGGGAGACGCTCCGGCTGTCCGTCGAAGACACTGCGGAAGAGCCTGCAGAGGCCCTCTTGCTGGCCGGAGAACCGATCGGGGAACCCGTCGCCTGGTACGGCCCGTTCGTCATGAACACGTCGCAGGAGCTCGAAGAAGCCATCCGCGATTTTCAGGCCGGGCGCCTGGGGCGCATCGTTCGCTGAAACGCGCCATTCACGGGGATTATGCACGCAAGTCTTCCTCCGTTCGAGCGATAGAAGTGTTAAGAGTGTGTTTGCTCAAGTGGAAGGAGCGTCAAAGATGCGCCTCGAGGGATGGTCCGGCGTGCCCAACCCCTTCACGTTCAAGCGGGTCTCGCCCAGCGACGACCCTGCCGAGGTGGGGCCCACCGGTCTCGACCGCTTGATCCGCACGCGCGAGATCCGCTCGACCCAGCCGACCTTCGGGGGCGTGCCCGTTTTCGCGCTCCCCGGCAGTCTCGACAAGGTCCAGGTCCTGCAGAGCAACCATCCTGAAATCGTCGTCGACACCGGCATCGCGGTGTCCACCTTCCCGCTCGAGGGCGACGCGCATCTGCCTCACACCTTCCAGGGCGACTTCGAGATCTTCTGCCATCACCAGAACCGCAGCGGGGGCAAGCTTCACCAGGGACTGGTGCTGGCCAATCCCGGCAATACCCCCGTCACGGTGCGCGTCGGCACCAGTGCCTCGACCAACACCGCCGAAGGCTGGTGGACCGACAACCCGCTCTTCAAGGTCCTCAAGGGGTGGATGTCGCACATCACGAGTGGCCCCGGCGATCGCACGGCCAGCGACATGCTCCGGGGGCATCGCGAGGTGAAGGCCCAGACCGTCACGATCCCCCCGGGGCAGACCATCGTGCTGCATAGCAAGTCCTTCGGAGTTCTCAACGAGCTCACCAGCCAGTTCCGGCTCAACTCCGATGGTCCGGTCCACGCGGCCGTCGTCATGGACCGCCAGACCGTCACACCGGAACGCGCCGTCCAGATGCTCCTCGAGGGCAAGCGCCTGCATCGGACCGGCAACGATCCCGATGCGCGTCCGGAGACCTATGGCCGGGCGGCAGGGGTCCAGGAGGGAGCCCGCTGGCTGGGAACCCTGTCGAATGGCGCTGACACGTCGGCCTATACCCTCGGCGCCGAACCGTCCGAGCGCGCTTTCCTGATCGACGGCGTCAAGTTCAACTCGGTGGGGACCGGACAGAACCAGGCCGCCCCGATGCTCAAGCGTTATCCGAGTGCGGCGACCCACTCGCACGGGAACTACGGAGTCGAATACACGCTCGACCTGCCGCTCCGGAACGGCTCGGGAAGCGCGCAGAACGTCCAGCTGTTCATGGACAGTCCGACCTCGGGCGGCAACAATCTGTATCGGGTCTTCCGCGGGACCTTCGCCATCGAGACCCGCCAGGGCAACGAGTGGAAGACCCAGTTCGTGCACGTGAGCCAGGAACCGGGCGGCAAGGGAAAGATCCCGCTTCACGAGGTCAAGATCCCCCCGGGTGGGGTACAGGATCTGCGGGTCCGTCTCGTCTACCCGGCAGACGCCACCCCGCCCCAGTTGCTCCGCATCAAGACGACCCCCGCGGCGTGACGCCCGGGAACCGGGAGGCGCCTTGGCTCACGAAAACCTCAGGCGCTTTCTGCGGGACGTCCCGCTGCTGGGACAGATCATCGAGGCGGCACTCGACGAGTCACCGCCCGAGGGGACCAACTCCGAGGCCATCCGCAAGGCCCACGAGGCCGCCTGCAGGACGGCCTTCCAGCTCGTCCGGGAGTCTGGCCTGCCCTATGCCATCCGGACCTATCCGCACGTGGTGTCCCGGTGCCCGCGATGCCAGGTGGAGGTCCGCGGCGCGTACTGGGAACTGAACCATCCCTCCGGACAGGGAGCCACCTTCCCCGCCGTCGCGCATCACGCCTTCATCGCGCACGGTCTCCTCCAGGTCCAGGCGCCTCTCACGGATCTGGCGGGAACCCTCGTGGGGGAGCAAACCCTGGTCTTCGATCTGGAGGCCCTTCGCCGGGTGCTCTCGGCCCTGCCACTGCCCCCTGAATTCGAGGCCGAATTCTCCACGACGCCCGGAGGTGCCGCTTGACCCCGCTCGGTCAGTTGCTGCTGCGGGCGCATCGCGCCGGGGCGGCCGACGTCCATTTCAAGGCCTTTCGCCCCCCGATGATGGTCCTTCATGGCGAGGTCGTCCCCGTGGACCCGCGCCTGGGGCCGCTGGGCCCGGAGCATCTCGAACCCCTGCTGTTCGAGATGCTGCCGCCGGCACTCGTGGAGGAGTACCGGCGGGAACTCGAACTCGACGCCGCCTTCGAGATCGACGGCGTCGCCCGCTTCCGGCTGAACCTCCATCGCGCCAACGGCCATTCCGGGGCCGTCATCCGGATCATCCCGCCGGTCATCCGGTCGGTCGAGAGTCTGGGCCTGCCCCCGTCCATCAAGCGACTGGCCTTCGAGCGCCAGGGTCTGGTCCTCGTGACGGGACCGACCGGGTCCGGGAAGACGACCACCCTGGCCTCGCTCATCGACCTGGTGAACCGTCACAAGGCCGGCCACATCGTCACGATCGAGGACCCCATCGAGGTCACGCATCCTCCCCGGCGCTGCGTCGTGACCCAGCGCGAGGTGGGGGCCGACACCCGGAGCTTCGCCCGGGCCATCAAGGCGGCGCTGCGCCAGGCACCCGACGTGATCCTCATCGGAGAGATGCGCGATCGCGAGACGATCGAGCTGGCCCTGAAAGCGGCCGAGACCGGCCACCTGGTCTTCTCGACCCTGCACACCCAGGATGCCGTGCAGTCCATCAACCGGGTCATCAACGCGTTCCCGCCCCACGAGCAGGAACCCGTCCGGATCCAGCTCGCGAACGTCCTCAAGGGCTGCATCGCCCAGCGGCTGGTCCCCCGGAAAGACCGTCCCGGGCGCATCCCGACGCTCGACCTGCTCATCGTGACGCCGACGGTTCGCGACGCCATCCTGAAGGGCCGGATCGACGACCTGTACGAGCTGGTGGTCAACGGGGCCTACGACGGGATGATGTCGATGAACCAGTCCCTGCTGCACCACTTCAGGAACGGCGTGATCGATTACGACACGGCCATGAGCTACTCGGAAAATCCCGCCCAGCTCCTGACGCTGATGCGCGACGCCCTCCGCGCCCTGGCTCCTTGAAACACCCCCCGTCAGTCGACGATGTCGTTACGGGCCAGGCCGTAGCGCGAGAACATGTAGGCATAGTTCCCGCGAGCCCAGGTCCTGTCTGAGTGATATTCCCCGTTGGGGAAGCCCCCGTTCTGCCGCGTCCATGGACCGATTCCGTCGTTGTCGAGCAGGTCGGCACGCCACCATGTGTTGTGTTCCGTACTGAGCAAGTAGGCATACTTGCCGAGGATCATGCAGCTGGCGCTGCGGTTGCCGGTGGGAGAACTCTGGTAACTCTCGGCATTGCCCAGGGAGCCATTGTCGTTGATGCGGTGCCGGACGATGTTGGCCGGATCGCCATCCCCGCCGAACCGGTACACCCACTGACCGATGGGCAGCAACTCGCCGTGGCGGATGTTCGGAAAGATACCAGCTCCGTCGGAGAAGGCCCCCAGCGTGCTGTCCCCGTTGATGGTCGCCACCTGGAAGTTGTTCTGGTCCCCTCCGCAGACGTACATGCGGCTGCCGGCGCGAAAAACCTGCTGACCGTAGTTGGAACGGGCCTGGTTGCCGGCCGCGCTGAAGCTGCCGATCGAGCCATCCGCGGCGATGGGAGCCCGATAATACGTGTAAGAGTACGCCCCGCTCCCGTACTCGTTGAAGAAGTAAGCATAGTTGCCGATGACCAGCCCACCCTTCGTTCCGTGAACGCTCGGGAGACCCTGTCGACCGACGCTGACGAACGCTCCCAGGCTTCCATCGGCATTGTACGGAGCCCGGATCATGTCACTGCTGTAAGAACACAGGTACACGTACCCACTCGTGGCCCATGAAGCGAAATAGCTGCTGTTGTCGACATTGGTACCGGGCACCATGACCCACGAGTTACCCAGGGTTCCGTTCCGGGCCGTGAAGCCGCCGCGGCTGATCGACCCGGCGCCACCCGGCAGGTTGACCTGGACCAACCCGCTCGAAGCCCGCAGGGGGACCTCGACCCGGATGGTATCGTTGCTCCACGTCACGACGCGGGCATCACGTCCCCCGACCACGACCGTGCCGGCGGTGCTGCCGAACTGGCCGGAGATCGTCATCTGATCCCCGTTGATGGCCGTCGTCGGGGTGAACGTGGAGATGTAGCGCTGCAGCGAAAACCATACGGGGTTGGAAGTCCCCAGGGACGTGGTCACGGTGAGGGCCGCGCTGGTCGTGATGGCCGGTACGGAGACCACCAGGCTGCCCGCGGAAGAAGACAGCACCGTGGCCGCGGTCGACCCGAAACGGACGGTGTTGCCTGCCGCGACGGGGTCGAATCCGGAACCCAGGATGGTCAGGGTATCGCCCGGTACGCCCGCATACCCCGAAAGCCCGGTGATGTTGACGCTGGAGGCTCCCGCCAGGACATCGAAAGCCATGGCCGTGCTCGCGCCCTGGGTGTTTCGCACGGTCACGGGCCGGGACCCCGACACGGAAGGCACCAGCACGAACAGGCGCGTTGGCGTCGCCAGCAGCACGCTGCCCACGGTCGAGGACTCGCCGAATTCGACCGTGTTCTGAGCCGCGATGGGTGAAAAACCCGACCCCGTGATGACAAGCATCTCCCCCGGACGCGCCCGAGCCGCGGAAAGGGACGAGACCACGGGCCTGATGCCGGAGACGGAGGCGATGGGATCGAGGTCCGCCTGGACCAGGCCCCGGATGCTGGTCGCGAGCCGCGAGAACTCCAGATCGGGATGCAGGCTGAAGGACGGCGTGGCGACCAGGGCACTCACGCCGGCGGACGCCGCGATCTTGCCGAGCACCAGGTCCGCGGGACGCACCTCGTCCGGGAACAGCTGGCTCAGCAGGACGGCCGCCGTGGTGTTCGCATCGAGCACCACGTCCGGCGCCGAGATGGAGCGCCAGGTGTTCTGATTGAGCACGATCCAGTTGCGGAAACGGAGGGCATCCTGGCTGGGAGAACTCGAGACTCCCTTGACCGCCTCCAGGAGATAGAGCTTGCCCGCCGTGACGGCATTTGCGGGGACGAGCGAGAAGCGACCGGCATCATCGGTCACGGTCGAGGCAACCGTGGTATTCGTGACGGGATCGAGGATGGACACCGTCGAACGCCGGACGATGTCCGAGGTCACGGCCTGGGCGGAACGGCCTTGCCACGCCGCGAGGTCGACCCGCCCGGACAGTACGGGCATCGTGATCTGCAGCCGAGTATCTGGCAGCGGTCCCTTACCGGTTACCTTCCCGGGAACCGGTGCCGGAAAACCCGAGCAGGCCCCCAGGGTCACCGCAAGCACGAGTCCGAATCCCGGACGCCTGTCGAAGAACACGACTCCTCCTCGTCAGCTACCGGTGAAGGTCCCGGAAAAAGGCACCGCGATCGCAAACGATCGGGTCGCACTCAGGCCATACATCGTCGAGACCTGCAGGTCGCCCGTGACGGCCCCGGGTGGCACGACGACCACCAGCGACGTGGGCGTCGCCGAGGTGGGAATCACCCCGCTCGCCCCCGCAAAGAAGACCCGGTTGCCCGAAAGCATCGGGTCGAACTGCGTCCCGGTCAGGGTGACCGTGTCGCCGACCCGAGCCAGGGCAGGCAGGACGTCCGTGACGGCCGGTGCTCGACTCTGGAGGACGAACGCACCCGCACCCGTCAGCGAGACGGCCTGAAGGGGATCGAGGTCTGCGGACAGGGCGTCCCCGACGAAAGCGGTCACGTCGTGAAACTGCTGCTGGGTGATGCCCGAGGAGCCCGGACGAAACGTGTCGGGTGTCGGAGGACTGACCGAAGTGTCCGCGACCCCCAGATCGAGCGCCCCGATGAGCGGGTCAGGTGGGAGCTGGCGGAGGCTCTGGATGACGGCCAGGGCCGTCGTGGTGCGGCTGATGGTGATCGGGTTGTTGAGAAGGCTCGAGTTCATCGACCGGTAGCCACCCGACGCCCACTGGATGAAGGTGCGGACACGCGCAGCATCGCGGCCGGCCCGGTTCTGGTTCAGGCCCTTGACGGCCTCCAAGATGTAAACGGCGGTCCCCGGAACGAAGGTCCGTGGAAACGTCAGCGAGAAGCCGCCCTGCTCGGTCGTCACGGTCGTCACGACGGTGTTGCCAGAGGTCGCATCGATGACGGACACCGTCGCGCGCGCTGCCACGTCAGCCAGCGTCGCCTGCACCCGGGCTCCCCCGAAATCGACCTGGCCCCCGATCGTCCACGCCGGTGCCACACGCTGAGGCACCACACATCCGACACTGCAGACAATGGCGGCACCGCCCAGGATTCCCGCCCAGATGAATCGTGCCACCCCGCACCCGACCTTCAACCACGTCACGGGCCACGACCTGAAAACGGCTGGACGCACAGATACCAAATGCGGATTACAGACATCATTTTCAGGGTATGTTCGTCATACCGCAGGAGCGAGTGTTTATAACACCTGCGAAGCTGCAGCCCGGTCGGGGGGAACGTGATTCGTCCAGAGCATTCCTTGGTTTCGCGGAGACGGGTCCTGTGCCTGGTGGTCGGATGCTTGCTCGCCGCCTGCTCGCCGGATGAGGGCGGCGCACCCGTGCTCGACCTCAGCGGGTCGCGTGGCGAGGAGGCCACGTCGCGAAATGGGAACGGGGCCAGCGGCAAGGTCGAGTCCGGCCCTTCCGCGACCGGGTCCGCGCCCGTGGCCTCACCATCACCCGGTGTGGGCAGTCCCGGTGGGATTCCGTCGATCCTGCCGACCCCCTCGCCGACCCCTGCGACCCCCGCGTCACCTTCCGGTGCTCCGCCTGCCATCTTGGCCTACCCCCTGGGCGTGGACGTGGCACCGTCCTCGGCCAGGCTGTATGCCGCCGAGGGTGGGGCCGAACCCGACGCCGCCTACCCCACGTCCCGGGACTTCACGGCCGTGGTGCACTGGAACGTCGCCTCGGCGACCCAGAGCGTTACCTGGGCGGTATCCGGCCCGCCACTGGGCACGATCGATGTGGCCGGGAGATTCCAGACGTCGTCTGCCGCCGGGACCACCGCCGTGCGCGCCACCGCGACCCACGGAGGCATCTCGACGTCCGGTACGGGCACCGTCGAGATCGTCAGACAGGGTTGCGTGGTCGCTGACGTCTCCCAGGTCCCGACCGATGCGCAGCGGGTGGACGTCCGTGCCAGCGGCCCGAACGGGTACGCTGCCGAGCAGAGCGTGCTGCGGAGCGACGACAACATCGCCTTCAGACTGGAGACCATCCCTGCCGGATCGCTCACCGTGCTGGCAGAGGCCAGGGCCAGCGATGGCCGTCTCGTGGCCACCGGTTCGGCGAGGGTCACGGTCCGTTCGGGCGGGAGGAATCCCGTGTCCGTGCCCCTGTCGAAAATCATCCCACCCGAGGAGCGTCTCGCGATCACGGCCATGAGCCCCCTGGCGGGAGCTGCCGGCTCGCAGGTGCTGCTCTCGGGACGAAATTTCGGCGCCACGGCAGGCCTGCCGTACGTCGTGACCGTCGGAGGACGTCTCCTCGGTGCCTCGCAACTCTTCAGGACCACCGATTCGAGCCTGTATTTCGGAATTCCAGCCGAGGCGACCCGCAGCATCGTCCTCCTGAGCGTGGACGGTCAGACCGTACAGGCGCCCTCGCTCGTGACGAGGCTGACCGGACTGTCCATCGCTCCGGCTGGGGCCACGCTGTCCCCCGGTGCCACGGCCAGCTTCTCGGTCCGAGGGGTGGGTGTCGATGGCTCGACCTGGGACGATCTCGTGGTGACCTGGTCGGCTGCCGAGGGTCAAGCAAACGTCGACAGCCACGATCACGGGTCGGGTGACGCCCACAAGGCGCCCGCCCTCGCGATCACGGCGGGCGGTATGCTGACCGTCTCGAGTTCGGCGATGCCCGGAGCCTATCACGTCATGGCGCGGCAGGGAGTGCTGCTGGCGACGGCGTCAGTCTCGGTCCAGTGACGGCAGGAGGGGACATGAACGGACGAGCATTCAACGTGGCCCTGGGCTGGTTGGCCACCTTGCTGGCCGGGTGTCAGCTGGTAGGCACCCCCGTGAAGACCGGCAGTCAGGGGGCGCCTGCCTCCGAACGGTCCACCGTCGAGCGCGGGACCGGACTCGCCCCGGATGATCCGGGCGCCCCCGACAGGCACCACGACTACGTGCACACCCGGGACGGTATCGAGAGTCGCTTCGTCTGGATCCCCCGATTCACCGCCTATCAGGTGATGCGGCCGCAAGCGGCGGGTGCCGCTTCCCTTCCGGTCGGGGCCTGGATGGGGGAACGGCCCGCGGGGACCGAGGGGGCCGACTGGGTGCAGGAAACCTTCGGAGGCTTCTATGCCGCCAAGTACGAGGCCAGTCGAACATCGGATGGCCAGCTGGCCGTCCGCGCCCATGTCGCCCCCTGGTCGGACGTCACCTGGGCGGAGGCCGATCGCGCGAGTGCCGCATGGTGGCCCGGACACAGCCACCTCTTGAAGGGCGACGAGTGGGCAGCCATGGCGATCTGGGCCTCGATGCATGGCGTGGCCCTGCGAGGCAACACGCTGTACGGCGTCGATGCCGCCGATCCGTCGACCCGATTCACCCTGGCACCGGGGCGGGGCGCAGCATTGACGGGCAGTGGCCGGTCGGAATCCTGGGGGAGCCGGAACCTCACCTCTCACACGGGGGACGAGGCGGGAGTGTTCGACCTCGTGGGGAACGTCCGTGAGTGGGACGGGGCCGTCAGCCTCCGGGACAACGATCTGCTGCTGGGAGCCTCTCCCACGGGCATCGGGGGCACGCTCCCGGGTTACGTCGCGTCGATGCACACCGATTCGCGCCTCCGACGCTTCCTGATTCCCGGAAGGACCCAGGCTCTGCCTTCGGAATATTTCGGGGGGGACTTCTTCCACAGCGGTGGTGGGCTTCCCGGGCACGGGGCACCAGCCGGGTCTGCTGCCGTGTCTCCTGACACCCTGCTGCACGCCAACCGGGGTGGGGCGTTCAACGACGGTCATCAGGCCGAGCCCATCCAGGCCGGGATGTGGCTGCTGTGCATCAATCTCGATGACCGGACGACCGACGATGCGCTCGGCTTCCGCCCGGCGCTGAGCTTCTGACGGCGGAAGGCGGATGCGAAGTTCGCTACCGGTCCTGCTGATCGCCCTCGCCGGGTGTGCCCAGGTGGCCCCGTCGGAGAGTCTTGTGTCCGCTGCATCCCGTGAGACTGGAATCGCCGGGCAATCCGAACTGCGCGAACCCGCACCGGGAACGGGATCACGATCCTCCGAGGCCCTTCCTGAGGCCATGCCGCATCGGGAAAGCCCCTCTGGACCGGACTTGCCGGGGCTGAAGATCGTGTCCGTGACCCCCGGGGCCGCACTGGCCGGTACCCAGATCCTGCTGGTAGGTACCGGATTCGGGGCCAGCTCGAACGCGCCGCTTTCCATCCGGTTCGACGGGGTGTCCGTGCCACGAGGCCAGATCTTCCGGCTGTCGGATGACCAGATCTACGTGGCCATTCCTCCGACGGCAACCCGGAGCCTCCTCGAGGTGCGGGTCGGGGAGCGCGCGGCCCTGGCTCCGGAGCCGATCGACCGGCTCGATCATCCCCGGGTCCTTCCGCAAGACCTCGTCCTGGGTGGGGATGCGACGGCGGATGTTCGCCTGACCGGCACGGATCACGGGGGGCGGATCCGGGAGCTGCAGCCCTATCTGTGGACGCTCGCCACCCCGGAAGACGTGGCCTCCGGCGAAAGTTCGCTGCATGACCACTCTCGTGGGGACCCCCACCAGCTCCAGGGCCTCACCATCGATGACGCGGGCCGCGTGACGAGTTCGCGCCCGAGACCCGGTCTTTACTGGATCGTGGCTCACGTCGGCAGTACCCACGCCACCACCAGCCTGACCGTTCCACCCGAAGGAGGTGCCCCGTGACCTGCGAACGACACTTGCGAGGGCCCGCCCGTCTCGGCCTGTCCGCCACCGTGCTCCTCGCCGGCTGTTCCGTGCTGACCCCGACCCTGTCCGAAATGCCGCGGCAGGTGACCGTGCGCGCCCTGCCCGATCGCTCGGGGATGGCCCCCGACGATGCGGGGGATCCCGCGCTTCACCACGACCATCGCATCTCGGTCGCGGGCCAGGTGAGCACGTTCGTCTGGATCCCGAGGTTCGAGGCCGTCCAGCTGCGCGTGCCGGCTGCCGCTGGCTATCCGGGGTATCCGACGGGAGCGTGGGTCAAGGACGCCAGAAGCGGAACGGAAGGTGTGGACTGGATCCGGGAGCGCTTCGGCGGATTCTATGCGGGCAAGTACGAGGCCAGCCAGGTGGATGGCCGGGTCGTCGTCCGGGCCGGCGACGTGCCGTGGGGAGACGTGACCTGGACCGAGGCCGAACGCGCTTCCAGCGAAATGGTTCCCGGGAAGAGTCACCTGCTCCGGGGCGACGAGTGGACGGCCATGGCCGTCTGGGCCATGATTCACGACGTCGATGTCCGGGGAAACACCGAAAATGGGCGGGATGCGCTCTCGTCTTCGGTCTTGTTCGAGACGACGGCGAGCGGCGTCGCTCTCACGGGCTCTGGACGTCCGGCCCCGGGTGGAGACGGGAACCTATCCCCGACCTCCCATACGGGTCGCGCGGACGGGGTCCTGGATCTGGTCGGCAACCTCCGCGAATGGGACGGTTCCCTGACCATGAAAGATCACGAATACCTCGTGGATGGAGGGACCACCGGGCTCGGAGGCACCCTCCCCGGGTACGTGGCAACCCTGCTGCTGGATCCCGTCCTCCGGAAACAGGGGGTCACGGGCAGCACGGCCTCGGAACCATCGGGGTTCTTCACGGGTGACGCCTACCACACGTCCGGTTACTCGGCCCCGGGCGCATCGTCCCACGGCAGCCCCGCCGGGCCGGACAAACTTCTCTACACCAATCGGGGCGGAGCATACGATCGCGGTCATTTCGACGAACCCGCCCAGGCTGGCCTGTGGTTGCTCTGCGTCAACCGTGACGCGGCGTACCACGCACCGCAGCAGGGTTTCCGTCCGGCCTTGACCTACTGACCGTCTTCCGGAGAAAACGAGGGGAGGCACCCCATCGTGCCTCCCCTCGTGACCCTGGACCACTCCAGATCAGCAAGCTCGGATGTCTTCGCGGTCCGGGTCGAGGACCGCCAGAGCCCATTCCCGGGCTGAACGGATCTTCCTGGACACTTGCTGGAACACGCGCCTGGACCCGTTGGCCGTCACGACCAGCTTGAAGCGTCCAGGCAGGCAATCGATGGCGTGGTTGTGGTCACCGGCAGACACGACCTGGCCCTGGCGGGTGAGCATCCAGGCAAAGTCGGAACTGATGGTCAGATGAACGGTCACGAGGCTACTCCGGTCAATCGATGCGATGGGGCGAGTCTGACAGAAGACTGTCGTGATGCCTTGCAGCTCACGAACAATTGTCATCATATTGGTATGACAAAAGGTGATCAAGACGGTCGAATGATGTTAATTGACCAATTGTCTCGTCATCCTGCTGACATCAATTGGCTACGCCACCCGAGATGTCTCCCCGGCCCGTGCCCGTGGCCGCGGTGGCCTCGGACCCGGTCGACCCGAACCAGCTTTCGGCCCGGTTCCCCACGATCCCGACGGCATAGTGCTTGACCCGGACCGTGCGGAGGGAAGGCACGTCACGGACCCAGAAGAAGCGGGAATCCGTGCCACGGAGGTAGATGAGCTTGCCGGTGTCGACGGTGGTGGTCGGCACGACGATGCCGCCCGGCAGCGAGGCATTGCTCCAGCCCGAGGCCCCGGCGGGGGGATCACCGAACTGCGTGTCGGTCGCGACGTCTCCCCCCTGCAAACCGGTCGTCGTGTTGAACAGGGGGCCCCCCCAGGGGTTGCCGAGGTAATCTTCTCGCCGGCCGCGCCACTCGGACTGCAACTGGGCGATGGACGGATAGACGAGCATCCGGGCCTGCAACTCGTCGACGAGACTGGCCAGGGAGTTCACCTTCTCCATCGCCTTGGACGAACCGGCCGCAAACTTCGTCTGGTTGTAGAGGGCCACGCTGCCTGCGAGGACCACCACCCCGATGACGATGGCCAGGGCGACCTCGATGAGCGTGAAGCCTCGCTGACCCCCTATCCCGGGGAAATGGCGGACGGACGTCTGTGAGCGCTCGAGCAAGGAAGCCCCCGGACACAAGCCGATCGACGAGAAGAAGGTGGAACGCGTCAACCATAACACGGCACCCTTGCACGAGACCACCGGGAACGGCCCACTTTTACCCGACTGCCGGGGTACCGGGTTGAATGCGGCGCGTTTGCGGGTATTTACTTGTCAGTGGATCGTCCCTCCGTCCGGATTCGAGGCGTCCTTGCAGGTCCGTCATCACGCAGGCGACCCGGGTGGAGACCCCACCCCCGTCAGCTCCCTCGCGAGCCTCGCGCGGGAGGATGACGCGAGCCTGTTTTGCCGGGCAGCGCGGATCTACCTGGAAACCCGCCAGACGGGCCTGAATCCGGGCATCGACGGGGTTCTCGCTTCTGCGCCGTGGCGTGAGCTCGACACGAGGCCGACGCTCGCCCGCTGGCTCGATGCATCCCGCCGGAGTTTCCTGGCGGGGCGTCCCGATTCCGCACGAGACGGCTGGGAACAGGCGCTGGTCGCCACCGAACGCGCCGGGGACCTCGCGACCGAGGTCGGCATCCTGGTGTGGCTCGGCACCGTGCTCCCGCATCTGGACGGTCAAGAACTGACCGACTGGCTCGAACGCCTGGGTCTCCAGGCCCTCGATGCGCGACAGCTGGGGCAGGTCCGCCAGTTCCTCGTGGACGCCATGAGCCAGGCCTGCCGGCTGGACCCGGTCAGGGGCATCCAGACCCTGGTCGCCTGTGCCGACTGGACCGATCCCGAGCCTCGCGGTCGCAATACCCCCGTCTGGCGCCAGCGGCATCGCCTCGTCGCCGAGGTGACGCAGCGGCTTCTCGCTCACCTGGATGCCCACCAGGCCCTCAGAGCCCACGCGCCCCGGATCATCGACCTGATCGCGCGCTTGCCCTCACCGTGGCGCACGTGGGCGTGCATGCCAGGTCATCCCTCGTTCGCCGCGCTCGGCCTGAACCCGTCGTTGCCCGACCTCATGGAACACGTCGACGTGTTGCTCGAGGCCCAGGGGCTGGGCATCTGGATGGACACGCTCGGAGAGGTCGGCACCTCGGTGCTGAAAGCCGCGATCGCCGCCGACAAGGGCGATCGCCCCGGAGGACGCTCTCCGGGAGCCCTGGTCCACCGGCGCGAACAGGTCGAACGGTGCCTGAAGGCCTACCAGGCGCTCATCGACTGGGCGCCTCTCGATGCGCACGGATTCCTCGATCAGGTGCTCTGGGGACATATCCGTCACCCGGGACAGCGACCGCTCCACCACCATCGTGTGCCCCGGTCCGGTTCGCGCTTCCGGTACGCCAGGCAGACCCGTCTGCCGCGCCCCGGCCTCCGGGAATGGGCAGGGCGCAGTGTCCTCATCCTGCGGACCGCGCGCACCATCGCGCCCCGCTCCCCCGGGGAGGCCCTGCACCTGGTCCAGCGAGTCCTGGGCCCCCTGGCGCATCCCGGCATCGACCTGGGCCGCGAGTTGCAACGTCGCGGCGTCTACCAGATGGTGAACCTGTTGCGCCTGACGAGCCTGGCCCTCGACATCGAATCCTTCCTCGACGCCGAGCAACGCGAGACGCTCCGCAGGCTTACCCGTCCGCTCCTGGCTCATGCGACCGCGGCGGTGGACGAGATGGATCTGCTCGGTCACCCCGAGATCTTCGAGAGCCCGAACCTGTTCGTGCATGCCCCGGACCTGACCCGTCGCACCCTGGCCCGGCGTCAGGCAGCCGATCCCCACCTGGAGCGCATCGCGCGCCTGCTGGCGCCCTTCAGGCAGCGACATGAGGCACTCGTGATGCACGCCCTCACGCAGGGAGCGGGCGATCGCTGGATCCCCCACGCACGGGCGTGGTCGCGTCAGGCCATGATCGCGGACGTGGCCCTGCGGCTCTGGACGAAGTTGCCCGCCGCGACCAGGGCCCTGCTGGCCCACGTGCGCCACCCGCGGGTCCGGCCCGTCTTCGAGGCCAAGCTGGTGCTCGGCTCGCTCGGGCACATCGAGTCCCTGACGCGCCTCTCGGGCGTCGAACTGCGCCACCCCGTGCTGCAGGCCGTCTGTCTCGGAACCCCGCCCGACCGCCGGACCCGGTCGATCTACAGCGTGACGCCGGATGACGAGGCCTCCCGGAACGTCCTGGACGTGATCGACCGACTCGAGGATGTTTCGGAACGAGCCCTCGCCCATGCCTGGCTGATCAAGCGCGATGATGCCTACTCCCTGGAGGCCCTGCGCCGCTTCGAGGACTGCCTCCAGGAAGCCGACGACGACGGTCTGATCGCGCAGCTCTGCAACCGGATCCCGTTGCTGGTAGGACCGGGTTTCGGGACCCAGACGGCCCGGGTGTACCGTTCCCTGCTGCGGGCGGCCACGCGCGACCTCAGCCTGGAGGCCAGCGAGTCGTGTCCGCTCATCTTCCTGGCGATTCACCAGCTACCCGCCGAGCAGGCCATGGAGATACTCGGGTCCCTCGTCATCGATCCCTCGAGCGACTGGCCGAGCGTGGAATGGGGAGAATGCCTGTTCCAGCGGCCGTCGCGCCTGAACCCGACCCAGTGGACGATGCTGCTCCGGACCCTCGCCGAGACGATGCGGCCGGAACTATCTCCGACCTACACGGCGCCCCCCATCCGGTTCATCCGGGAACTGGCCCGCCACGACCTCGAGGCCGCGCGCCGCCTGTGCCAGCGCATGAGCCCGGAAGACCGCGACATGGCCTTCGAGGCGATCGCCCCCTTCGATCTGGAGGCAGCCCTGCAGCATGCCCGGTCGCGCAACCGTCGCCCTTCGGCCCTGCCCGCGGAAGCCCTCGAGGCCTACCGGAAACTCGCGGCGACCACCAACCTGGAGCGGGCCTTCGCCCAGCTCCTGGAGAACCCGCCCCGTTCAGGGCTGCCGACGCTCCCCCTGTTGCTCGCCCTGGCCCGGGCGGATTTCCCGGACTTTCCCCGCTGGCTCGTCGAGGCCCACGTGCGGCATCAGGACTGGAACGTCCTCTTGACTGAAGGCCCGGACCTCACGGATGGCGATCTCGAGGAGCTCGAGACGTACCTGCGCAGTGCCCTGCTGGTCGTCCGGCCCTCGGAGCGGTTCTTCCCGCGGCAATCGGACGAGTTCATCGTGCTGTACCAGTACCTGTCCCGGTATCCGGAGCGCGGAGCAACCTTCGCCGACGAACTCGTGGGGGTGGCGGACCACGACCTGCGCTGGATCATCCTCGGCTGGATCGGGGCCACGCACCCCGACAGGAAAGCCGCCGCGGGCCACGCGCAGCGCTTGCTGGCGTCGGCGGCCGCGACGGCCACTCCCCTGCAGTTCGACCAGTTGCTCGCGAGCTACGTCGACTGGCTCGGCACCGAGGGGGGCTGGGGAACCTGGGAAGGATAGGGATTCGGCATCGGCCACGGAGCCGGTGAGGCGGACGGGCTCGGCACGGGACGGGGATCCTGGCGCTCGATGGAGCTGTAGCTCGTCTGCTGCTCGCGGTACACGTCCATGAACTTCTCGTACTCGTTCCAGGGCTTGAACGTGACGACCGACCAGAAGCCCCGCGCATCGAGGATGCCGTTGCGGTTGGTGTCGAAGCCCGCGACCACGGCCGTGATCTCTTCGCGCGTCGCCACGAGGTCCCGGTTGACGTCAGCCGTGAAGAACAGATCCCGCATCGTGTACACGATGGTCGTCGTGGTCAGGGGCTCGTCGCCGCCCCCGCTGGTGGTCGAGGTGGACCGGACGCGTTCGTCCTGGGAGAGCAGCCGACGCCAGAACCCCTCGGGGCGCTTCAGGTCGATCGAGCCGTTGCGGTTGTGGTCGTAGCGGTAGATCGTCGTGTCGACGAAGCCCTTGACGTGCGTGGGAATGAAGGTCCCCTGGGCGTCCACCTGACCGCTTGCCGCGGACGACGCGCCCGCCCGGGGCGCGCTCGCCGGAGACTGGCCACAGGCCGCGAGGAGCGCGGAACCGGCGAGAAGCGCTGAGAACAGCTGGAGTTTCATCGAAATCCTCCCGAGATTTCACCTGATCTTGACCTGAGAGGATTATAGGGGCGAGGGGCCGGAACTTGCGCCGGTCAAGGACCTCCCGTCTGCAACAAATGCAGGACAAATGTCCATTAAACCGAGCAAGCTGTCACGTTTCGAGGGCAAATAACAGGCGGACCCGCTGCCGAAGGAGGACGTCCGGCCATGCACATCCGTACCATCTGCCTGACAGCCCTCCTCGGCCTGACCCTGGCCGACCGTGCGCTCGCCACACCGAGAGGCTCCCTCGTCGGCTCCGATGACCTCGGCCAGCACGTCCAGACCCGCACCCGGGTCGAAGGCAACCGGATCATCCAGGAACGCCGGGTCGTCAGCCGCTATCGCGATCGCTACGAGGGTTCGGAGTCCGTGACCCGGACCGAGACGAAATCCGTCCGGAAGCTCCGCTACGACCCCCACCCCGACCCGCTGCACGCCCCGGGCGTCCCTGCCGCCGGCGAAACCGTGAACGGCAAGCGCAAGACCGCCGTGAGCCTGGCCTCCCGCCGCGACGAGGCCCTGCACGGCACATGGGTCACGGTGACGGAGCAGGCGTTCAAGCAGCCCGCGGCGAAGCGAGTCTTCGTGGTCGGGAATACCACGATGCCAAATGCATTCAGAAGCTTGTTTGATACAGCAGGAAAAATTCTGAATTTCCTTGACCCTACGGGGGCATATGCCCACATGATTGAACACGGAAACAAGTCAGTCCTTGACACACCCCTTCCCGTCGATAGATGCATCGTCATTTCAGAAGACGGCGAATTCATATGCTGGTTACCAACGAATGAAGTGTTATCCAATAAGAGCCTCGGACTTTCTAGTCCTGATGGCATGTCCCACCTCGGCAGCAATGGTCAAATTGCGGTGGAAGGCGATAGCTACGACGTAACCCGGACGATTGTCGTACAACTCTGCTCCCCCATCGCGCTCGACCTCGACCACGACGGCAAGATCGCCGTCACCGGCCACGCCTCCGGCATCCAGCGCTTCGACCCCCGCTTGCGCTTCAACCCGTCCGGGGCCGTCCGCTTCGACCTGCGGGGCATCGGCAAGGAAGGCTCCTTCGAGTGGCTCAAGGGCGGCGGGGACGGCTTCCTCGTCGATGACCGCGACGGCTCCGTGACCGCCGCGGCTCTGGCCGACGGTCGCATCACCGGCCTGCAACTCTTCGGAGGACACGAGGACGCCAACGGGTACACCAAGCTCGCACGCTGCTTCGAGAAGGCCGTGCAAGTCGCGTCCGGCGTGCCCCCCCGTCTGGTCCCGGGCTTCGGACACCTG
>Ga0079301_1000223_pt1 | contig 26723 bp, 26 predicted proteins | sample Wag4_2014_7_11_3_FD_74797 | JGI IMG/M metagenome (GOLD analysis project Ga0079301, IMG submission 74797) | Fresh water mixed with fracking chemicals microbial communities from Ohio, USA - Utica-2 Time Series FC 2014_7_11 | ecosystem: Engineered > Industrial production > Chemical products > Input... | reverse complement strand
TGCATTGGCCTAGGGCCGGCAAAGAATATGCAGCCGCTGCGGCCCAACTGCAAGCCTTGTTGAGCCAGGCCGCGGCCGGACGCGAAGGGCAGCAATTCAACGCCTTGCGGCGCGTAATTCAAGGCGAAGAAAAAACGATGCTGCATGTTCAATCTGCGTCAGATTGGCAAAAAGCAATGGAATTTTTTAGGCCCTGGCCCAAGGTCAAAATAGTGGTGCTGGAATGCCGAGATTGCGAGGCATTAACCCAAGAGTTGGCTCAAGAAAATCAAGCCTTCGTTGGCAGCCGCATTTGGGAACTGCCTCCGTTTTACCATGCCCAACCCCAACAGCGTTGGCTGGACTTTCAAAAAATGAGCCAAGCCGGGCTATTAATGGCCCTAGACTACGAAGGAGATATGGAAGCCATGGGAGGACGAAACCTGGGTTTTATGGCGGGCACCCTTAAACGCGTTGGATTTGAAGAGAAAGACATTTTACCCTTTATCACCCTTAACCCCGCCCGCATCCTTGGATTAGACCAGCACATTGGCAGCCTTGAAGTGGGCAAAGAAGCCAGTTTTTTTGCATGCAAAGGCAGCCCGCTCGAAGCTCTGAATTTCAATATGATTAAACTATGGTCGCAGGGAATTGAAATCCCATTAAAAGGCCGACAGGAAACCCTGAAAGATGAATTTGACCGAAAATAACATCCAGGCTCTGTTGACCTTGGGCCGAAATGTGGCCAACCGAGTGTTGGAGATTTACCTTCAAGAATTTGATGTGCAATTCAAAGCCGACGAAAGCCCAGTAACCCTGGCCGACCAAGAAGCCGACAAAATGTTTCACGAAGGACTTCAAAGGTTTGGACTGCCAGTGGTTTCGGAGGAACAAGCTTTTAATCCGAACCAAGACTTTTCTCGTTGTTGGGTGGTTGATCCCATTGATGGAACCAAAGAATTTGTGGCAAAAAATGGAATGTTCACCTTAAACGTGGCTCTGATTGACAATGGAATGCCCATTTTAGGTTTGCTTATTGCCCCCGCTTACCAAGGCGAAGAAGCAGGAGCTTGGCTGGGCGGCCCCGATTTCGGTTTATGGCATTGGTCCATGAACGAAGATTGGGTTTGGGAGCCCGAAAAAGTCCAAGTTCTACCCAAAGCATCCATCCACAGCCCTAGCTTGGTAGGCAGCCGATCTGATTTCAGAGAAAACCTAGAAAATTGGGAACAAGAATTGGCCAAGGGGAAACCCTTGCACCTTTTAAAGGTGGGCAGCAGCTTAAAATTCACCTTTGTAGCGAGCGGAAAAGCAGATTTTTACCCCAGAAGCCACCACTTAGCGGCCTGGGACATTGCGGCAGGACATGCGTTGGTCTTGGGGGCAGGAGGACAGATGTTGGACCTCGAAAGCCGAAAGCCGATTCGGTACGACCTACCCAACATTGCCATGCCCGGGTTTTTAGCCTTAGCATCTACTGCCTTAGATTGAAAATCGTACATTTGAATGCAAGCATGCATACCATGAAAAACCTGTACCTCATACTTTTAATCGCCATTGGTCTTGGTTTCGAGGCTCAAGCTCAATGTCCAGGCTGCGTTCCAAATACGGCTTTGTGCCAAGGCAGCAATGGTCCTTGCCCGAATTACATGGATACGGCCGCCTCTGGCCAAGCCTACGAAGACACCCTGACCTTTTTTCTGCCCAAGCAAGTAGATGCTACCGTTCAATCGGGCGGTTTGTTCAGCTGGGTGGACTTTCTTAAGTTCGAAATCCTGAGCATCAGCGGCTTGCCTTTTGGCATCAGTTGGGAATGCAGCCCCGCAAACTGCACCTATTTCCCCAGCCAGTTTCCGAACGGCACCTTTGCCTGCATTCGGTTTTGTGGAACGCCTTTGGCCGCTCCCGGAACCTACACCTTGACCATCGACACCAAAGGCACGGTTCAAACCCCTTTTGGTGCCCAGGCCGGAAACGAAATATTCACCATCGACCTAGAAGTTCTGCCGCCAATGGGGGGCAACAGCGGTTTTAGCTTTTCGCCCTCCACAGGTTGCGCTCCTTTAACCGTTCAATTTACCAACCAAAACCCCTCGAACGGGTATCAGCCAGGCCCACAAAACCTGGGCTATCAATACAGCTGGGACTTTGGAAACGGCTTAAGCAGCACCGCCGAGAATCCAGCTCCGATTGTGTATGGCATGGGAGGGAACTACCTGATTAGCTACCAGGCTGTTATTGATACATTGCCGTTTTTCTTACAATCGCTCACGGTAAATACCGTGAATTGCACCGACATTCCCTTTTTTGGTGATCATCCCGACTTGTACCTAAGGGTGTTGGATGCGGGTGGAAATCTGCTGCTAACCACCAACAGCAACCAAGTGAATTTTCCCCCTGGCAGTTCACCGCATACATGGAACATCAATCTGCCCGTTGCAAATGGCCCCTTAGCCGTGGAAATTATGGATGCAGACGGAGGATTGTACGGCAACGACGACAACTGCTACAACGATCAAACCGGCGGGTATATTATTCCCCTAACTACCCCGCCGGCCAACCAATACAACGTTCCTGTGGTTCAAAGCTTTAACCAAAATGGGTTGTCGTTTTCGTACACCATGCAAAAAACAGCTTTTGTGCTCACTAGCTCAGACACCCTTACGGTCAATGCCACACCTCCATTTAGTTTGCTTTCGGTGTCGCCCGGCACCACTGCCTGTCAGCGCGATTCGGTTCGTTTGGAAGTATATCCAGGCTTTGCGTATGAATGGTACCAAAACGACACCGTGTTGGTAAGTACTTCGGGCTCGTATTATTATGCTTTGACAGCAGGAAATTACAAAGTGAAAATTATTGACCCCAACACGGGTTGCTTTACTTGGAGCGGCGACACCAACCTGATTTTTCAGCCCAGCACCCCTCCAGGATTTCCGAACGTAGGTATATCGTTGAACAACGGAGTTTTAAGTTCAAACCTGAGTGGTACTTGGACCTATCAATGGATTTTCTGGAACGGAAGCAGCTGGAATCCCATTGCACCTCCCTTGGGCAGTGTTGCCAATTTAACTCCAAGCCAAAGCGGGAATTATGCCTTAATCGCCACCAATTCATTTGGTTGCGGCGACACCTCAAATGTGATCGTTTTTGGCGATGCCGGCATGGATTCTTGGCTGCAAACCAACATCGTTTTATACCCCAACCCTGCAAGCCGCGAAATCTACATCCGCTGGCCTGGGGGCCTTAGTGGCCAATGGGAACTGAGCTTGCATGACCTTTCTGGACGCAGCGTTCAAGCTTGGACCGAACAGGTGGAAAGCGGTCAAGAAAGCCGCATTGGCATTTCCTTGCCTGCCGGCACCTATATGCTGCGCGGCAGCGGCTCTGCCGGGCATTGGATCCGGCGCGTGGTGGTGAAATAACGGTCGTTTCCTGGCCTTTTGGCATCTGGGATTGTAGAGACAGCCCCATGTAACTGCCCTTTGGTGGCAAATTCCAATGGTCTAAAATAGCCCTGGAGAATTTAGCCACGAATGCACGAATGTGTGCGGATGCGGGGCGACCAACCTGGTCGTGGATAAATTAGCCAAACCAACCTTGGGAAGGGGAAATTTAGCCACGAATGCATGAATGGTTGCGGATGCGGGGCGACCAACCTGGTCGTGGATAAATTAGCCACTTACCAAACCAACCTTGGGAAGGGGGAATTTAGCCACGAATGCACGAATGGGTGCGGATGCGGGGCGACCAACCTGGTCGTGGATAAATTAGCCAAACCAACCTTGGGGTGTAAAATTTAGCCACGAATGCACGAATGGTTTTGATTTCGAGGCTAAATTGTCCGCAACTAGTTTGACAGCCACCCATGTGTCTGCCCTTTCGGGGCTATTCAAATATTGAATCCACATTAATCCAACACCAGCTGCATGCCGGTAATGATTCCAATGGCTAAAATCAACAGCAGGGAAATGCGCCTGAATTTGGATTGGGGTATGTACACCAAAATTCGCTTGCCCACATACGAACCAACAAACGCAACCACAAACAAAAATGGAATGTACTTTAAATCGTGCCAATGTATAAATCCGTTGTGATAGTACACCACGGTGCGCGAAAAATCAATCATCAAATCAATCACCGCCGAAGTGGCAATAAAGGCACTTTTTTCTAAATTAAATGCGGCCATCGTTAGCCCTCGAATTGCTCCCCCCGTGCCCAACAAACCCGCTGAAAATCCAGACAGAGCTCCCCCAATCAACGCGTTTTTTGTGTGGGCCTGAATCACAAAACGCTGCTTTAGCAAAAAAAACAAACTAAAACCCAACAAAAACACAACCAAAACCGCCTCCAAATAAAGGCTGTTGACCCATTTTGACAAAAAACTCCCCAATACCACAAAAACCACCGATGGAATACCCATCGACCAAATAAGGCGCTTATCTAAGCCCTGCTTAAATAATACCATTTTACTTAGGTTGCTCGACAAATGAAAAATAGCGGCTATGCCCAACACCGACTGAAAATCAAAATAAAAATTTCCCAACGGCACAAAAAAAACGGAAGAACCAAATCCCCCAATGGTTCCAAGAACTTCAGCAACCAAAGCCAATAAAATAAACATCAGATTCACTCCCCACATAATGGCCTTGAAATTAATCAATTATTCTGCTAAAATAACTTAGCGAACCCCGCCTAACCTGCATCAAAATCAGAAATTCCTGTATATTTGAGAAAACAAACACCGCATGAAACCACTTTTCCTCTCCCTATCTGCCTTCTTACTCAGCGCCTCATTGACCTCGGCCCAAACCAAAACCATTGCCTACCAAGAACTTCCCGATGCCATGGGGAATGCCACCGGCTCTGGTATGTTTTTCGGTGCTACCATGGACTCCGACACCATCACGGTAACCTTCGGCGGTATTTTTGACCGTTGGTTGGCATTGGGCTTTGGCACCTCTATGAGCCCAACCGATGTTTTAATGTTTTCGGAAGGGAAATCTGGAGCCAGCCATGCCCAAGATTGGTTTGATTACTACAACAACAGCGGAAGCATTTCGGGTGTAAACAAAGACGCCTCTCAAGATTGGACCATAATTTCAAGCAATATACTAGGTGGGGTACGGGCTGTAACGGCAAAACGTGCTCTAAATACCGGCGACAACAACGATGCTGTCCTTTCATTCAACGATGCCACCCTTCGCCTGGTTTGGGCAAAAGGTGGCTCGCCCTCGTACACGATTAACAACCACGGCCCTTCAAACCGGGCCTTTGGCATAAATCTTCCTTGGCAATCTACCACCGGCATTGAAGATGCAAAAGCCGGAATTTCTTGGTCACAACAAAACCGACATTTCGACATTCAAGTAACAAATGCCACCGGCTTTGAAGTAGAAGCAACCGACATGCAAGGCAAACAGGTTTTTTCGGGCAAAAATGTGGCTTCCTTTGACCTATTGGATGCCCGCCCAGGAGTCTATGTGCTGAGCATCTCAGCCAACGGAAAAACCAGTACCGCCAAAATACTCCTGCAATAAAAACGCGCTTGAACAAAAGGGCCGTTAAGGCCCTTTTTTTTTCTTTCATGCTGCTCAGTACCCTTCCCTCTGCAGCCCAATCTCCCTTTTTTGATTATTGCCGAGAAGGAAACCTGAAACAGGCTAAATCCCATTTGAAAAAACACCCCCAAGTCCTAAACCAAACCACCGAATCTGGATTTTCTCCCCTTATATTGGCCGTGTACCGCGGGCAAGATTCCTTGGCCCTTTGGCTCATCAACCAAGGCGCCGACCTAAATTACCAAAGCCCAGAAGGAACAGCCCTTATGGCCGCAGTGTATTCCCGACGAAAGAGTTTAACCGAAATACTTTTTTCCGCCGGAGCCAATCCCAATTTGACAAATTCCTTGGGAATAACCGCCTTAATGCTGGCCGCACAAACCGAACAAGCCAATGCAATAGCAACGCTACTAAACATGGGCGCCGATCCAAACCAAGCCAATAAGGCCGGAAAAACCGCGGCCGATTTTGCCCGAATTTCCAACTGCCTAGATTGCTTAAAGCTCCTAACAAAAAAAGAATAAAGCCCTTGGCTCAAAACCACCTAAGGACCGCCCCCCCGTTTCCTTTGCCCAAAACAAAGACCAGGATTCCATGTGGGCGACCCAACCACCAACCTTAAATTGAATTAAAACCGCCAAATAGAATTCGGCTTCTGCCATTTTTCTACCACCTTTACAAACCATGCCATCGGTGTTTTCGTTTCTGCTTTTTATGCACATCGCCTGTGGAGCTGCTGCGCTCTTCACCGGTCTTATTTTGCTGTTTATAATCAAAGGAAACCGCCTACACCGCCAATTGGGGCGCCTATTTTCTGCCAGCTTGCTCAGCTGCGGGGGCCTGGGCCTGATTATGTCCACCATCCACCCCAATCTTTTTCTTGCCCTGCTTGGTCTTTTTACCCTTTACATGGTGGGTATGGGGCATCGGTATGCCCGAAGAAAAAAAGCTGCACCCAAGCTGCTCGACCTAAGCATCGCTTTGGGCATTGCATTGACAGGAATTGTGTTGGCCCTTCTCGCTGTCCGTTTGTTAATTAAGGGAAATCAAATGGGATGGGTGCTTGCGGCCTTTGGGGGCTTAGCACTCATGTATGCCGTTCAGGACTGCAAAGCCCTAATCCTAAACCCTTTGCCCAACTCAAAACGCATTCAACTGCACCTGCAACGCATGCTGGGAGCCCTAATCGCGTCCATTTCGGCTTTCTTGGTGGTCAACTACCGCTGGTTTCCTGAAGAACTACCTGCGCCCATATTGTGGCTTTTTCCCACCTTTGTACTTACTCCAATCCTTGTTTTTTGGAGCCGAAGGGTAGAACGCGGTTATGGTCCCGCACAAACCCAGAACCACGAAAAGGCCAACGAAGTATGAACCTACGCCCCGCTATTCTTGCTGTTTTTTTTCCCCTGTTTGCATTTGCTCAAACTTGGGAAGCACTTTCATTGGAAAGCCCCGAACCCATTCAATCGGTGTTTTCCCTGGGCAACGACAGCCTGTTTGCAGTGTCGGGCAACACCAACTTGGCCCGCATTTTTCGGAGCTTCGATGCCGGCCAAACCTGGTCTGAAACCCAACGTTCCGACCTAGGCCTTCAATACGCCATGGGCAAAACGCCGCAAGGAGCACTGCTAACCTGCGGATTTGAAGGAAAAGGCCTGCGCAGCACCGACAACGGCAACACCTGGTCCCCCATTTCGTTTGGCCGTACCGATTGGATTATGGATTGGACTGCCCTGCCCAACGGCCGACTGCTGGCTGTGGGCTTGAATGGGCGGTGCTTTTTTTCTGACGACGACGGGCTAACTTGGCAAAGCCCTTTGCCCCTTACCAACGCCTGGCTGCTGGCCATAGAAATCGACGTTCAAGGAACAGCATGGGCTGTGGGCGGCGGGGGCATTATTCTGAAAACCACCGACGGAGCCAATTGGGAAATTGTAGTGCAAGATTCCCCCAACACCCTAACCGACCTGATTCAAGGCAACGGCACCGAATTGCTGGCCTGTGGATTCAATGGTGAATTGCTTTCATCCCTCGATTCTGGAACCACCTGGCAAGTGCTTCGCACCGGTCCCGAAGAGTGGAACGCTATGCTGTTTCGGCAAGGCCAATACTGGCTGTTGGGAAACGGAGGCATGAAATCGGCCACCGACAGCCTTATGCTGCCCGTTCCTTACACCTTCAGCTCGTTAACATCGGGACACCTGCTGCCCAACGGTCACATTTTGGCCGGCGCCAAGAATGGACGCATTTTTATTTGCCAATTCCCCATTCAATCGCTGCACAATCCAACCTCTGCCGTTCAGCTCTACCCCAACCCCTGCCAAGGTGCATTTCGTTTGCAAAATGCCAATGCTGGAATATGGCACCTAAACGACAGCCAAGGACAGCGATTGGCTTCTTTTTCTATTGAAAATTACATTGAAGATTTAACCCTTCCCTTGGGCATTCCTCCTGGAACGTATTGGCTGCAACACCAAGCCAGCGGGCAGAGTAAATTCCTGATGGTAGTACAATAACTCAAAATGAAACGCCCTATGGACATCAGCACCCTTTTTATCTTGCTGGGCATTGGCTTGCTGGCCGGGGCCCTGAGCGGTTTGGTTGGCATAGGTGGGGGCATCGTTATGGTTCCCGCCTTGGTCATGCTGCTTGGCCTATCCCAACATCAAGCCCAAGGCACCAGCTTGGCTACCTTGCTCATTCCCATCGGATTGCTGTTTTCCGTGATCAATTACCACAAAACTGGCAATGTAAACATTGCCTATGCTGCCATCATCGCCCTTGCCTTTATTGGTGGAAGCTATTTTGGCTCTTCCTTGGCCCTGAAATTAGATCAGCTTTGGCTAAAACGCATTTTCGGACTGCTGTTGGCCGCCGTTTCCATCAAATACCTTTTGGGCAAATGAGTCCTGCAGATTTTTTAAGCCTTGCCCGAACCTTGCTCCCCAAAGTAAAGGCCCTGCGCGAAGCGATTCATGCCGAACCGGAATTGTCGTTTCAAGAAGAAAAAACCCATGCCAAAGTTTTGGCATTTTTGCCTGAGGACTGGCAAATACAAACATCGGACAGGCACTTCGGAATTGTGGCCCGAAAAAGCATGAAAACCCCCGGCAAAAGAGTCGGCATTCGAGCCGAACTGGACGCCCTTCCTATGGACGAAAAAACCGGAGCCCCCTACGCCTCAAAAATTCCCGGCCGCATGCATGCCTGTGGGCACGATGTGCATACCGCTTGCCTGATTGGCGCGCTGCACATCATAAGCAACCAAGCTGAAAACTGGGCCGGCGAAGTTGTGGCGGTTTTTCAACCCGCGGAAGAGCAGCTGCCCGGCGGAGGAAAAATGATGCTGGAACAAGGGCTTTTTGCTGAAGACAAGCCCGATGTATTGCTGGGCATGCACGTTTTTCCTGAAATGCAGGTGGGCTCCTTGGGATTCCGCCCAGGGCCGTACATGGCGTCCACCGATGAACTTTGGATTCACATTCAAGGACGGGGCGGACATGCCGCCCTGATGCGGCAATCGGAAAACGCCCTTGCCGCCGCTGCCGCTTTGGTTAGCCAAATCTATGCCTTAGGCACGGAACTAAGCCAGCCCAACGAACCCGTAGTGGCCTCGATTGGCTGGATTCAAGGACTGGGCAGCACCAACGTCATTCCCGATTCTACCCAGCTCCGCGGCACCCTGCGCTGCCTAACACCCGAACGGCGCAGCCAAGCCCACGAACAACTGCACGCCTTGGCAAACCGGCTGGATTCCCAGTTTGGAACCAAAACCACCCTTGACATCCGTGCCGGATATCCGCCCTTGGTAAATTCCGAGGATTGGACGCTTTGGGCAAAAGCAAAAGCGGCAGAACTGCTGGGCGAGGAACACAGCCGCGATCTACCCATTCGAATGACCGCCGATGATTTTGCTTGGTATGCTCCCGTAGCCCCTTTGGTGTATTTTCGCCTGGGAACGGCCTCTGCTTCCGGAGCAAATGCCTATTCTGTGCACGATGCCCGTTTTGATATCGACGAGGAAGCCCTGGTTATTGGAACCGCCACCTTGGCTTGGCTTGCCTATTCGGCGGGGCGCCGATAAAAAAAATCAGCTTTCGGAATGCATTCCGAACAACCTTGGCCGAAATTACCTAATCCAAGGCAATGCCGCCTCAACCCAGGTTGTGAAACACCCCCGTCACATCCTCGTCTTCCTCAAAACGCTCAATCAATTTCCCAATCTCTTCCTGCTGCTCTGCATTCAACTCTGTTAAGGTTACCGGAATGCGCTCGGTCGAGGCATTCAGCACCGCAATCCCTTTCGCATCAAGCCCTTGCTGCATAGCCCCAAAATCCTCAAATGCCGTATATACATAAATCATGTCCTCGTCCAACACCACATCTTCCGCCCCACAATCAATCAATTCCAGCTCCAAATCCTCCGGATTGAGTCCTTCGGCCGACAACTTAAACACGCCTTTTCGCTGGAACAGAAAATCCAAACTGCCGCTGGTGCCTAAGTTTCCACCGGCCCGATTAAAATACAAACGCACGTTTGCCACCGTCCGGGTCGGATTGTCGGTGGCCGTTTCAACCACAATGGCTATGCCATGTGGCCCATACCCTTCATAAACAACTTCTTGAAAGTCAGCATCTTGCTTGCTCGATGCGCGGTGAATGGCGGCTTCAATCCGATCCTTAGGCATGTTGTCGCCTTTGGCATTCTGCACCACCGTACGCAGCCGTGTATTGCTGCTCAAATCGACTCCCCCGGCCTTTACCGCCATCGAAATTTCCTTCCCATACTTGGTGAACATCTTGGAAATCTTTGCGTTGCGTCCAAAAATCTTGTGTTTGCGTTTTTCAAAACTGCGGCCCATGGTGTCGGTATTTTCTGCCTCAAAAATAGGTTTTTTTTTGGGGCGGCTATTCGGGCTGTCGCCTGTACCTCTCCTTCCCAGCCCGGCCGGCCCTATGCGCTTGCTGTGGCTCCCCCTGGTCGCCCCAGCAAACGCAGGTCCGGCGGGCCGGGTGCGGGTCGGTGCCGGCTCCATCCCGGCCGCAGGCCAACTCATTCCTACAAGCAAATTCCAGCCCATTTTATGCCGAAAAACCGCTTGAATTGACTCCATAAACCCTCCCAACCTTGGCATCATTTTGGTATCTTTGCCTTAAAGCCCAAATTACATGTTTGAAAATTTATCGGAAAGGTTAGAGTCGGCCATAAAATCCATCAAAGGCCAGGGTAAAATTACAGAAATCAACATCGCCGAATCCCTTAAAGAGGTTCGCCGTGCTTTGCTAGACGCCGACGTAAACTATAAGGTCGCCAAGGATTTTACCGATAAGGTTAAAGAAAAAGCCCTAGGCCGCCAAGTCCTTACCGCCGTTTCGCCCGGACAACTGATGGTGAAAATTGTGCACGAAGAACTGGTAGAACTTATGGGTGGCCAACAAGCCGACATCAAACTCAAAAGCTCCCCCGCCGTTATTCTCATGGCCGGCCTTCAAGGTTCCGGAAAAACCACCTTTACCGCCAAACTAGGCCAATACATTAAAAACAAAAAAGGCCACAAGGTCATGCTCGTGGCCGCCGACGTGTACCGCCCCGCCGCAGTGGACCAGCTCCACGTGTTGGGCGAACAAATCGGCATTCCCGTTTTCAGCGACAAATCCAGCACCGACCCCGTCGATATTGCCCGCCGTGCCGTTCGAGAAGCCCGCGAAAAAGGATTTTCGGCCGTCTTGGTCGATACCGCAGGCCGACTCGCCGTTGACCAAGCCATGATGCAAGAAATTGCCGCCCTGAAATCCGCCCTTTCTCCCGACGAAATTCTGTTCGTGGTCGATGCCATGACCGGGCAAGACGCCGTTAATACCGCCAAAGCTTTTAACGACCGATTGGATTTCGACGGCGTGGTACTCACCAAACTCGACGGAGATACCCGCGGTGGAGCCGCCCTGACCATCCGCTCCGTAGTCAACAAACCCATTAAATTCGTGGGCACCGGCGAAAAACTCGACGCCCTCGATGCCTTCTACCCCGAACGCATGGCCGATCGAATCCTGGGCATGGGCGACATCGTTTCGCTCGTAGAACGCGCCCAAGAACAATTCGACGAAAAACAAGCCGAAAAACTCCGGCAAAAAATCCAGAAAAATCAATTCGATTTCAACGATTTCCTCGCTCAAATTCAGCAAATCAAAAAAATGGGCAACCTGAAAGATTTGATGGGCATGATTCCCGGAGTAGGAAAAATGATGAAAGACATCGACATCGACGACGATGCCTTTAAAGGCGTTGAAGCCATTATTCATTCTATGACTCCCCAAGAACGCGCCGAACCCGCTCTGCTAAACGGCCGCCGAAAAGAACGCGTCGCCAAAGGCAGCGGAACTTCCATTCAAGACGTAAACAAACTGATGAAGCAGTTTGATGATATGCGCAAAATGATGAAACTCATGGGCAACAAACAAAACATGGAGAAACTCATGCAAAACATGCCGAAAATGGGACCCCGATGAGCCATTCTCCCCTGATTCTTGACGGAAACAAGCTGGCGGCCGAAATTCGCTCTGAACTGCGCGAAAAAGTTAAGCAAACCGGAAAAAGCCCTTGCCTGGCCGCTATTCTAGTCGGCAACGACGGCGGCAGCGAAAGCTATGTGGCCCACAAAATGAACGATTGCGCCGAGGTGGGTTTCCAATCCCGCCTAATTCGCTTCCCCGATTCCGTAAGCAGCCAGGAATTGCTGCAGGCCATCAACAACCTAAACACCGACCCCAATGTCGATGGATTTATTGTTCAACTTCCGCTGCCCCCAAGCATCTCAAACCAAACCGTAATTCAAGCCATCGCTCCCCAAAAAGACGTCGATGGCTTTCATCCCGAAAACATCGGCAAATTAAGCCTGGGGCTTCCTGGCTTTGTGGCCGCCACGCCCTGGGGAATTATGGAATTGCTCAAACGATACCACATTTCCCTAAACGGAAAACACGCCGTGGTGCTGGGCCGAAGCAACATTGTAGGTAGCCCCCTTTCTGTATTGATGTCAAGACCTGGAGCCGACGCCACCGTTACCCTTACCCACTCTAAAACCCGAAACCTGAAAGAACTCTGCCAACAAGCCGACATCGTTGTGGCGGCCTTAGGAATACCCGGATTTTTAACCGCCGACATGGTTTCGGAAGGAGCAGTAGTTATTGACGTTGGCACCACCAGAGTCCCCGACCCAAGCCACCCCAGAGGCTGGCGGCTTAAAGGCGATGTGGATTTTGAATCGGTAGCACCCAAGTGCGCGGCCATTACCCCAGTTCCCGGCGGAGTCGGCCCAATGACCCGCATCGGTTTGCTTATGAACACCTGGCGCGCTTTTGAAACAAAATGAATCCCATGAAACGTTTTTCCTTTTTCTTCCTTCTATTTAGCCTTGGCCTTCAAGCCCAAACCCGTTGGCAACCCAGCCAACTCATTAAATGGTCTTCAGCCAACGAAAACTACCGAAATACGTACTTCAAAGCAGCCTACGACGGCTACATCGACCTGCTTTCGGAAATCAAAGACAAGCCCGAAATTTACCTGGCCGCCGGAAAATCAGCCTACCAAATCCGTTTGTTCTCTGAAGCCTCTTTCCTGTTTTCACGAGCCCGGCAGGTAAGCACCAAACCCCTGCCCGAACTAGACCTGTGGGAAGGTAAAACCTGGTTCGGAGAAGGCCAATTGGACTCCGCCATTGCCTTGCTAAATCGAGCCCAACCTCAACTGAAAGGCGAAGACCAAGACGACGCCAAACTGTGGTTGTCGTACGCCAAAAATGCCCGCCGCGAAAAAGCCAAACCCCAAGCCGTTGGCATTCGCCCCATTGATGTGCTAAATACCGACGGGGTAGAAAGCTCTGTGTTTCTAAGCCTTGATGAAAATACCCTGTTTTTCACCAGCGCCCGCCAAGAAAATACTGGAAAAGACATGGACGAAGAAAACGGGATTTATTTTCAAGACATTTGGACGAGCCGGCGCGATAGCCTTTCTAAAACATGGACAGAACCCCAGCCCCTGCCCGGAAATGTGAACACTCCCCAACACGATGCCTGCTTAGGCCTTTCCCCACAAGGCGATATGCTCTTTGTCTATAAAAGCGAAAAAGGAGGCGATATTTTTTACTCCCGCTGCGACAAAAAAGGCAATTGGAGAGAACCAAAGCCCATGGGCGGCGACATCAATACCAGCTATTTTGAATCCTCCGCCTGCCTTTCGGCCGACGCTAAAACCATGTACCTGATCAGCGAACGTGAAAAACGTGGCGCCAAAGGCAACGGAGACATTTGGATGCTAAAAAAAGAAAAACGCACCGAATACGGCAGCGCCACAAATCTGGGAACCCCAGTAAATACTTTGTACGACGAAAATTCCGTCTCGATTCACCCCGACGGAAAAACCCTATTCTTTAGCTCAAACCGCCCCGAAAGCATGGGCGGATACGACATCTTTGTTACCCGCCGCGAAGGAAACTCCTGGCTGCCTCCTCAAAACTTAGGATATCCCATCAACACCGAAGGCGACGAGGTGTACTTTAGCCTATCGGTGGACGGAAATACCGGCTGGGTAAGCAGCCGCCGAAAAGAAAGCCTGGGCGAAAGCTACGACATTTACGAAATCGACCTGAGCAACTACGTGCTGCCCTTAGACAGGAACAGCGCAGCCAAAAGGCCTACCGTTTGCCTGCTGCAAGGCAAAATCCTAGACAAATCAAACGCCATGGCCATTGAAACCGAACTGCGCCTAACCGATGCCAATGGCAAATTGATTCAAACCATTGAAACCGCTGAAAACGGAGAATTTCGCGTCAGCATTCCCGGCGACCAGTCGTTTACCTTGCAAGCTGCCCCCAAAGGATACCAACCTCAATCCGAACCCGTTCTCATTAAATCGGTAGCGGGCAAAACCCAGTCCCTAACCAAGGTGTTTTTAATGGCCCCACAACCCTAAACCGTGCAACTGTTGCAACACCGAACTTTGGGCGAGCACAGCCAACCGGTGTACGCCCTTTGCCGTGGAGTGGGCCCATATTTGTTTTTTACCGGTGGCGGAGACCGAATTGCAGCGGCTTGGACCACAGAGGCAGAGCCAAAAGCCTTCGCCTACACCACATCGAGCATTTACAGCCTGTTTGCCGACCCAAAATCCATGCTGCTGTGGATTGGACAAATGAACGGAGAAGTGCTTTGCCTGCGCATCAGCGACGGGCAAATGCTGCACCGATACGAACTTGGACGCGGCAGCATCTTTGACCTAAAAGCCCTAGACGAACACCGAATTGGTGCATTGAGCCGCGACGGCTTTTTTGCCCAATTCGACCGACAAACCGGCACTTGGTTGCAGGGAATCGCCTTGCCCGTTCAATCCGCTCGAAGCTGGCTGCCCTTTTCGGACAAGGAAATTCTACTGGCCGGAGACCCCGCTGGCTTGCTGCACTGCCGATTCGATGTGGAAGAAGCCCTGGCCGAACGGCATTCCATCAGCGAATGGCCCCTATTCTCTATGGCCCACCACCCCGATGGAGGCTGGGTGTTTGGAGGAAAAGACGCCTGCATATACCGGTGCAACGAGCGCATGCACGAAATACAGCCCCGAATTGAAGCCCACAATTACGCCATTTATGGGCTTGCCTTTTCGCCCAATGCTGCCTTCCTGGCCAGCTGCAGCCGCGACAAAACCCTGAAAATTTGGTCGGCTGATGATCTGTCTTTCCAACTTAGGCTAGGGAAACCTACCCTGAAATCCGCGCATGCGCATTCCGTAAATGCCTTGTTGTGGATAACCGACCAAGAACTCATTAGCGTCAGCGACGACCGAACCGTGCGGAGTTGGGAATTCGAAATTTAGGCTGTAGCGCAACGCTGGCAAGTGCCACTAAACACCAATTGCACCTCGTTTGTTTGATACCCTTCGGGCAGTTCAATGCGCGGCAATTCAATTTCTTGAAGGCAAGTTAGATGCCCACAGTCCTTGCACGAAAAATGCGCATGGGTATGAAAATGAGCGTGGTGAAGGCCACAGGCCGTTTCGCAGAGGGCAAAGCGAATAACCCCGTCCAATCCAACCACCTTGTGCACCAAACCAGCGTCCTCGAACGATTTTAGGGTACGGTACAGCGTGGCACGATCGCCCACGGCCGACAAATCGCGTTCCAAATCGGTTAATGCCAAGGCCCGTTCGTGGGTTTTAAGGTACTCGAAAATGCGTTCCCGAGCGGGGGTAGAGCGCAAACCGCCCATGGGCTTTTGGGTTTCTGCCTTGCCCATTATGCCGATTTTTTAGGACGCAACCGGTACCACAAAAATCCGCCTGTCAACAAATACCCCAGCCAAAGCAACAGTTCCAACAAATCCGGGTCGCCGTTGTAGCCAAACAGGGCTTTCAACAAGCCGCCTACCGTTCCTTTGTCGTGCAAGGCATGCTTGCTTCCGTCGGGCAAATCGGCGGGATTGATGTTCCACACTTTTTCTTGAATGGCAGGAAGCCAGCCCGCCTCAATCAGCTCATGGGTTCCGTAGGCCACCATGCCCGCGGCCATGAACAACAAAATACCGGTGGTAACATTAAAAAACAAGGAGAAATTCAAACGAATAAGTCCATTAAACAGCGCAAAGCTTAAGGCAGCGGCAAAAGCCAACCCCAACAAACCTCCGCCCAAACCGGCCCACCAGTTTCCGCCGTCTTCCACCGGCCCCATAAACAGCAGCACCGTTTCTAAGCCTTCGCGAAGCACACTAAAAAACATAAGCAATCCCAAGCCCCAGCGGTTGTTTTCATCGGCCAAAGCCGCCGCTTGGCTTTTTAATTCGGCGGTGTTTCCTTGAAAACGAATCATCCATAGAATCATGCCTCCCAACAACAGAGCCGTAACATACATGGCAAGGCCTTCAAACACCTTTTCGGCGGTGCCTTCCATGGAAATTTTTAAGGCCCCCAACAGCAATCCAATCAACAGGCTTGCCGCCACGGCCAGCAATCCGCCCCAATACAAAGCCGGCGCCTGCCTGCCCCGTCCCGATTTCTTTAAAAACCCAAGCAGAATAAATAAAATGAGCAGGGCCTCAAAGCCCTCGCGAAACAGAATAATAAAGCCTTTTGAAAAGGAGCCGGCCGAGGCCAACAAGATGGATTGAAGCATCATGGGTTAAAATCTTGGTTGTCCATTACGGGGGTGGTAGGAAGCACCATTCGAAGGTAGGGATGCCCAGAGGAAAGATGGCAACCGTTGCAGTTTTGAATAAAACCGCTGTAAGCCAATTTGAATCCTGCCGGGTCTGTTTTTTCGAGGGATTCCTCAAGTTTTTCAAGGGGAGCAAGGCCCCAGGCGCGGACCAGGTCATCGAGGCGCTGCCCGTTTTCCTCAATGGGGTGTTCGGCCAGTTCTTCCATGCTTTCTTCCAGTTCATGCAGGTAAAAACCGGCCAAGGGTTTGTTGCCCGCCATTCCGGCGAAGTAAAGCTTGTTCACGTTCCATTGGAATCGCTGCATCAAAACGGCCACCTCCAATTCTTCGGATTCCATTTCCGTTGAATCGGCCACGGTAACGCTGGCCGAAACGGGAGCGGAGTTTCTAAAAAAAGCAAACATCGAAAGGCCCAGGGCTAGGCAGGCTAGAATCAGGGCAAGGTTGTTTTTATTCATGCTGTGCGTCCGAAAACCAAATCAAAGATAAACCAAAATGAGCAAATCGAAGGAAGGGGGGCTAAGACGTCAAACGTTCAGGTAAAAAAGAAATTGAATGCATCAAAGCATTTATCCCATCGGAATTAGGAGATTTAAAAGGAGTTGACAGGTCGTTTAGGGATTCTTATGGCAATCTAAAGAAAATGCATGTGTTGGCTGCGTTTTGGGTGGTCCACCGTAAAATAAGTTCGGCATGGTAAGCCCAAAAGCCCTAAGGGGTCATTGGCAAGAGTGATTCTATGTTTGTGCAAATGTGAGCAACGCTAAACCTAGGCTCTCTCTTTATGTATTTAGTTCTTGAAGGCCTTCTTTTGACGATTTTTTAAAAATCAGTACACTTAATACCACGCATTAAGCCTTCGCCTATTCAACTAAATCGGCAGATTGGGGAGGTTTAATAGGGGGTATAAATGAGTTACGCTCAAGGCTAAATGACGATAAGCAAACAAAAATGTACGGATCAGTGCTACGTAAACACTTTTGTGGTAAGTCAAAGTTTGGTTATCCTCATCAATCCCGAAGCTTCGGGATGGTGAAAATCGCCACCTTCGCCAAGCCGGAAACCGTCAGATCGACTAATAACCCCCCATTTAAACATTTCAATTGCAATTAAATTTCAGGCAATTTGAGCATGGTTCGTGCCTGAAACCATGCATGCACCTATTTGCAAAACGCTAGAGGCCACTGAACAACTAAAAAAAGTGTATGTTTAAATTATGATAACTCCACAACAGGAAAATATAATTAAAACTGTTACCCAAAGGGTTAAGCCTACTTATATTGGGGTATTTGGCTCATATGCTCGTGGAGAAGAGCATGAAAAGAGTGATCTTGATATCCTTATCGATTTTGATATGGAGGTTGATCTTCTTGAGTTAATTGGTTTGGAGCAAGAACTTTCTGAACTGCTTGGAATCAAGGTAGACCTAGTCACTTTGCGCTCGGTAAATGCATCCCTAAAGCCATTTATTGAATCGGATTTAATCAGGTTGGTTTGAAAAAAGATCCAATTATTTATATTGAGCACATCGGTTCATGCATTTCCAGAATAAAAGAATACACTGAAGGAATTGATGAAGATGGTTTTTTTAAAGAACAATCTGATTCAAGACGCAGTAATCAGAAACTTTGAAATCATTGGTGAAGCCGCTAAAAAGTTAAACGATGATTTCCGTGCAACGTATTCAGAAATTGAATGGAAGAAGATCGCAGGAATGAGAGATAAATTAATCCACGATTATATAGGCGTTGACCTTTGGGCTGTATGGGGAGTTGTGGAGCATATTATTCCTACACTTAAAACTCAAATTGAAGATATTATTAAGAAAGAAAAAGGCCTCTAACAGCAACCAAGTGCCAGCCCAAATCTTTCGTCGAAACAACAAATAGTTTTTAAAGATTACGTTTTATCTTCGGTTAAACGATCTTGTGAAAAGCGGGCCGATCGCCTGCCCGCCAACCGTCAGACCGTACTGTACCCCCGTAACCCCTAAATCGTTCTTAAATTTCAGGCTGTTTATGGCCGGGAATCGGAACCGCGCCAAACACTAAACCGATTGCGGCTGCTCCGACAAGTGCTTTTCAAACCGATTGTGAATCAACAGAATGAGCAAACCAAACAAGATGGCAGCCACAATCAAGGCGGTATTCAGCAAGCCGGTAACCGAAAAAGAGATGCGGAGCAAGATGGTAGAAATGACAAAACCGGAATTTCGAATCACCTTATGAAATTCATCGGTGTGGAAAAAAGAAAAAAGCAACAAAATCACATCGGCAAAAATCAAGACCGTGAAAAACTGCTCGAAAAAAATGTTGTTGATGTTTTTAAAAGAAACCAAACCGCTGCCCGAAGCCTGAACCAAACCCAAGGCCCAATGCCCAAAAGAAAACACAGCAAGCAATAAAAACAAAGGCACCAAGGCGGTGGCAATGGTCTTTTTTAATTGAATAAACCGCTGAACAGACTGAACTTGAAGGCCCCTTTCAGGAATTCGAGCATACCGCCGGCGGCTTTGTACGTTGAACAAATAAATGAAAAAGAAAAGCACAATCGAAGTAAGCAAGTCGTAGGTAAACTGAAGGTCGTAGTTGCTGTGAAACCAGTCGGAAGTAAGCGAAAGGTTCGATAAATCCTTAAACAAGCGCCGAATGACAATCAGGGTGATAATCTCGTATTGCTTGCTGATGTAGGTCGTGATGGATTTGGGCAGGTAATAAATCAACAAATAGACCTCATACAGCAGAATAAACGAAAAGGGGGTATAAATGGCTGCAATGGGATTGCTGAGCAATTCAGCCCCGCCCGGGAAAGAAACCCAACCCCATTGAACCAGATAAATCAGAGCCAAATGAATCAAAAAAGAAACAATAGCAATGCTTAGAATGGCTTTTTCGCCCCGAATTCGAGCCGAATCGGACAGCAATCTGCTGTGGGCTACTTGCAAGAAGCTGGGGCGGCCAGTTTGGTTCATTTTTAATTGATACTGAGAGTATAACATTCGGAAACCCATAAAGTTCGGTGCCACTCTGATGGGAGTTCAAAAACAGGTTAACCATTCGAATCAAAAAGCACAAAGCAAGCGCCGCGATTAAAAAAAATCAACGCAAAAATCCGGGGACGAATTTGAAAAAACGGCTCCACAACCGCCGTAGCGCCGCCCGCGGCAGGGATTGACGAAGCTACCCCGCAAGGGTGCCGAAGGCTGGCCCGCTAGGTGCGGAGGCGACTTTAGGAGCCCCCGCAAACCAGCTGGGCCAGCCTTTCGGCAACCGCGGAGTAGCTCGGAAAGCCCGGCTGCCGCCATCATCAAAAATCCTAAAAGCCTTAGTATCTTTAGCCCATGAAAAAATGGCTAACCTCGCACCCTGCGGCCTTGTTGCTCAGCGCTTTGCTGCTGATTGCCGCCGGAATAAAGTCTTTTTCGGTGATTGGACTGGCCGACAGGCCCGCCGAAGGCTACGATGAAAAAATGTGGACCAGCGCCTCGGTGTCCTCTTGGGCCATGTTTGCCAAAGGCCATGTGCGGCAGCCAAATGCCCTCGACAATTGGTTCCCCACCTACGCTTGGGAAAACAAGGTGGACGTGTTTACCGGTGAAAAATGGGAGCAATTTTCGCCCGATACCGTGAAATTTCCCTACGATTATGTTACCCTGAAATCTGAAAATAAGGGCTACAGCCAGCTGGTTAAATACGATACCCTGGCCTTTCCGCGCAGCGATTACCAATGGTTTGACAATGCCCTGTGGACCTTTGGCTGGAAAGCCCCAAATCTGGGTAAATTCCTGATGGGCGCGTACATCTACGCCCGCTGCGCTGCCGTAAACCCCAACGGGTATTTTAAGTTTGAAACCCCGGAAGGCAAACCCAGCAGCGCCCCTTTTGCCTATTCGCCCAGCGACCAAATTTACGCCGCCCGCCAAGTGAATGCCCTGTTTACCTTTGGCATTTTTGCCCTGTTGCTTTGGATTGGTTTCTTGCTGAAACAACCCCTGGCTGGGGCCCTGGCTTCGCTGCTGCTGCTGTTCAACACCGCCTTTTTCGACGTGCACACCGCCGTGGGCCTTGACTCCTTCGTGGTGTTTTTCTCTCTGCTCTCGTTTGCCCTGTTCTTGAAATGGCAGGCGGCTTTTGCCGCGAAATCGGCCCTTACATTCCAACTTTTGTGGTCGCTGGGGCTGGGGCTAAGCCTGGGCGCCGCCGTTGCCTCAAAGCTGAACGGAGCCATGGCCGTAGTTTCTACCCTGCCCATGTACTCTTTTTTGCTGTACAGCGTTTGGAGCGACAAAGCTCGGCTAAAACAGCTGTTGATGGGTGGAGGAATCACGGCCGGCAGCATGCTGCTGCTGTTCATTGCCCTAAATCCACAAATTCGGCCTCAGCCCTACGCCCGCAGCAAAGCCATGCAGCAATCGGTGGACGGCTATTTTGAAAAACGGGCCACTGCCCTGACCATCGATTCGGCAAGCAAACGCATTAACTTGCTGTTCAATGCCTTAAATCCATTGATTCAGTCGGGGAAACTGACCCGCGAAAACGCCGAGCAACTGGCCGGGCAACTAAACGGCATTGGCACCCGCATGAAATCGGACGAAACGGCCGGCCGCCTAACCGAAACCATCGATGCCCACTGGAAAAGCATGATGGAAGTGCAAAACGACTTAGAAAAACTGGTGCCCGACAGCAGCTACGGTGGCAAGACCTTTTACAACTGGGTGGCCATTAAAAACAACTTTGCTCCGGCCTTTGAACTCACCGCCCGCCGCATTTGGATACGCAGTTCAACCGAAGAACGGTATTATGGCAGCCTGGGAAGCTGGCTCAATTTTCCGTACAATCCGCTGGATTTGCTGCTGCTGCTGGGCGGATTGGGCTCCGTGTACTGGCTGCGCCGACGCTACACCGGTACGCATGCCCTAGCGGCCGTTTCGCTTTTGGTGGCTGCCGCCCTGACCATGTACGGAAACATCAACTTTTTGTGGCAAGACTGGACCCGCTATTTTACTCCCCTGCTGCCTTGGGCGGGTTTGCTGGCCGGCCTAGGCCTGAGCGCCTGGTTGCTGCCAGAACCGGCCGGCAAAGAAACCGCAAAACCAGCCCCAGCAAAAGTTCAATCCCATCCTAGCCCCCGAAAATCAGGCAGCAAACAAGGAAAAAACACAAAGAAATGAAGAGGATAACCCTGTTTTTTATACGCAAAATAAAAGCCTTGTTTATGCTGTTTCACCTGCATGTGCTGGTGGAACCCTTTACCGGCGCCCTGCTGAATTTGGTGTACCTAAGCAAAATGTCGGCCTGGCGAGCCAAGCAAGGAAAATTGGCCCTGAACGACTTTTACTCGGCCCACTACCGCTACGACAACCGGCAGCGCCTGCACCGGCATTTAATGGAAAGCCAAGAACTGTCGGGCCCCATCACCTACCTGGAATTTGGAGTGGCCCGTGGCGAATCCTTCCGCTGGTGGGTGGAATTCAACCAACATGCCGAATCAACCTTTCATGGCTTCGACACCTTTACCGGATTGCCCGAAGATTGGAATGTATTTAAAAAAGGAGACATGAGTGCGGGCGGGCAGGTTCCCGACATTGCCGACTCCCGCATCACCTGGCATGCAGGCTTGTTTCAAGAAACCCTGCCCCCCTACTTGGCCAACATTCCAAAAACAGGGCGCCGGGTGGTGCACCTGGACGGAGATTTATACAGCTCGGCCTACTACGCCATGAACATGCTGGCGCCGTACCTGCAGCCCGGCGATGTTTTAATTTTTGATGAATTTGGGGTGCCCACGCATGAATTCAAAGCCTTTACCGAGTTTTTCGCGAGCCATTACAGGGGCTACGAAGTGCTGGGAGCTGTGAACAACTACCTGCACCTGGCGGTGCGGCTAACCTAAGAACCCATGAAGCCGGTTACCGTACATGTGTTGGGCGATGTGATGTTGGACCGCTACCTGCTGGGGCGGACGGACCGGATTTCGCCCGAGGCGCCGGTGCCTGTGGTTCAGGTGTTGCAACGCAAAGAACAACCGGGCGGAGCCGGAAATGTAGCGGCCAACGTGCTGGGCATGGGGGCCCAATGCGTGCTGTTCGGCCTGCTGGGCCAAGACACCGAAGGGCAAACCCTGAGTGCCCTGCTTCAAGATTTGGGCGTGGATTTTAGGCCTTTGGTTTGTGCCGACCGCCCCACCACGCACAAAACCCGAATCGTGGCCGGCGGACAACAAATGCTGCGCCTGGACGAAGAAGAAACAACAGAACTGCAAGACCCGCTGCCCCTGATCAATCTGCTAGAAAGCGCGGATTTTTCGGGCGTTTGGATTGTTTCCGACTACGCCAAAGGGGCCTGTCATCCTCAGGTTTTGGAATACCTGTACGGGCGGTGCCGGCAAGAAGGCGGCAGCTGCCTGACCGACCCCAAGCATTCCGATTGGAGCCGGTATGCCGGCAGCAGTTGGATAAGTCCAAACTGGAAAGAACTTTGTGCCCATTTGGGCCAAGAGTGGCCTTTGAGCGAAGAAACCGTGGCCCAGGCCATGGCCTTAGCGGCCAACAGCACCGACATACCGCATGTATTGGTAACCTTGAGTCAGCTGGGAATGGCCTATATGAAATCAGGCGATTTGCTGCGGATTCCAACCCAGGCCCAAGAGGTATTTGATGTAAGTGGAGCCGGCGACACCGTGATTGGAGTTCTGGCCGTTGGGCTGGCGCAGGGATTGCCCAGGGAATCGGCTTTGCGGCTGGCAAATCGGGCCGCGGGAATTGTGGTGGGCAAAAAAGGTACGGTGGCCATTCGGCGGGAATGGTTGGTGTAGGGGCGAAGGCGGCGACAATAAAAAAGGGCTTTTGCCTAAAAACACGATGGGAAGGCTAGCCCCGCATCCGCAACCATTCGTGCATTCGTGGCTAAATTTATCCGCCCAAGGTTGGTTTGGCTAATATATCCGCAACCAGGTTGGTAGCCCCGCATGCGCAACCATTCGTGCATTCGTGGCTAAATTTATCCGATCAAGGTTGGTTTTGCTAATATATCCACAACCAGGTTGGTAGCCAGGCATGCGAAAACATTCGTGCATTCGTGGCTAAATTTATCCGCCCAAGGTTGGTTTGGCTAATATATCCGCAACCAGGTTGGTAGCTACGCATGCGCAAACATTCGTGCATTCGTGGCTAAATTTATCCGCCCAAGGTTGGTTTGGCTAATATGTCCACAACCAGGTTGGTAGCCACGCTTGCGCAACCATTCGTGCATTCGTGGCTAAATTTATCCGCCCAAGGTTGGTTTGGCTAATATATCCACAACCAGGTTGGTAGCTAGGCATCCGCAAACATTCGTGCATTCGTGGCTAAATTTATCCGCACAAGGCGCTCGGATTTTGGGCTCGTTCACCCTCCCCTAACCCGGGCCTAACGGCCCTTACCCTCTAATGCGCATGAAACCGCGCATGCTGAACCTCAGCCACAAAGCTGTGGTAGTACCTGTACCACGTCGATCGCCCCAGCTCCTTGGCCTTCTGATGCACCGGATGCGCAGCCCAATTCTGAATGGAAGCCATATCGGCCCAATAACTTATAAACGAGCCCCGCCCCTCGTGCTTCATGCTTTCATAGCCCAAATATCCGGGCATTCCCTGCACCAATGCAAGGGTTTCAGCATCGTACTCCGCATATCCTTGCAGGTTTTCCGCCAAAAAATAATTAAAAATTGAAGCATAAAAAGGCGCCTGAGGCGGCGCATCTGCAAGCCATTGAATCATTGTCTTTCCATTTTCGTTTGGTTCCACAAAGTACAGATTGTCGGGAGTATTTTAAAAAAAAGGGGGGCGGCAGCCGGGCTTTCCGGGCAAGTCCGCGGCCAGAAGCGGGGCAGTGCAGGCCCCGCAGTAGCTCCTAAAGTCGCTCTGCGGGTCGCTGCCTGCCAGCCGCTCCTGGCCTTGCGGGCTTGCCTCGTCAATCCCTGCCGCGGTGGCCTGAACCGCCTCGGTTTCTCAGAAAGCAAACCCATGCATAGTCTGGTTTTTTCTTAGCCTTACCCCATTCCATTCCCGCACCTGAAAGATAACCACCACAGGCCCCGCTCTGCGATCTGGCCTCTGCAACCTAGGTCACCAAAGCCACGAAAACATGCCCCAGGTGCGGGGCAGATTGCCTACCTTTGTGAAAATTTACGCCCATGTCATTAGGTTTTTCTAAAGTATTTCCCGCTTACAACGAACCGGTGCTCTCCTACGCCCCCGGCTCAGCCGAACGTGCTGAACTAAAAAAAACATTGTCTGAAATGCGCAACCAACGCGTTGACGTTCCCATGTACATTGGGGGCCAAGAGGTGCGCAGCAACGACCTACAACCGTTGAGTCCTCCGCACGACCACCAGCATATATTGGGGCATTACCACAAAGGGCAAGCCGCCCATGTGCAGCAGGCCATTGATGCGGCTTTGGCGGCCCGAGCCCGTTGGTCGAACATGCCTTGGGAAGACCGAGCGGCCATTTTCTTAAAAGCCGCCGACCTGCTGGCCGGCCCCTGGCGGGCACGCATGAACGCCGCAACCATGTTGGGCCAATCCAAAAACGCCTATCAGGCCGAAATCGACAGCGCCTGCGAACTCATCGACTTTTGGCGGTTCAACGTGGCCTACATGCAAGAAATTTATGCCCAACAGCCCAACAGCTCCAAAGGCGTTTGGAACCGCTTGGAGCAGCGGCCTTTGGAGGGATTTGTATTTGCACTAACCCCCTTTAACTTCACCGCCATTGCCGGCAACCTACCTACTGCCCCAGCCATGATGGGCAACGTCGCGGTTTGGAAACCCGCCAATTCTCAAATTTATTCGGCCAACGTGATTATGCAGATTCTGCACGAAGCTGGCTTGCCCGGCGGAGTCATCAATCTGGTCTATGCCGACGGCCCCGTGGCGGGCGATGTTATTTTCAGCCACCCCGAATTTGCCGGCATTCACTTTACCGGCAGCACCGGCACCTTTCAGCACATTTGGAAAACCATTGGTCAAAACATACACTTGTACCGTTCGTATCCACGCATTGTGGGCGAAACGGGCGGAAAAGATTTTGTGGTGGCCCACCCCAGCGCTCCGGTAAAGCCACTGGTGACAGCCTTGTCGCGTGGCGCCTTTGAATTTCAAGGTCAAAAATGTTCGGCCGCCAGCCGGGCCTACATTCCTCAGAGCCTTTGGCCCGAGGTCAAGGCGGGATTGTTGGCCGACATGAGCAGCTTTTCCATGGGAGGAACCGAAGATTTTGGGAATTTCATCAATGCCGTTATCGACGAAAAAGCCTTCAACAGCATAACGGCCTATATTGAAAAGGCTCGGGCCGTACCCGGCAACGAAATCATAATGGGTGGCAAGTACGACAAAAGCAAAGGTTACTTTGTTGAGCCTACGGTAGTGGTAAGCAAAGAGCCCAAGAGCATCACCATGGAAGAGGAGATTTTTGGACCGGTGTTGACCATATATGTGTATGCCGATTCGGAATTGGATGCGACCTTAGAATTGGTAAACACCACCTCGCCCTATGCTTTAACGGGCGCCATTTTTGCCCGCGACCGCTATGCCGTTCAACACATGACAGAAAAGCTCAGAGATGCGGCGGGCAATTTTTACATCAACGACAAGCCCACGGGCGCTGTGGTGGGTCAGCAGCCCTTTGGTGGAGCTCGGGCTTCAGGCACCAACGACAAAGCCGGCTCCATGATCAACCTGTTGCGCTGGGTGAGTCCCCGCACCATCAAAGAAACCTTTGTGGCAGCCAGCGACTATCGGTATCCGTTCTTAGACAAAGAATAAAGCGGTGCAGGAAAGCAAATCAGATGCCGAGGCGAACTTTCGGCTCCTTAGATTTGGAAAAATGCACATTGGCCGTTATATTTGCGTCCCTTTTTAAGGGAAAATATTCCTCCTTAGCTCAGTTGGTTAGAGCATCTGACTGTTAATCAGAGGGTCTCAGGTTCAAGTCCTGAAGGGGGAGC
>Ga0079301_1000222_pt1 | contig 26819 bp, 25 predicted proteins | sample Wag4_2014_7_11_3_FD_74797 | JGI IMG/M metagenome (GOLD analysis project Ga0079301, IMG submission 74797) | Fresh water mixed with fracking chemicals microbial communities from Ohio, USA - Utica-2 Time Series FC 2014_7_11 | ecosystem: Engineered > Industrial production > Chemical products > Input... | reverse complement strand
GGGAAAACACTGCCCTGGACAATGCCGAACAGGCCATGGCCCGCACGCGGCACAAAGGCTTCTCGGCTACGCGCCGCCCAGCGCATGGAAAGCCGCATGGAAGTCGCGGCCTGTTCATGCGTCACGGGAAAGGGCGTGCATTCATCAAAACACATGGTCACATCAGCGCCAAGCAGATGCTGAATTTCCACGCTGCGTTCCGGTGTCAGACGATGGCGTGATCCATCCACATGGCTTTGGAAGGTGACGCCATCTGCATCCATCTTGCGCAAGCCCGAAAGCGACATGACTTGAAAGCCGCCGGAATCGGTCAGGATCGGCCCGCGCCAATCCATGAAGCGATGCAAGCCACCCAGCCGCGCGATACGTTCAGCGCCAGGACGAAGCATCAAATGATAGGTATTGCCGAGCACCATGCGCGCACCAGTGGCGCGCACCGCATCCGCTGTCATGGCCTTCACCGTGCCGGCGGTGCCTACCGGCATGAATACCGGCGTTGGTACCGTGCCATGAGCCGTGTGCAAAAAACCCGCGCGCGCTGCGCCATCTTGCGCTTCATGCTGCCAGGAAAGCGTCATGGCATATCACTTGCGCGAAACAGCAGGGATGAATCGCCATAGGAATAGAAGCGATACTGTTGCGTGATGGCATGGGCATAGGCGGCGCGCATGCGCTGATCACCCGCGAAGGCGCAGACCAGCATGAACAAGGTACTGCGCGGCAGGTGAAAATTCGTCATCAACGCATCGGCGCTGCGGAACTCATGCCCTGGCAGAAGATACAAATCTGTCAGGCCGCGAAAGGGCGCGATGGTACCATCCGGCTGCGCCGCGCTTTCCAAAAGCCGTAAGGCGGTGGTGCCGATGGCGATGATGCGCCCGCCTGCCGCGCGCACCGCATTCAACTGCGCAGCCGCTTCCGGGGTGATCTCACCCCATTCCTGGTGCAATTTATGCGCCCGCACGTCATCGCTGCGCACCGGCAGGAAAGTACCGGCGCCGACATGCAGCGTGACCGTCACGCGCGCCACGCCGCGCGCCTCAAGCGCTTGTAGCAGCGCTTCAGTGAAATGCAGGCTGGCCGTGGGGGCCGCGACAGCGCCGGGGCGACGGGCGAAAATTGTCTGATAATCTTTGGTATCGTCTGCGGTTGGGCCTTCGGGGCGCGTGATATAGGGCGGCAAGGGCACCTCACCAGCCTTTTCCAAAGAAGCCGCGAGCCGCGCCGGATCCGGCCCGAAATCAAGCCGCGCGGTGCCACCGTCGGGGTCATCCAGCACGCGCGCGGTGCAATCTTCGGCACCTTCAATCGCGATCTCATCACCGGCCTTGAGGCGGCGCGCATTACGGATCAGCGCATGCCAAATGCCCGCTGCCTCATGCCGGTTCAGCATGATTTCAACCCGCGCCTGGCCGCGCCGGGCATAAAGCCGCGCGGGAATGACGCGCGTATCATTCACCACCATGACATCGCCGGGACCGAGCAAGGCAGGGAGATCACGCACGCCACGATCTTCCACGCCATCCGGACGCACCACGAGCATGCGCGCAGCATCGCGCGGGCGGATGGGCGCCTGCGCGATCAAATGTTCAGGCAGGATGAAATCATAATCATCCAGCCGCAAAGGGGGTGATTGAGCCAGCACGCGGGGGCGGTAGCGCGAAGCCGCCCCCGGTGCAACCGGCCCACCCCGGTGCTGGGGGCCTTATTCGGCAGAACGGAGCCCGGTTGCTTCGATCAGGCTGCGGAATTTTTCGCTCTCGGAGCGCGAGAATGCAGCGAACTCCGCACGGTTACGATACAGGATGGGCTGCGCCACGCGCTTCATGCCAGCAATGAAGCCTTCCGCCTTCACTGCCCTTTCGCAGGCGGCTTCCAGCCGCGCCATGACAGGTTCCGGCGTGCCGGCGGGGGCGTAAAGCCCGCTCCAAATCGTATAGACCAGGTCATGGCCTTCTTCGCGCATGGTCGGCACTTCGGGGAATTCCGGATTGCGCGCTGCGGTCAGGAAGGCGATCGGGTGCAGATCATATTGGCGGATCAACAAGGTCTGATCCGTGAAAAGCTGCAATTGCCCCTGCTGGAAAGCGAGCATCACCTCACCTGAACCACGAAACGGCACATGGTTCATCTGGATATTCGCCGCGCGCATCAGCGCCACCATCGAAATATGCGGAATGCTGCCCGCCCCGGTGGAAGCGAAGGGCATGTCGCCATTCTCGGCCCGTGCGCGGGCAATCACATCGGCAACACGGCGCATGCCCGAGTTCTTCGGCGTCATCATGATCACCGGGCTATCTGCCACCTGACAAATGGCCTCAAAGTTCTCGAGCTTGTAGGAAAGGTTGCGCCGGAAATGCGGCTGGATTGTCATGGGCCCAATTGGGGAAAATAGAATGGTCTGCCCATCGGGCCGCGCGCGCGCCACTTCCGCCGTACCGATCGTACCGCCCGCACCAGTGACATTGCGTATCACCACCGGCTGGCCAAGCGCGGCTGCCAAATCATTCTGCATGAGCCGTGCGACGATATCTGAAGGCCCGCCGGCGGAGAAATTCACCACCAGTGAAATCTGCGCAGCCGCAGGCAGCGACCAGGCACCAAGGATCGCGGCAAGCGCGATGAGACATTTTTTCATGTGTTTCCTCCCGCCCGCTTGTTCCTGCGGGCTCTACAGGGCAGGCTAAACCCAGAAGGCAAAGAAAGGGAAGCGCCTTGCGCGAAAGAATGATGGTTGCGCGCGCGGGCGGCGCTTCACTTGACTTGCTTGCAGAAAAGGAAGGTAACCAATGACCGCAAGCTATGATCTGAAGGGCAAGACCGCGCTGGTGACGGGGGGTGCTTCCGGCATTGGCTTGGCCACCGTGGAAATGTTGGCTGCCAATGGCTGCAGGGTCGCGATCAACCATTTGGCGGGGGATGAGCGTGGCGCGGCTGAGGTTTCGCGCCTGCGCGCGCTTGGCCGGGATGTGATTGCTGCACCCGGCAATGTGGCCGATGCGGCGGATTGTTCACGCATGGTTGAACAGGCGGTGGCTGACCTTGGCCGCTTGGATTATCTGGTGAATAATGCCGGCACACCTGGGACAAGAACCACGATTGCGCCCAATGAATTCGACCGGCTAACGGAAGAATTATGGGACACGGTGCTGCAGGTTAATCTGCTGGGCGTTTTTCGCTGCACCAAGGCAGCAGCACCCGCGCTCCGCGCGGCCGGTGGCGCGGTGGTGAGTGTGGCATCAATTGCCGGGCTTAATCACGCTGGGTCTTCCATGGCTTATGGTGCGACCAAGGCGGGGGTCGTGAGCCTGACCAAGAACCTGGCGCGCGGGCTGGCGCCGGAAGTACGCGTGAATGCGGTGGCGCCGGGGGCGGTTGATTCCACCTGGATGATTGAATGGACTGAAGAACAAAGGCGCGGCAGCATCGACAACGCGCTGCTGAAGCGGCGCTGCACCACAGCGGATCTGGCTGAGGTAATGGTATTTTTGCTGGCTGGCGCGGCCATGGTGACCGGGCAGACCATTGTGGTGGATGGCGGGCTGACGCTGTAAAGGCGCCTCAATGCGCCCGGCCACGCTGCCGGCGCGCACGGGCCGGGCCACTAAAGGCCGCCAACATGGCCAGATGGCTGCCGTGATCTGCTTCGCGCAATGGCAGCCGAAGCAGCCTGCCCAGCCCATCACGCATATGCAGTTCTGCCCCGCTGCTGGTTTCCAGCAGCGCAACACAGGTGAAAGCGGCTTCGGTCTTTTCAACGCGACGGTTGGTTTGCATGGATTTTTCACTCCTGAGAATCACACTTGTTGTGACGCGCTTAAGAAAAGCCCATCGCTGGTTGTGGAACAGTTAACGGGAATGGTTTCTGAGTGATTTTCTTGCTAAGAATTTTTTGGTATTAATCAAAAGTAAAATTTCTCAACCGAAGGTTCCCGCCATGGTGCAAATCAATGCCGAGCGTTTCCTTGCCGATCTTCATGAGCTGCGCAAAATCGGCGCCTATAAAACCGGCGTGCACCGGCCAACCTTTTCACCGCAGGATATGGAAAGCCGCCATTGGCTGATGGAGAAGCTGCGCGAATGCGGGCTTGACGCCAGCATTGATGGCATTGGCAATGTTTATGGCCGCCATAAAGGGCCAGGGCCGCATTTGCTGGTGGGTAGCCATATTGAAAGCCAGAATTACGCCGGCTGGCTGGATGGCGCGCTGGGTGTCATGGCCGGTGTCGCTTTGGCACGCGCGGGCCTGCCTGTGGATGTCGCGGCCTTTGCTGATGAGGAAGGGCATTTCGAAGGCGGATTTCTGGGCAGCCGTTCGATCATTGGTCAATTGACGGAAGACGAAATTGACCGTAGCCGCAGCCGCAATGATGGCACGCCCTTGCGTGATGCGCTGGCCGCCGCTGGGCTCGCGGGCAAGCCGCGCCTGCAATTGGAACCCGGGCGGCATAAGGGTTTCTATGAAATGCATATCGAACAGGGCACGCAGCTTGAAGGCGCCGGACTGCGGGTAGGCGTGGTGACGGGCATTGTCGCGATCTGGCAATGGCGCATTCAGTTCCAGGGCCAGCAGGATCATGCCGGCGGCACCACCATGGCGGAACGCAAGGATGCCGGGCTTTCCGCGGTTCGGTTACTGGCCGCGATTGACCAGGAATTTCCGCGCATCTGTGGCCCGCGCAGTACCTGGACCACAGGGCGCATCAGCCTTGACCCCGGCGCACCTTCCATCATTCCCGGCAGCGCGGATGTGCTGTTTCAATTCCGCGATGTTTCAGTGCCCGTGCTGGAACGCATGGAAGCCGGGCTGCGTGCCTTGGTGCAGGAAAGCAATCGCCGCGAAAAATGCCCTGCGACGCTGACGCAAATGAGCCGCGCAACGCCCGCCATTTGCGACCCGGCCATGATGAAGGCTTTGGATCAGGCGGCGGAGGCGCATGCGCCCGGCCTTTGGCAGCAAATGCCATCAGGCGCGGGGCATGACGCGCAATATATCGCGCGGCTGATGCCCGCGTCCATGATCTTCGTGCCTTCCATTGGCGGCATCAGCCACCATTGGGCGGAAGACACGAAGGATGAGGATTTGGCGCTGGGCTGCCAGGTGCTTGCCAGCGCTGCCGAGAAATTTCTGGCTGGTTAGGCAGCGCTATTCCAGCTTGATATTCGCCTCCCGGATCACGCGGCCGAATTTTTCGGTCTCGCTCCGCAAAAAGGCTTCGGCTTGGGCTGATGAATTGGGCTGCACCACCATGGCAAGTTGGGTGTAGCGCGCGACGACTTCTGGGTCCTGCGCTACCTCATTCAACGCCGTATTCAGTTTTTCGATGATGGTGGAAGGCGTGCGGGCGGGCGCCAGGATGCAGTTCCATTCATACGCCTCATAGCCCGCAAGCGTATCGCCAATGGCGGGCAGATCCGGGAAGGCTGCAATGCGCCCGCGCCCAGTATGCGCCACGGCACGAATTCGCTCACCACGCACAAAGGGCAAGGCTACATTCGAATTACCAAAGAAATAGCCGACCTGCCCGGCCACCACATCGGTCATGGCCGGCCCGCCGCCGCGGTAGGGCACATGGTTCACCGTAATGCCCGCCGCACGCGTGAACAGTTCCAAGGCCAGATGCTGTGCCGAGCCATTCCCGGATGACGCCCAATCAAGCGAGCCTGGCCGCGCCTTGGCGAGGGCAATAACCTCGGCCAAGGATTTTGGCGCCTGGGAGGGGTGCATTACCAAAAGCATCGGCACCTGCATGGGCAGGAAGACCGCTTTCAGATCAGCCAGCGCATCGAAGGACACGCGGATCAAGAACGGATTGATCGCAAGCGGTGTTGCATCATGCAAAATCGTATAGCCATCGGGCGCCGCGCGCGCGACTTCCGCGGCCCCGATGCTGCCCGAAGCACCGGGGCGATTTTCAATCACGAAGGGCTGGCCGAGCTTTTGCGCCAGCTTCGGGAAAATCATGCGCGCCGTGGTATCGGCGCCGCCACCTGGCGGCCAGGGCACCACCACACGCACTGGGCGGTTGGGCCAATCGCTACCCTGCGCCTGCGCGGTCAACGACAGAAATGGCGCTGCCAACAGCGCCGAAAGCGCCGCACGGCGGCCGGGATTAAAGCGAGTCATCATTAGCCCTTTCATGCCGCGCGGCGAATAAGATCAGAAGCGCGTTCGGCCAGCATCAGCACCGCCGGATGGATGTTGGAAGAAGGCACCAGCGGAAACACTGAAGCATCCACGACGCGCAAGCCCTGCACACCACGCACGCGCAATTCCTCATCCACTACGGAACGCTGATCCGCGCCCATGCGATTGGTGCCGCAGGGGTGATACACGGTCGTGCCATTGCCACGGATATAATCCAGCATCTCATCCTCGGAACCCGTGACGGGGCCGGGGAACTCCTCGCGCTCAATCAACCCGGCGAAGGGCTGGGTGGCCGCAATGCGCCGGCCAAGCTTGGCGGATTCCAGCATGATGCGAATATCGGAAGGCGCGGTCAGGTAATTCGCGCGGATCACAGGTTTATCAGCAACATTGGGTGAACGCAGCGTCAAATCGCCACGGCTATCAGGACGGCAGACGCAGAAATTGAAGGTGAAGCCAGGATGCTTCGCGAGTGAATTCGCCGAAGTGCCCTGATTACCGCCGAGGCTGAAATTGACGAATTGAAACTGCACTTCGGGTTCTTCAGAACCTGGCAGCACGCGGGCAAAAAGGCTTGCCTCCGAAGCGCCCACCGCCATCTGCCCCTTGCGGCGCAGCGCCCATTCCAAGCCAAGCCCAGCAGCGCGAATGGGGTTGGCCATGATTTCATTCAGCGTGCCGCAAGGCTTGGTGCGATAGGCGAAGCGCACCATGAAATGATCCTGCAAATTCTTGCCCACTTCAGGTGCGTTCACCTGCACCTGAATACCCATTTCCTGAAGCGCAGTGGCATCGCCAATGCCTGACAGCATCAGCATTTTGGGGCTTTCAATGGCGCCGGATGAAAGAATGACTTCCCGCCGCGCACGATAGGTTTCCTCACCCGCCGGGCCGCGCACCACCACGCCAACCGCGCGGCCATTTTCGATCAAAATGCGCTGGCCCAGGCGTTCCGTTTCCACGCGCAGATTGGGGCGCTTCAAAGCCGGGCGCAGATAAGCCACAGCCGGGCTCCAGCGTCGGCCGCGATGCACATTCAACTGGTTGGGCGCCACACCTTCAAACCATTCGCCATTATTGTCGCGATTGCGGGTGAAGCCAAGTTTTTCGCAGGTTTCCACAAAAGCGCGGCAACCAGGCGATGGTTCCGGCACTTCGGCAATCTGCATCGGGCCATCCTTGCCGCGGAATTCGCTTTCGGGCCCAGCGAAACTTTCCAAGCGCTTGAAATAGGGCAGGCAATCTTCATAAGACCAGCCGCGCGCGCCAGATTGCGACCAGCGATCATAGTCGCGCGGGCTGCCGCGCAGAAACACCAAGCCATTGACGCTGCCAGAACCGCCAATCACGCGCCCGCGCGGCCAATAGACGCTGCGCCCGCCAAGCTCCCCTTCCGCTTCGGTCTGGTAATTCCAATCGAATTTCTTGGTCACATAAAGCCGTGCAAAGCCCATCGGGATATGAATCCAGGGGTTGCGGTCCCAGGGGCCAGCTTCCAGCATGGTGACACTCGTGCCGGGGTCTTCTGAAAGCCGCGTCGCCAGCACACAGCCGGCCGAGCCCCCACCCAGAATGACATAATCCGATTCGTGCTGCGCCATGGCGGCTCCCCCCCTGTTTCTGATCACAGCATGCCATTACCACTCGGCAAGCTGCAATCTTGGTCTATAAGAGGGCATGGAATGGTCCTCGATTTACGGCTTTCTGGGCTTTTTGGGCGCCTGCTTTGCAGCCGCCATGTCTGGCGCCGTCTTCACCCCGGGCCCCTGGTATGACGCGCTGAAGAAGCCGCGCTGGTGCCCGCCCAATTGGCTGTTTGCCCCGGCCTGGGGGGTGCTCTTCCTGATGATCGCCATTGCCGGCTGGCTGATTTGGGAGGCCGTGGGCTTCGCCGGCGGCGGACTGGCGCTTGGGCTTTTCGCGCTGCAATTGGTGCTGAACGCTGCCTGGTCCGGCATTTTCTTCGGCATGCGGCGAATGGATCTGGCCTTTGCCGAGCTTTGCCTGCTGTGGCTTTCCATCCTGGCCTGCATCATCGTTTTCTGGCCGATTGATGTCCGCGCTGCGTGGCTGATGGTGCCCTATCTGGCCTGGGTCAGCTTTGCGGGCGCGCTGAATTTTACCATGTGGCGCTTGAATCCGGGCCTAGCGCAGTGATCGCCTGGGCACTTATCGCCTGAGTGACGCTATGGCATCATCTGCATTCACAAAGAGGATGACATCATGACCGAAACCATGAAGGCGGCGGTGGTCACTGCCGAGGGCGTGAAGGTGCAGCAAGCGCCGCGCCCGGTGCCGGGGCCGGAGCAGGTATTGGTGCGGGTACGCGCCGCGGGTCTCAACCGCGCTGATTTGGGTGTTGCGGCGGGGCATGCGCATGGCCGCATGGGCGGTGCCGGCACCATCCTCGGGCTTGAATTTGCCGGTGAGGTTGCGGCGGTTGGCGCGGGTGTTTCCGGCATCAAGCCCGGTGATCGCGTGATGTGCGCGGGTTCGGGCGGCTATGCGGAATATGCCATTGCCGATATGGGCCGCGTGCAGCCCGTGCCGGATCGCAACATGTCCTGGGAAGAAGCGGCCACTTTGCCGGTGGCGCTTGCCACCATGCATGATGCGCTGATTTCCAATGGCCGTTTGGCCAAGGGCGAAGCGGTGCTGATCCTGGGTGCTTCCAGCGGCGTTGGGCTGATGGGCATGCAGATCGCGAAATACATGGGCGCGGGGCTGGTGATTGGCACCTCCACCAATGCCGAACGGCGTGCACGGTTGAAGGAATTCGGCGCGGATCACGCGGTGGATACCAATGATGCCGATTGGGCAGATCAGGTGCTGGCGCTGACCGAAGGGAGCGGGGTGCAGTTGGTGATTGACCAGGTCTCGGGCGGGACCATCAATGCCGCCATGCGCGCCACCGCCATTCTGGGCCGTATTGTCAATGTCGGGCGGCTTGGCGGGGCGCATGGCGATTTCGATTTTGATCTGCACGCCACACGCCGCATCGCCTATATTGGTGTGACGCATCGAACACGCAGTGTCGCAGAAATTCGCGAAGAAGAACGCGTGGCAAAGCGGGATTTGCGCAAGGGCGTGGATGAAGGCGTGTTCCATCTGCCGATTGACCGCGTATTTGCGCTTGATGAAGCGATTGAGGCTTTGGCGCATATGAAAGCCAATGCGCATCTCGGCAAAATCATCCTGAAGACCTGAAGGAAACCCCCATGGCACGCGATGCAAGCCTGATCATTCGTGGTGGCACGCTGGTGGATGGCACCGGTGCGCCCCCCTATGAAGCCGATATCGCCATTGGCGATGGGCGCATTCTGGAAATTGGCAAAATCTCTGTCCGCGCGCCTGAGGAGATTGACGCCAAGGGGCTGATCGTCACGCCGGGCTTTGTGGATATCCATACGCATTACGATGCCCAAGCGACTTGGAGCAGCAGGCTGCTGTCTTCATCCATCAATGGCGTAACCACAGCGCTGCTCGGCAATTGTGGCGTGGGTTTCGCGCCCTGCAGGCCTGAGCGGCGCGACATGCTGGTGAAGCTGATGGAGGGTGTGGAGGATTTGCCGGAGGTTGTGCTGACCGAAGGCCTGCCCTGGAATTGGGAAAGCTTCCCGGAATATCTGGATGCTTTGGATGCGCGGCCCTATGACATGGATGTCGCCGCCATGGTGACCCATGCGCCCTTGCGCGTGCATGTGATGGGCGAGGCAGCCGAAGCCCATGCGGTGGCCACCCCTGAACAATGCGCCGAGATGGCGCGGCTGACCGCGGAAGGTTTGGCTGCCGGTGCGCTTGGCTTTTCGACATCGCGCGCCATTGCGCATCGCACCTTAGATGGGCGGCATATTCCAACCCTCGGCACGCCGGAGGCGGAGTTGGAGACCATCGCGCGCGCCATTCGGGCGCAAGGTTCGGGCTGGATGCAGGTGATTTCGGATTTTGACGATCCGGAAGATGAATTCGCGCGGCTGCAACGCATTGCGGCGGCGTCAGGCCGACCGATGACATTTTCTCTGTTGCAACGGGAATCCAAGCCGGGTCTATGGCGCTGGCTGCTGGATAAGGTGGAATCCGCGCATGAGGCCGGTGTGCCCATGTATGGCCAGGTGATGGGCCGGCCCGTGGGCCTGATGTTCGGTTTTGAGCTTTCGCAGCATCCCTTCCTGATGCGCGCTTCCTATCAGGCGATTGCGCATCTGCCGTTTGAACAGCGCATCGCTGCCTTGCGCGACGCAGCATTGCGCGCGCGCATCCTGGCTGAACCGACGGAAGATCCTGCGCTAAAAGTCCGTTTGAATAATTGGGAAAAGATCTTCGCGCTGGGTGATCCGCCGGATTATGAACCTCCTCCGGAAAAATCCATCGCTGCCATGGCGGCGGCGCGCAGCATGGACCCGGCGGCGCTTTGCTATGACATGATGATGGAACAGGATGGCCGCGCCATTCTGAACCGGCCCATCCTGAATTATGCGGATGGCGATTTGACCGCCATTCGCAATATGGTGACGCATCCGCATACGCTGATGGGGCTGGGCGATGGTGGCGCGCATGTTGGCTATATCTGCGATGCGTCCTGCATGACGCATATGCTGGTGCATTGGGCGCGGGATCGTGCACGCGGGCCGCGCCTGCCGCTGGAATTCGTGGTGAAGCGCATTTCGCGCGACAATGCGCATGCGCTTGGCCTCAAGGATCGCGGCGTGCTGGCGCCGGGCAAGAAGGCCGATATCAATGTGATTGATTTCGGCCGGCTGGCGCTTGAGATGCCGAAAATGCATTACGATCTGCCCGCCGGCGGCAAACGCCTGATCCAGAAGGCTGATGGCTATGTCGCCACCATCGTTGCCGGCACGCCGGTCTATCGCGAAGGTGAGGCAACCGGCGCGCTACCCGGGCGCCTGGTGCGGGGCGCGAAGGCGGCTTAGGCCGTCACGCCACCGCTGCCGGCAGGCCCGCCCAGATTTCTTCAAGGCTGAGCGGCCGCGCCATCAACCCCTGATCGGCGCACCAGCGTGATGCCAATTCCAGCGCTGGGTTCAGCGCCGCGCGGCTTCGTGGTGCCGTGCCGGCAGCGTTGAATTGACGCAGCACTTCAGCCACCAAAGCGGCATTGCGCGCGTGGGCGCCCTTCATCACCACAAGATGGTTGACGGGCTTGAAGCCGTAGCGCGCCTGAAAGGCTGCCCCCGCCGCGGTGGGGTCTGGGAAGACCGTGCGCACATCATCACCGGCGGGTAATTCGAAACCCATGATGGCGGCATCAAGCGCGCCGCTATCGAACATGCCATTCAGGGTTTCGCTGGCGCTCGCGCGCTGCACCCAAGGCGGGTCGCGGAAGCTTGGTTCATGCGCATCTTCAAACGTCACCCAACGCATCGCATCCGCGCGCAGCCCAAAGCTTTCCTGCAAGACGCCCCTGATCCACATGCCGGTGGTTTGGCTATAGGCGCGCACCCCGATGCGCTTGCCGGCTAAATCGGCGGGGGTTTCAATGCCCTTCCCCGCGCGGCAGAACATCGCGGTTTCCTGAAAGCGTTCCGCCAGCACAAGTGGCAGCAGCACCAAATCTCGACCGGCGGCTTTCGCCATCAGAAAAGTCGCAATCGCCATTTCGCTGATGTCAAAACGCCCTTCACGCACCATGGGCGCGAAAGCCTTGCTGATGGGCTTCACGACCTGCATCGCCAAGTTAAGCGTTGCACTTGCGGTCTCGCCGCGATGCAGCGCCGTTGTATGTGGGTAATCATCCACGCAAATGGAAAGTGTGGCGGCATTCATGCGCCAATCTCCTCAAAGAAAGCATCCACCAAGGCGTTGAAGGCGGCTGCGCGTTCGAAATGACCGGAATGGCCGGCCTTATGCAGCACGGCATAGCGCGCACCCGGAATGGCACTGGCCATGGCGCGGGCGGCAAAGGGTGGCAGGACGATGTCTTCCTCGCTTGGGATGAACAGCAGCGGGCATTGTGCGGCAGCGAAGGATTCCGGCGCGCGGTTGCGCCCCGCCTGGAGCCGCGCGCGCACCGCTTCACGGTCAAAGCCGCCGGTTAGGCCATAGACATGGTTATAGAGGTGATAAAGCGTGGGTTGTTCCGCCGCCATGCGCGCGCCAGCCGCCGGGTTTATGTTGCGCTTCAACCCCGCCTGACGCGCCGCCGTGCTTTCTTCTTGCCAAGTTTTCAGGCGTGACCGTTCGGGTTCACGCATCTGGCGCGGGTCGAGCGTGCCAGTGGTCGCCCCCAGCACCAGCGCCTTCACGCGCCCTGGGCGCAGCAGCGCATATTCAACCCCGGTCCAACCGCCCATGGATTGGCAAATGATGCGGATATCACCAAGGCCAAGCTCATCCACCAAAGCCGCCAGATCAGCGGCATAGGCAGCAGGATCAGGCCCCTCCCCTGGCGCGGTGGAAGGGAAAAAGCCGCGATGCGAAAACGCCACGCAGGTATAGCGCGGCGCGAAATGCGCGACCTGCTGCCACCAGGACATGAGATTGCCGCCGAGCCCATGCGCGAAGACAAGAGCGGGGCCTTCGCCCGTGACTTCATAGCGGATGCGCGCATCGGGGCGTTCAAGCCAGCCGGCGCGGCGGGGCGGGGCGATGAAATCTGCTGGGTTGGTCATGGCGGTCTGCTCCCCAAGGCCTCCCCGGCATCATGGGCCAAAATGTCCGGCCTGTCTTGGGCTGGCGCGGCGGCCAAAGCTTGCTAGGATTCGGCCCGAAAAGGATGGAGAAGCAACCATGGCGCAAGCGGATGCCGATACCTTCGATTACGTGATTGTGGGTGCCGGGGCGGCGGGGTCCATCCTTGCGGCGCGGCTGACGGAAGACCCGGAAACCACCGTCTGCGTACTGGAAGCCGGCCCGCCCGATACCAACCCCTTCATTCATATCCCTGCTGGTTTCATCAAGGCTTTGGTGAACCCCGACATCACCTGGCAATTCAGCACCGAGCCCACGGAAAACACCGCCGGTCGCCGCGTGAAAACCGTGCAGGGGCGCACCTTGGGTGGCGGTTCTTCGATCAATGGCATGATCTATAATCGCGGCCAGCCGGGGGATCAGGATAGCTGGGCGCAGCGCGGCAATCGCGGCTGGGGTTATGCGGATTGCCTGCCCTATTACAAGCGGAGCGAAAAGCGCCTTGGCTTTGGTGAGGAACGCCGCGGGCGTGATGGTGGCGTGCCTGTCACCGATATGGATTGGTTCAATCCCGTATCGGAAGCCTTCATCGCTGGCTGCGTTGCCGCCGGTATTCCGCGCAACCCGGATTACAATAACGGCAATCAGGCCGGCGTTGGGTATTTTCAACGCGCCATTCATCGTGGCCGGCGTGTTTCTGCCGCGCGCGGCTTTCTGCACCCTGCCATGGCACGCAAGACGCTTGATGTGCGCACCAATGCGCGCGCCTGCGGCATTATTCTGGAAGACAAGCGCGCGGTTGGCGTGCGCTATCTGAACCAACGCGGCGGGACGCCCCGCGAAGTGCGCGCCAGGCGGGAAGTGATTATTTCCGCCGGCACGGCGAATACCGCGCGGCTGCTGCAGGTTTCCGGCATTGGTCCAGGCTGGCTTTTGCAAAAGCTTGGCGTGCCGGTGCTGCATGAATTGCGTGGTGTTGGCGAGAATTTCCGCGACCATTACGCAACGCGCGTGGTGATGCGCGCCAAGCCGGGTGTCACCACGCTGAATGAATTGGCGCGCGGCGTGAAGCTCGCTGGGCAAGTGGCGCGTTGGGCGATGGGGCGTCCTTCCATCCTCGCGACCGTGCCCTCCCATGTCTATGTTTTCTGGAAATCCTTTGAAGGGCTGGATCAGCCCGATCTGCAATGCGTCTTCACGCCGGGTTCTTATGCGGAAGGCAAGGTCTATGTGCTGGATGATTATCCGGGTGTCACCGCCGGCGCCTGGCAGCATCGGCCGGAAAGCATCGGCTGGGTGCGCGCGAAGACCGCTGATGTGTTTGATGATCCCGAAATTCAGCCGAATTATCTGTCGGACCCCATGGATCGGCGCGTGCATCTGGGCGGCATTCGGCTGATCCGGCGGTTGCTGAATGCGCCGGAACTCAGCCCCTTCCTGGAAGCTGAAACCCTGCCCGGCCCGCATGTGGATTCCGATGATGAATTGATGGATTTCGCACGGCGCAACGGGTCCACCACCTATCATTTGATCGGTACGGCGCGCATGGGCCCGAATACGGACCCGACGGCGGTGGTGGATGACAGGTTGCGCGTGCATGGGCTGGAAGGCTTGCGCGTGGTGGATGCTTCCGTGATGCCGAACATGACCTCGGCCAATACCTACGCCACCACCATGATGATTGCGGAAAAGGCGTCGGATTTTATTCGTGGCCGCCCGCCGCTGGAAGCCATGCTCTAAACTTCGGAGGAAACGACAATGGAATTGCCGCTGCACGGCATGCGCGTGATTGAAGTGGGCCAGGCTTTGGCCGGGCCGCTTGCTGGCGTAATCCTGGCCGATATGGGCGCCGATGTGATCAAGGTGGAAAAGCCCGATGGCGGCGATGATGCGCGCGCCTGGGGGCCGCCCTTTGGTCCTGATGGTGAAACATCGCTCTATTTCCACAGCCAGAATCGCAACAAGCGCTCCATCACGCTGGATCTGAAAAAGCCCGAGGATATTGAAGCGCTGCACAAGCTGGTGGAGTCCGCCGATGTGCTGATCCAGAATCTGCGCCCCGGCGTGGTGGATGAAATCGGCATCGGGCCGGAAGCGATGCTCAAGCGCCATCCCAAGCTTGTTTATTGCTCCATCTGGGCCTTTGGCTATCAAGGCCCGATGCGCCTGAAACCCGGCTTTGATCCACTACTGCAAGCCTATGGCGGGATGATGTCTGTCACTGGCCGCCCGGAAGACCCGCCGACTTTCTGCGGCGCTTCCATCAATGACAAAGCCACGGGCATGTTCTGCGTAATTGGCGCGCTGGCCGCACTGCGTCAGCGGGATCGTACGGGGCAAGGCTGCCTGGTTGATACTTCGCTCTTTGAAACATCGGTGCATTGGGTGGAAGGCCATGTGAATAATTATTTGGCGAGCGGCGACATCCCGAAGCGCCATGGCGCCGGCGCGGCGGTGATTGTGCCTTATCAGGTCTTTGAGACCGCCGATCGGCCGATTTGCCTGGCGGCGGGCAATGATCGGCTATGGGCGCGCTGCGCGAAGGTATTGGGCCATCCCGAATGGGGCCAAGACCCGCGCTTCGCCACTGGCCCGGAACGCGTACGCAACAAGGCAATCCTGCTGCCCTTGGTTGCTGAGGCGCTGCGCCATGGCACGCGGGAGCAATGGCTGACCGCCCTTGAAGCCGCTGGCGTGCCGAGTGGCCCGGTGAATGACATCGCCGAATTGGCCGCGACCGAGCAATTGGCCGCGGTGGATATCGTCCAATCCCTGCCCGAAGGTGGCCCGCGCGTGGTGGGGTTGCCGATTTCCTTCAATCGGCGCCGGCCTGCCTCTCGCCGGGCGGCGCCGCGCCTGGGCCAGCATAATGGGGAGATTTTGGGCCAGCCCTGAGCCCCATCCCACCGCCTGGACTCTGCTTGGGGTTCCGCGATACCTGCCTTCGTAGAGTAACTGAAGGCCGTAACCGCATGCCTCTTCCCAGCCGCTTCTGGCAGGATCTTCCCTGGCCAGAATTCCGCTCCCTGCCGACCAATACCGTCGCGGTATTGCCGGTGGGCGCCATTGAACAACATGGGCCGCATCTGCCGGTGGCTGTGGATACCGCGATCAATCAGGGCATCGTGGCGCGCACACTGAAAGTCATTCCGGATGATCTGCCGGTGCTGGTGCTGCCAACGCAAGCCGTGGCACTTTCGGTTGAACATTTGCGCTATCCAGGCACCATCACCACCAGTGCTGAGACGCTGATCGCGCTGATCTGCGATATCGGCGCATCGGTTGCGCGCGCGGGCGTGAAGCGCCTGGTGTTTTTGAACAGTCATGGCGGCAATGTCTCCGCGCTCGATATCGCGGCGCGGCGGTTGCGCATCCAGCACGGGCTTTTTGTGGTGAATGCCATGTGGGCGCGCATGGGCAAGCCGGAAGCCTTGCGCGATCCGGTGGAAGCGCGTTTCGGCATTCATGCCGGGCGTGACGAAACGGCGGTGATGCTGGCGCTGCGGCCTGATCTGGTGCGCATGGATAAGGCGCGGAATTTCGTGAGCCGCTGGCAGGGCGTTTCCACGGCCACGCCAAGCATGGCACCCGATGCTGGCGCGCCACCAGCCTGGCAAGCGCAGGATCTTGGTGGTGCTGGCGCGGTCGGCAATGCCTCGGCCGCCACGGTGGACATTGGTGAGGCACTGCTGAATCACGCCGCGCAGCGTATGGCCGCGCTTTGGCAGCAGGTTGCTGGCATGGATATTGCGAATTGGCTGGAGCAGGAGCCCAATCCCGATGCCTGATATCGCTGCCTTCACCGCCGAATTGACCGGTCTTGAACAATCCACCGATGCCGCGCTGCTGCGCCAGAAAAGCCGCGACTTCTATTGGTATAGCCCCATCCTGAAGCGCCAATTGGATGGCAAGCGCGCCGATATCTGGTTGCGCCCGCAAAACGAAGCTGAGGTGATGCGCATCCTGAATGCCGCACGCCGGCATAGTGTGCCGATTACAGTGCGCGGTGGCGCGACCGGCAATTACGGCCAATGCGTGCCACTGAATGCTGGCGCGGTACTGGACACCACGGCGATGACCGCGCCCATCGCGCTGAAGGATGGCGTGCTGGAAGCCGAAGCCGGTGCGCGCATGATTGACCTTGATCTTTGGGCGCGCGAACGCGGCTGGGAGTTGCGGCTTTGGCCCAGCACCAAACGTACTGCGACCATTGCGGGTTTTGTGGCCGGTGGTGGTGCGGGTGTTGGCGGCATCAGCCATGGCACCATGCGCGAACGCGGCAATTTGCTCGGTGTGCGTGTAGCGACATTGCAGGACCCGCCCGCGCTGCTCGACCTGGAAGGTGATGACGCCAATCCGGTCAATCGCACCTATGGCACCACGGGGGTGATTACACGTGTGCGCCTGCCGCTGACGCCGGCGCAGGACTGGCGCGATATTGCGGTGGTGTTTTCGGATTTCGCCGCTGCGGGGCGGTTTGCCCTGGCGCTCGCTTTCGCTGATGGCATCCCCAAGAAAATGTGCGCCGTGTTTGATGCGCGCCTGCCGCCCTTCTTCCGTGCCATTGCGGATGTGGTGCCCGCCGATCATGCATTGGCGCTGGTCATGGTGGCACCGTCTGGCCTTGTCGCGCTCCGCGATATGGCGCGCGAACATGGCGGGCGGATTGTGGCGGATCAGGATACGGTGGCTGCGGAACGCGATCCGGAAGCGACGCCTTTTTACGAATATTGCTGGAACCACACCACGCTGCAGGTGTTGAAGCGCGACCGTGGCGTCACCTATCTGCAATGCCGCTTCCCTTTTGAAGGCACTTTGGAATCGGTCGAAAAGGTGCGTGCTGCCTTCCCGGATGAGGTTTGGATGCACACGGAATGCGTGCGCTTTGGTGGGCGCACCACCATGACCGCCCTGCCCGTCATTCGCTGGAAGGATGATGCGCGGCTGGCCGAGATCATGGCAGGCTTTGAAGCGGCAGGCGCGGGTATTGCCAATCCGCATGTCTTCACCATTGAAGAAGGCTCTGGCTATCGCCGCGTGCCGGGCGACCAGCTTGGCTTCAAGCGCCGCGTTGATCCGCTGGGCCTGTTCAACCCCGGCAAGATGAAAAGCTTTGATGAAGCAGAAAGTGATGCCGCATGAAGCACGATATTGCTGGCCTGATGGCCACGCTGCCCAATATTCGCTGGGTGACGGATGCTGCGCTGGTGCGCCAACGCAGCCGCGATTTCTTCTGGTACAGCCCCGTGTTGAAGCGCCAATTGAATGGCGTAAGCGCGGATGTGGTGGCCGAAGCGCGTGATGAAGCTGATGTGGTGCGAATCCTGGCCGCCTGCCATGCGCGGCGCATTCCGGTGACACCGCGTGGCGCTGGTACGGGCAATTACGGCCAGGCCATGCCGCTATTTGGTGGCGTGGTGTTGGATGTCTCGGCACTTGATAAGCTGCTTTGGGCCAAGCCCGGCATGATGCGCGCACAGGCCGGCGCCAGGCTGATCGCCCTTGATGAGCAAACGCGCCAGCAAGTGGGCGGTGAATTGCGCTTTCATCCTTCAACCAAGCGTACGGCGACGATTGGTGGCTTTGTGGCTGGCGGTTCTGCAGGTGCCGGTTCCTGCATGTGGGGGTCCTTCCGGGAGCCTGGCAATGTTCTCGGCCTTCGCGTTATCACCATGGAAGAAACACCGCGCATTCTGGAATTGCGTGGTGGGGAGATTGAAAAAGCCAATCACGCCTATGGCACCAATGGCATCATTACCGAAGTGGAAATGCCACTCGCCCCCGCCTATGATTGGGTGGATGTGATGATGGCCTTCCCGAGCTTCATGGAGGCCGCGCGTTTTGCGGAAGCCCTGACGCTGGCCGATGGCATTGTGAAGAAGCTTGCAACCGTGGTCGCCGCGCCCGCGCCGCAGCAATATTTCCGCCATTTCGAGGGCCGTATTCCAGCGGGCATGAGTGTTGCGCTGCTGATGATCGCAGCGCCCTTCCTGGAAGCTTTTGAAGCGCTGAAGGTCAAGCATGGTGCCACGCAGGCAGAAATCTACCGCTGCCCTACGGAAGACGCCGCCGTGCCGCTTTACGAACATTCCTGGAACCACACCACGCTGCAGGCGCTGAAGCTCGATCGCGGTATCACCTATCTGCAAACGCTATTTCCGCCGCCGGGCCACATGGCCTTGGTGGAAAAGATGGAAGGGCTGTTTGGTGATGAAGTGCCGATGCATCTGGAATTCGTGCGCTTCGGCGGCCATGTCACCTGCTTTGGCCTGCAATTGGTGCGCTATACCAGCGAGGAACGCTTGGCCGAGATCATTCGCATTCATGAAGCCAATGGCTGCCCGGTCTTCAACCCGCATGCGTTCTCATTGGAAGAAGGCGGCATGAAGCGCGTGGATGCGCGGCAATTGGCCTTCAAGAAGGAAGCTGATCCGCTCGGCCTGCTCAATCCCGGCAAGATGCTCGCCTGGGATGATCCGGAATGGTCGCCTGATCGCCCGCGTACACATTACATGTATGGCGACCCGGATGCGCCCGACTTTGAAGAAAAGCTCGACTAGGCGCGCACAATGCGGGTGCTGCTGATCCATTGCCATCCGCGGGCGGGGAGTTTTTCGGCGGCCTTGCGCGATGCGGCACGACAAACGCTGGAAGCCGCCGGGCACCAGGTTGAATGCCGCGATCTTTACGCGGAGGGCTTCACCGCTGCATTGAGCGATCCTGAGCACCGCGACTATCTGGACCCTTCACTGCATACACCCGATGTCGCGGACCATGTCGCTTCCCTGCAACAGGCTGAGGCGCTGCTCCTGGTGTATCCCACCTGGTGGTATGGGCTACCGGCCATGCTGAAGGGCTGGTTTGATCGCATCTGGGCGCCGGGTATTGCCTTCAAGCTTGGTGATGGCGCGATTGAACCGCTGCTTACCAATATCAAGCGTATCGGCGTGGTGACGACCTATGGCTCACCCTTGTGGTTGCTGTGGGTGATTGGCTGGCCTGACAAGAAGCTGATCACTCGCGGCCTCAGGCGGTTATGCGCGCGCGGGTGCCGCGTGGAATGGCTGATGCTGACGCGGATGGATCAGCGCACGGCACCGGAACGCACGGCGTTTTTGGCGAAGGTGAAGGCGCGGCTCAGCCTGTGGTAGCCGGGATTACGTGATCCAATTCCCGCCAATCCGGCACTTCCGCATCCAGCAACTTCCCATGACGCAGTACAATCCGATCCGATTGCGGGCGTGATAGCCATTCAGTCATGTGGCGCGCGCGGAACAGGATAAGATCAGCCGGTGCGCCAGCGCGGATCATGCCCGCCCCTTGCAGCCCCATCACCGCCGCTGGCCGCGCGCCAACGGATCGCGCCCAATCGCCATAGGGGTGATCCAGATGCAGGATGCGTGTCGCTTCGCGCATTACCTCCACCATATCCAGATCTCCATAGGCATAGAAAGGATCGCGCGTATTGTCTGACGCGAGGGAGACAGAAACGCCGCCCGCCTGCATCTCATGCACCAAAGTCACACCGCGCCAGCGGGGCGTACGCCCCGGCTCGCGGTCTTGCAGATACATATTGCACATGGGCAGCACCACAATCGCAACGCCGGCATCGGCGCAAGCCTTGATTGTTTCCAGCGCGAATTCATCCGTCTGGCGCGAAAGCGAACAGCAATGGCCACATTGAATGCGGCCCTTGAAGTTGCGGCGCAAAGCGGTCAGCGCAATTTCACGCAAGGCGCGCGCACCGGTCTCTCCGCTTTCATCCACATGCAAATCAAGGTCTAGGCCGCGCGCTTCGGCAAGCGCGAAGAAATGATCCAGCATGGCATGGAATTCGGGCGGAATGTCATCATGAATGCCGCCAGAAAGCCGCGTCACCATGCCCAAGACACCCCCTGATTCGGCGACGATATCGGCAAGCTGCGCGCCTTCATCCCCCGCAAAGCGATCAAGCGGCGCGATGGAGGAAGCCTGCAAGGTGATCCGCCCAGCCCAATCATCACGCAACTGGCGGAACATGCGCCAGGCCTTGGGCGCATGGGGCATGTAGCTGTCCAGATGCGTGCGCAGGGCAACCGTGCCATGGGCGTGAGCGGCACGCAGCGCGAATTCAGCGCGCGCGCGCATATCCGCTTCAGACCAGTTTACGTCGCGGTCAGCCATAACCGTGGTAACGGCACCGAAGAAACTACCATCGGGATTGGGGGCACGTTGCCAGATATGGCCCTTATCCAAATGGGTATGCGCATCCAGCATGCCGGGCCACACCTGCCCGCCATCTAGGGAAACCCCATTCGGCGCAGCGCCAAGCGGCGCAATGGCAGCAATGCGCCCCTGTTCAACGCGCAGATCAAACCGCGCAATGCCATCCCGGTCCAAGGGCAGAGCGGCCGCGCCTTCCAGCACCGCCGCCGGGGCGCGCATATCACGCAACCAGAAATCACTGCCCGCGCCGGCCAGGGCCGCGCGGGTCTTTGCCATGGCGCACCTCATCGCCGATCCCCCCTGCCCATCGCGCTTTCATGCCAATGACGCAGCAGCAAATGCGTGAGCAGGCTGAGCGCCAGGAAAATCGCGATCCCCGTCGTGGAAACCAGCACAAGGGCGGCGAACATGCGCGGGATTTGCAACTGATACCCCGCTTCCAAGATTCGGTAAGCCAGCCCCGAAGCACTACCGCCTGTGCCTGCCACAAACTCCGCGACAATGGCGCCAATCAGGGCAAGCCCACCAGAAATCCGCAAACCCGCCAGGAAGTAGGGCAGTGCTGATGGCAGCAGCAATCGCGTCAATACCTGCCAGCGTGACGCACGATACAGCTTGAACAAATCCTTCAGATTATGATCCGCTGAATTCAGTCCGACAGTTGTATTTGACAGGATCGGGAAGAAGGCGACGATCCAGGCGCAGATCAGCAGGGATATCGCGATATCATCCACCCAAATGATGATCAGCGGCGCAATCGCCACAATGGGGGTGACTTGCAGGATCACCGCAAAGGGAAAAAGCGACAATTCAATGATGCGCGATTGCGCAAAAAGAACAGCCAGCACCAGCCCCAAAATTGCCGCGACCGACAGCGCCAGGAAGGTGATCTTCAGCGTGATCAGCAGCGATACGGAAAGCGATCCCCAATCGCGCAGCAGCGTCTGCCAAATCGCAATCGGCCCCGGCAGGATATAGGGCGGGATTTCACGCACCCGCACCATCATCTCCCACCCGCCCAGGAACAGCAGCGCCAGCAATGTGGGCGCCAGAATGCGCAGCAAGGTGCCTTCCATAAAGCCACCAGTTACAGGCGCCGTTTCTGCACTTTCACTCATGCGCGCCCCCCATGGCAGAAGAAAGCGCCAGGGATACCGTGCGGCATTGCGCAGCATATTCGGGGGAGGTGCGGAATTCCTCACCCCTTTCGGCTGGCGCAGTGATGCGCACTTCCTCAGCAATACGGCCCGGGCGTGGCGCCATCACCACAATGCGTTCCGCCAGATAGACGCTTTCAAACACCGAATGGGTCACGAAAATCACCGTAAAACGTTCCTGCGCCCATAGCTGCACCAGATCATTGTTCAGCCGAAAACGCGTGATTTCATCCAAGGCCGCGAAGGGTTCATCCATCAGCAGAATGCGCGGGCGCGTCACCAAGGCGCGCGCGATCGAAACACGCATGCGCATGCCGCCTGACAAAGCGCGGGGATAGGCCTTCTCAAACCCCTTCAAATCAACGCGGGCAAGCCATTCGGCAGCGCGTTCTTCGGCTTCGCGCCGTTTCATGCCGGCCAATTCAAGCGGTAGCGCGACATTGCGGATCACGCTCGCCCAAGGCATCAGGGTCGGCTCCTGAAACACAAAGCCGATATCGCGTTCCACATCGCCGGCGGCGTCATGCGCTGCGGTCGGCCATGCCATGGTCCCGCCACTCGCCGCGGTAAGCCCCGCAATCAGGCGCAACAATGTGGACTTGCCGCAGCCCGAAGGCCCCAGAAGGGCGATGAAATCCCCCGGCATGATCGTCAGATCAATGCCAGCCAGTGCCAGGGTTCCCGTCGCGTAGCGCTTGGAAACCCCGGTGAGCGAGAGCAGCGGGCGCCGAGGGCTCAAGCCAGGCCAGCCCGCCGGTTGACGAAGCGCAGCGAATAGGCGCGCTTCACATCAAGCCCAGGCGGCATCACTTCCGCATCGCGCATGGCAGTGTAGAAGGCCGCCCAACGCTCATCTGTCATCGCGCCGATGCCAAGGCGTTCAGCATCGCCCGAAAAGACAATGCCGCGTTCATTCATGGCGCGCACGGCGTAATCAATCTTCTCCTGCGTCATGTCCTGATTGTCGCGCATGATGAGCGCATTCGCCGCCGCCACATCCTGGCCGCGCAAATACTGCGTCCAACCCTGCATGGTGGCATCCACAAAGCGCTGGATCAGATCAGGCTTTTCATCCACGAGTTTGCGGGAAATATCAATCGTCGTCTGATAATTCGGGAAGCCTGCATCAGCAAAAAGCAGCACGCGCGGATCAGCGCCCGCAAGCCGGGCCGCAAAAGGCTCTGACGAGACAAAGCATTGCTGAATGGCCTGCTTATCCGCGAGGAAAGGCTGGACATTGAAGGTATAGGGGCGGATCTGATTATCGGTGAAGCCAAAGCGCCGGCGCAGGAAGGGCCAGAAGGTCACGCGCCCGCCAGCACCCACCAGAATGGGCCTGCCACGCATTTGCTCAAAGCTCGTGAAGCCGGCTTCGGCATGGAACATGAAACCCTGCGGGTCCTTCTGCATAATGGCACCAATCGCCATGAAGGGCACATTTTCCCGCACGTAATTCAGCGCCTGAAAGCCCGACGACATGATCATGTCTACCCGCCCCGCCAGCAGCAATTGCGCGGGGTTCTGCTGTGGGCCACCCATGCGGATTTCGCAATCAATGCCGGCGCGCCGATAAAGCCCATTGGCCAGGGCCAGATAATAGCCGCCATGTTCCGCCTGGGCGCGCCAATTGGTCTGGAAGGTCAGTTTTTCGAGCGTCTGCGCCAGCGGCACCCGTGCGCCAGCTACCGCCGAAAGCACTAGGGCAGAGCCACCCGTGAGCACTGCGCGACGTTCAATCCGATACCTGGTTCTCATGGCTCTCTCTCCTCACTGGGGCTGCCTTGGGGCGTCACATGCCCCAGGCAGATGGGGTCAGCAAGGCATATGCCAATGCTTTAGGCGGCTTTGACAGCCCAAACGACCAAGCATCGCCTGTTTTCCAGGCATTAGCCGCCACGGATGCGTTCACCTGACCGCTATGGCCGGGGGGTATGGCGGCGCGACTCGCCTTGCTGCGCTGCGGCATCAGCCCGCTGGGCGCTGTTTCCCCTGGGCTGGCTTATGCCCTATCCTCCATCGGGCCAGTAGCCTTGGGGAGGGCGCAAGCCTCATGACCACCACCGCGGTGCCGCCGCGTCAGACATCCTTGCTGCTTGGCATTTTCTTCATGTGTGCCGCCTGCACGTTGTTCCCGATCATGAATGGCATTGTGCAGGTGTTAAGCCGCACCTACCCTTCGGAACAGATCATCTGGGCGCGCACCACGGGCCATTTGCTGATTGTGCTGGCGCTGATTGTGCCGCGTTATGGGCTTGGCGTGCTGCAAAGCCGCAAGCCCGGGGTGCAGATTTCGCGGTCATTGCTGCTGCTCGCTTCCACCACTTTTTTCTTTTTTGCGGTGAAGGATGTGCCCCTGGCCAAGGCTGCGTCCATTTCCTTCATGTCGCCTTTTTTTGTCACCTTGCTGGCCCTGCCCATGCTTGGTGAGCAGATAGGCTGGAAGCGCCTGGCGGCTGTGACAGTGGGCTTCTTGGGTGTGCTCGTGGTCATCAGGCCAGGGTCTGAGGTCTTCCAACCCGCGGCACTTGGCATTGTGGCCAGCGCCTTTTGCTACGCGATCTACCAAATCCTGACGCGCCAGGTGGCGGGGCTCGATCGGCCCGAAACATCGGTCATGTATAGCGGGCTTTTCGGCACCATGGTGATGTGCTGCGTCATTCCCTTCTTTTGGGTGCCGTTCAACAATTGGGCGGATATTTTTTGGCATCTGACGCTGGGTGTTCTGGGCGCAGCCGGGCATTGGTGCGTGGCGAAGGCCATGACTTATGGCGCGGCCAATGTCATCGCGCCGTTTCAATACTGGCAAATGATCGGCGCCATCGCGGTGGGCTATGCCATTACGGGGCTTTGGCCGGATCAATGGACCTGGCTTGGGGCTGGCATCATCATCGGCGCCGGGCTTTACATTGCCATTTCCGAAACCAGGGCGCGCAGGACGTGAAACTCCCCCCTTGCCAATGGCGCCACTTCGGCGAAGCATAAGCTGGGCATTGCAAGGGGTACCGCATGGCGCGCAACAAGACCTATCCGGATTTCGATGCGGCGGTGGCGGATATTCCCGATGGCGCCGTCATTGCCATTGGCGGCTTCGCTGGCCCGGGCACGCCGTATAATCTGATTGCCGCCTTGGCGCGGCGCGGTGCCAAGCGCCTGACCTGCATCGCCAATACCACCGGTGGCGCGCACAAGCCGCGCATGCCGGATATCGGCATGCTGGTGGAAAACGGCCAGGTCGCGAAGGTGATCTGCTCCTTTACCGCCGCGACGCGCGCTTCTGATGTGATACCCTTCACCAAATATTACGAAGCCGGAGAGGTGGAAGCGGAAATCGTCCCGCAAGGCACGCTGGCTGAGCGGCTGCGCGCGGCGGGCGCCGGCATTCCCGCCTTCTACACGCCAACCGCGGTGGGCACTGAATTGGCTGAAGGCCGCGAAACCCGCGAGATCAATGGCCGGCGCTATTTGCTGGAATATGCGCTGCCGGTGGATTTCGCCTTTATTCGCGCCGCGCAGGCGGATGCGGTGGGCAACCTGCGCTTTCATCGCAGCCAGCGCAATTTCAATCCCTTGATGGCGATGGCTGCGAAAACCACAATTGTGGAAGTGGAAGAAGACATTCTGCCCGCCGGCGCGATGGATGCAGATGATGTGCATACCCCAGGCCTTGTGGTGCATCGGCTGATCCGCGTGCCTCCACCCCCCATGGGGCTTTGGACCCGCAAGCGGGAGGCCGCACGATGAGCTGGACACGCCTGCAAATGGCCGAAAGGCTGGTGCGCGAATTTCAGGATGGCTGGGTGGTCAATCTTGGTGTCGGCATGCCGACGATGATTGCTGATGTGCCGATGGGTGATCGTGACATCATTTTCCATGCGGAGAATGGCGTGATCGGCTATGGCGCCGTTTGCGCGCCGGGAGCCGAGGATTTGAATCTGGTCAATGCGGGTGGGCAGAATGTTTTGCTCAAGCCAGGCGCCTCCATCGTGCATCACGCCGATAGCTTCGCGCTGATCCGTGGTGGGCGGATGGATGTGACCGTGATGGGTGCCTATGAAGTCGCGGCCAATGGTGATTTCGCCAATTGGAAGCTGAAGGGCGCCAAGGGTGGCGGTATTGGCGGGGCGATGGATTTGGCCGCCTCAGCGCAGCGCGTTTTTATCATGCTGGAACATCGCACGCGCGATGGCGCTTCCCGGTTGCTGCCGCGTTGCAGCTTGCCGATTACTGCCGCTGGTGTAGTGACCTTGGTGGTAACGGATCTTGGGCTTTTCGCGCCGATGGGTGAAGGCTTCGCGGTGCGTGATCTTGCCCCGGATGTGACGCTGGAAGAAGTGCGCGCCGCCACCGCCTGCCCCATCATTTCTTGAGGAAACAACATGCCCCAGTTGATTGATTACTATGTTTCGCTCAATTCGCCCTGGGCCCATCTGGGTGCCGCACGCATTGAAGCCCTGGCGGCGCAGCATGGTGCGGAGCTTCGCATCTGGCCGGTGGATTTCGGCACCATCTTTGCCGGTTCCGGCGGTTTGCCGCTGCCCAAGCGTTCCCCGCAACGTCAAGCCTATCGCTTGCAGGAATTGCAGCGTTGGCGCGATGCGCTGGGCATTCCGATCAATATTCATCCCAAGCATTCCCCGGCCAATGAATTACCAGGTGCAGCC
>Ga0079301_1000221_pt1 | contig 26886 bp, 28 predicted proteins | sample Wag4_2014_7_11_3_FD_74797 | JGI IMG/M metagenome (GOLD analysis project Ga0079301, IMG submission 74797) | Fresh water mixed with fracking chemicals microbial communities from Ohio, USA - Utica-2 Time Series FC 2014_7_11 | ecosystem: Engineered > Industrial production > Chemical products > Input... | reverse complement strand
TTGCCGTCCCGCCCCTCAATTCGTCAATGAGGTAACCGTCCTTATCAAACACTTTGCCGTCAATAATAAAAAACAACAAACCTCCATTGGCGTCTTGCATAAGGTTATGACAACGCGCAGCCGTATCCCCTTGGTAGTCAAATGACTATCCATTTGTGGGGATAGGAAGGGGGATAAGTTGTCCATTCGGTACGTCAAAATATTTGGGAGGCAAGCTCCAAAAACGGTTCCCTGTTTGGGCCTTTAGAGGTAAAAGCATTGCCCCTAATAGACCACCAAAGACGATAGTAAACCTAATGCAAGGAGCCATTGGAAAGAATTTGAATTTTTTCATTCTGATTGAGATTAAAGTGTTAATAGGCATGTTTCTTATTTGTTAAAAGCTTGGATTGCAAGAGGTAAAGAGAAATCGATAAATCCAGTCCAATTTGTTTTTGAAAAAAGGAAACAGGAGCGCTTTTGGCCGATCAATGCGGGTTGAGGTTCTTTCAACAACCGCCATACCCCCCTTAACTCTGCTTTGGAAACCAGCGAACAAGGGATGTTTATCGAATACAACACCCAAGGTCCCTTTTCACATAGGTGAAGAGCAACAGAGCCAGTCAATACTTGCTTAATCTCATCCATGATGCTTAACCAAATTAACCTGACCGAATGCAAACTGCCTTTAATTTGCCGCACGCTAGCAGCAAGAATCAAAAGCAAAACACCAGAGCCAGTTTATTTTACAACGTTTCCACTACAAATTTAAACAGAAAATGGAATTAACCAAATTTTTGATTGAATATTTTCTTTCTGTCGAACTTAATGTTGCAATCCCCTGAAAAAATATCAATTTCAAGGTGCAGCGATACATTCGGCTTTAATACAAATAATCCCAAGCCGATTTGTATCCTCTCTGTGATTCAACCCAGGCGAAAAGGCCAATTATTGCATTTTTTTGATCAAAAGACATTTTTGGCGGTTGCAAACTGCTAAATGCCGAAGAGAGTGATGCATTACGGCTCATCATACTGTTTTAATTTTAAGCCAGTTGCGGCCAGATTAATGGCAAAAATTGAACCTTGTGCTAATACAACGTGGCAGTAAGGTTGGGTTCAGCTTAGTAACTACTGGAACGCCAAAGCCTTACTTCTCTGCAAGTATCGTATCGACAGTCCAACAGACTAACTCAGGCAATATCAGGAACCTCTGAAAGCAAAATATACAGCCAATACCAAAAAAATGAGGGCAACAGCGTGATTCCAGCGCAGGGGCTGATCTCGAAAAAAAAGAGCCCAAAATAGAAGAAAAACAACGAGGGTGATGACCTCTTGAAGTACCTTCAGTTCAACCAAGCTGAAGGGGCCTCCATTGCCTTTAAAGCCGAATTTATTGGCGGGAACTTGCAAGAGGTATTCAAAAAAAGCCAAACCCCAACTAATTAAAATTAAAGCAATTAGGCCTCCTTTTTGAATGGGTTTCCAATGCCCAAACTTTAAATGGCCATACCATGCCAAGGTCATAAAGGCATTGCTACCCAACAGCAACAAAATAGTAATCCAGCCTTTCCCCATTATTTATGGTAATTGTTGAACATAGGCAGCTGGCAGTGTGTTTCCGCTTAGACTTTGACCGTAGTAAATGGCTACGCGGCCAACGGCGCCGTCCGCAGCCTGCCAATTTTGGTATCCATAATTGGGACCCTTAAGTCCTCCAGCCGCCTTGACCAACTGATTGCCCAAAACCAAACCCACCGCCCGCAGCAGCACCGTTCCGCCAGCACCACCACCGGTTGCACTGGTTTGCGTACTAACGCCTGATCCTCCGTTTGACCGAACTTCACCCGTGAGCAGATAGTTTTTGGAAAAAAGGGCCACAATACCTCCACCGTTTCCACCTCGGTTAACAACAGTGGAATAGGCCTGATAGGTCGATCCGCCTGGAGATCCCATGAACCATTTTGATAAGTCAGAGGAGCCATAGGCCGCAGCTCCGGTTCCGCCGGGCGGATTTCCTAAATCGCCTGCCGTACCATAAGCGCCACCCCCTGTCCTGCCTCCCCAATTGGAATTGGCAAACTGAACGGTTCCGAAGGCATCCTCGCCATGGCCAGACACCCCTGCCTGGTACACCGAATACCCCCGAATGTCTTCGCTGTTGGTATTAAAAACCGCTGCGCTGCGGTAGCCTTTGGCATTCATGTCTATGGCTCCATGTACAAAAACCGTATCGTTTGAACGGAAGCACAACAGGCCTCCGGTGGTTCCATTCCAAGCTTCCGCAGTTAAGGTGACCCCGGCATTGATGCTCACTTTTCCGTAATTGGGCACCCGCTGCAGCAACACCCGTTGATGGGCCGCTGTGGTTCCTATGTTTTGGTCGTTCAATACCCCATCGCCGTAAAATTGGCTTTTGGAACTTGCAAACACCACAAGGTTGTTGCTGACCGACTTAACCCTTAAAAATTCTTTGTTTCCTACATTGGGGTGGTTGGATGGAGTGCCTTGCAGATTGATCAACACAATTTCGTCGCCCTGAGCCAAGCAACCCGCTGCTGGGGTAGATTGCAGGGTAGCCGAAGTATCGTTGAGTGCGGTCAAGGCATACGATATTCCATCGGCGCAGGTGCGGCCACCGGCAATGATGTCAATGTTTAGATTTTTGTTGCTGCTTACCACTACCGAGCCATCGCTGCCGTTGCCCCCATTTCCCGAAGGAATCAAGACCCTGGCCGTATCGGAAACGCCCCAGCATCCGCTGGAATTTTGTGCCTGCACCAAAACCTGCAGGGTGCTGGCATTCAATCCGTTGTTTTGCAACACCTGTTGAAAAGACAGACCGTTTTGGGGCAGGGCTCCAACAATAGAACTTCCCGATATTGGGGTCCAATGCACCGTGGCGTTCTGCATATTTAGGCCCACCTGAAAGGACGTGGCGGTTCCACTTAAAATGGTATCTAAGGCTGGGCTCAAGCTTAAAACAGGCAGGGTGTCGAACGCCAAATGGTAAAACGCCGGATTGGAGGTGCAATTGTTCAGCGTGGTGCTGACCTGATACCAACCGGTGTCGGCAGCAGATATGCCTTGCAATAAAATGGAAGGGGTGTTCGCCGCAAATCCATTGGGACCTGTCCAAGAATAGCTTGCTCCGGGCAAAGGACTGGCGGTAAATTGTAGGGTATCGCCCGCACAGACATTTCCAGAAACCGAAAGGCTGGGGTCTGGGAATCCGCAATTAAAACAGGCCTGCCGCCAACCGCTGCCGAAGTACATGTTTAAACAGCCGGTGTTGGTATTTAAAACAATCAGTCCTTGGGCTGGAGAAACGATAGAGTCCCGCTGGCCTGTTGTGAGTCGGGGCAGTAAAAAGCCCTGATTCTGACTGTGAAGCTCCAATACTGCACTGGAATCAGGAATGCCGCCTTGGTTGGAAATTTTAACCCCTTGAAGCCGCAGGCTTGCATTTCCGAAAAGGACGAAAGCGGCCAGCAGGCAAATCCGAACTGTTTTTTTCATAAATACTTGCTATCTAAACCCAAAGGTACCTTTTAGGTATGAATTGAAGGTAAAGAATGAAGGTTGGGCAAAAAAAAGGGCGACCAAATGGCCGCCCTTAAGAAATTTGAACTTGAGTGGATTAATAATCCATTCCACCGCCCATAGGAGGCATGGAAGGAGCCTTCGACTCTTCTTTCTTGTCGGCAATAACACACTCGGTGGTGAGCAACATACCGGCAATGGAAGCGGCGTTTTCTAGGGCAACGCGGGTAACCTTTACCGGATCGATAACCCCAGCCTTCATCATGGGCTCGAAGGTTTCGGTGCGGGCGTTGTAGCCTTCGTCTTCTTTGGCTTCTTTAACCCGTTGAATAACGATGCTGGGTTCTTGGCCTGCATTGGCTACAATTTGGCGCAGGGGCTCTTCTAGGGCCCGACGAATGATGTTAACCCCAAAGGTTTCGTCGTCGTTTTCGCCAGCAAAGCCATCAAGAGCTTTAATGGTGCGGATGTAAGCAACACCACCACCAGGAACGATTCCTTCTTCTACAGCAGCGCGTGTAGCGTGCAGGGCATCGTCAACCCGGTCTTTTTTCTCTTTCATTTCTACTTCGGTAGCAGCACCCACATAGAGCACAGCTACACCGCCCGACAACTTAGCCAAGCGCTCTTGTAGTTTTTCGCGGTCGTAGTCGGAAGTTGTGGTTTCCATTTGAGCTTTAATCTGACCTACACGGGCCGTGATTTCCTCTTTGTTGCCAGCTCCGTTTATTACCGTGGTATTGTCTTTGTCGATGACCACTTTCTCGGCTTTGCCCAAGAAGGTAATGTCGGCGTTTTCCAATTTGTATCCACGGTCTTCGCTGATGGCAATACCGCCGGTTAGAACAGCTATGTCTTCCAACATGGCTTTTCTGCGGTCACCAAAACCTGGAGCTTTTACTGCGGCAACTTTCAGGGTTCCGCGCAGTTTATTAACCACAAGGGTTGCCAAAGCCTCTCCGTCCACTTCTTCTGATATAATCAACAAAGGGCGTCCGCTTTGAGCTACTTTTTCAAGAACGGGAAGCAAATCCTTCATGCTGCTGATTTTCTTGTCGTAAATCAGGATGTACGGATTCTCTAATTCAACCTCCATTTTCTCGGCGTTGGTTACAAAGTAGGGCGATAGATAGCCGCGGTCAAACTGCATACCTTCAACCACTTTCACTTCGGTTTCGGTGCCTTTGGCCTCTTCAACGGTTATTACGCCTTCCTGACCTACCCGCTGCATGGCTTCGGCAATCAATTTGCCAATGGTGCTGTCGGAATTGGCCGAAATGGTTGCCACTTGCTCAATTTTTTGAGAGTCGCCACCCACTTCTTTTGCTTGAGCACGCAGATTTGCCACTACAATAGCAACAGCTTTATCTATGCCACGCTTCAAATCCATAGGATTGGCTCCGGCGGCCACGTGCTTTAAACCAGCAGTTACAATCGCTTGGGCTAAAACGGTAGCGGTGGTTGTTCCATCACCGGCTATGTCGGCAGTTTTTGAAGCCACCTCTTTCAGCATTTGGGCACCCATGTTTTCAATGGGATCTTCCAGTTCAATTTCACGAGCAACGCTCACACCGTCTTTGGTTACAGAGGGAGCTCCGAATTTTTTCTCAATGATAACGTTCCGACCTTTTGGCCCTAAAGTTACCTTTACCGCATTTGCCAATGCGTCAACGCCGACCTTTAATTTTGTCCGAGCGTCAATGTCAAATAAAATGTCTTTAGCCATTTTTTGTGGTTTTTAAGAGGGTTGAAAAAAAATTAAATGATTGCAAAAATGTCAGACTCGCGCATGATTAAAAAATCTTTGCCGTCGTGGTTGATTTCGGTGCCAGCATATTTACCATACAGCACCACATCACCTACTTTGCAAGTCATGGGCTCGTCTTTTTTGCCGTCGCCTACGGCAACGATGGTTCCCCGCTGAGGCTTTTCTTTCGCCGTGTCTGGGATGTAAAGACCTCCGGCCGTTTTTTCTTCAGCTGTTGCTGGCTCCACGATTACGCGGTCTGCCAATGGTTTAATACTTAAGTTTGACATATTGGTTAATTTTTGCTTTCCCTTAGCGAAATGTATGCCAAAGGCAATTTAGCTGACATACGCGTCAATTTTTCATTGGAAAGTGGACAAACTGCCCCAACCCCGAAATTCCGACTGACAATATGGCACAGATGCTGTGCTTTTGGGGCCAGTAAAAAATAGGTTAACGCCAGAACCGATAGAAATAGCGTCCATCAGCCGTTCGCCAAAACCCCAGCACCGACTTCGGTATTGATAAGGTTGTTCAAAAATGGGGAAGCTCCCAAAAACACCCTCCAGGGTTCTTAGGGACATCCCTAATTTGGCGGCCATGTGCCGCCAACATTAAAAACCGCTCCCGCTTTCGAAGCCCATAAGATTTCATTTTGGCTAAAAACAAGGCTTTGCCCAATCCAAGCAACGGCCTTCATGGGCTGCCTGCCACTCCCAACCGCAGGAAGATGGATTGCTGCCATTGATGTCCACGAAATTGAGCAGGCTCATAGCTCCATTGCGCCTGCCAGCCCAAAGAAAAACCTTTGTACAAAGGAAAATTCAGTTCGGCTTTTCCTCTTCCCGACCAAGATTGCAGGAGCTCTGGAGGAGAAAAAAAATGGGCTTGAAGCAAATATGTTTCTCCATGCTTGCCTTTCTTTTCCCACTGCATTTCGGCATTCCAGCCCCATTGTAGGTGGGGATTTGTTCCCATGGGTTCAATTCCCCAGACACCGACAGCATTGGTATCGGCCCCTGCAAACCTATTCAAAACAAAATTCAGTTTCGCACCTGCCAATCCTGCATGCAGCCTCAGGTTGTTCCACAGGCGGCAGGTCAAGCCGAAAGAAAGAAAAACAATGCCTGGATTCAATAAAAAGGGTTCTGTTTCGTAAGCAGATTCGGGGATTTGCCCTTTTGAAAAAGACCTGAGCTTTTGCAACCAGGGTTTGGGGAGCCAGCGGGTTTCGAGCCGCTGCCCGTATTCTAGGTGCAAGGAATGGGGCAAACTATCTTGGCCGGCCATTCTCCACCCCAGCCTACTGCCAACAACAAGGCGGTCATTCCCAATGGAGTACAGCGAATCGGGTATCCAGGCTGCCTGGCCTTCCAACACCATTGGAATCTGAAACGACCAACGCCCTTTCCTCCAAATTAGGTCTGATTCCATTTGCACATTGAACAACCACACGTTTTGCGCTTGCAATTCTCCTTGCCAGTTTTTTGAGAAGGACCCTTGACCCGCAATGGCAAGCCGAAAAGAATGGTCGCTCAGCCGGGCAGCATTGAGGCTGTCTTGGGCCTGAAGATGGGCATTGTATTCTGGGCACAATAGAACCCGAAAAGCAGCTAAAAAGAAAGCCCTTTGAACGGGGGTATTGGTGCCTAAGAACCGAATGAAAATCAAGCTTACAAGCCTATCGGCAATCAGGTCAAAGTGCTTCCAAGGGAAGGCGAAAGCGCCAATTAAGGCTTCCAGCCCACCCAATCTGCACTTACAATCCAATGCTCCCATTCCTCCTCCTTTCTGGAATTCAGGCGATTTTCTACCGAATCGACCCAGCGGTGCAAACCGGGGGTGTAGCAGGTCCAAAGGGAAACCACCCTAGGTTTTCCATTTGGAAGGGGCAAGGGCTTTCCGTTCAGCATTCTCCAACCTGCTGCCCGCTGATCCCAAGACATGGAATCCAATGGCAATCGGCGTGTTAAATCGCCGACCTGCAGAAAATACAAAAAGGTTTTATCGCAATCGGTGTTGCTGCGTCGGTACATCAACAAACCCTGCCCATTAAACACCCAAACCGAGGGCAACCGAGGCAGGTGGTAAAACGTATTGTACCAAGCCAGTGAATCCAAATATCCTAAATGATGAGCCGGCCAATTTCGCTTTTTCCCCCAGCGCGCCAAGTCGGATGTTTGAACTTTTTTTGGACTGCTAACCCCCAGCAAAAAGGGAAGGCATGAAAGCGGCAGGGCCGCCATCACACCGATCCAAATGAGCCGTTTCAAAGGATTAAAGTTAACGTTGACCCGCTGCGTTCAATGGGATAATTGCCCGGCCGGATTCGATAGCCTTCAGGCAAACCCAACTTGCGGCACACATTTGCAGGAAGAACCGTTTCAACCTCAATCAGGAATTTTCCTTTCGAGAAAAAGGTATCGTACGCTCCCCGGCTCATGCCGAAATTTTGGTCAAACACCAATTTCAATTTTCGATTGGTAGTTTGGCTGGCCGAAGCAAACCCGGTTCGGTCGTTTTGAGCCGAAATGCCCCCTTTGATGACCAACACGAAATCGCAGATGCCAAAACCCCGGCATTCCCCTTCGGGCCGTTGCCGACCGAAAACAATGTGGATTTCAACAATAACCCCTTCTGGATTGGCATTGTTCAAGGAAAATGGACTTGAATCTGCCTGAGTTGCCGTTGCGGAATGCAGGCCAAACGAAAGCGATAAAAAAAAGACAAAAGAAAAAACAAAACGCACCATAAGTACATGATTTACATGAATGTGTCCGAAAACGTATCGGTTTCACTTATGGCCTTGGGGAGTTGAATCGAATCGACTTTTCAAAGATACGGAAGCGGTTTTAGAGTGTCAAGGGCTCTGTGTGTTTTTTTATTTCAGGCAACGCTTGCCGGCAATCCACCCGGATAGGGCAGCACCAGGAATTCCTTGCCCCGGATAAACGGTATCGCCGGCAAGCCAAAGCCCAGGCCAGCCCGAATAAGCCGTGTTCATTTTCCAAGGCAACAGCCCTTTGATTTGAGGGTAGCCTCCAACGGCCCCAAAGGCACGACCTGTCCATTTTTGCCAACTTCCAAGGGCCGCAGAATGCACATAGTCGGGTTGGGCATTTAAAAAACCGCGGTCCCTAAGCACCTGTAGAATGTCGGATTCAACCTCTGCCTTTTTATCTGGATTCCATTCCGACGGCAAATTTATGTGGGTGCTTACCGAAACCACCAAATTGCCCTCGGGCGACCGTTCCCGGTCGTCGGGATGCGAAAAACTGACAAAAAGGGTGTTGCCTGTCAAAGATGGAATGGGGCGTTCAAGGTGGATTTGATGGTGGAGCGCTGGAAATGGCAGGGCTTGCTTAACAGAAAAACTGGTTTGAAATGCCGACCACAGCTGGTCCTCGGTTCGAACATCGCGGATTCCTTTGGGGCGTTCGCCCAACAATTCAATCAGATTGTTTACCGGAATGGCAGACACAACCTGTTGGGCATGAATCGAATGGCCCTCGGCCTGAACCACATATCCCTTCGATGCTTTCCGAATAGACTGAATGGGGGTTCGAAGGTAAAACTGCACCCCCCGTTTCATGGCTAAATCGGCCATGGCCTCGCTTAATTTACCTACTCCTCCGGGCAAATAATAATTTGGAAACAAAGGATAAGCCAAGGCGGCCGCACCAAATGCGGCATTGGTGTTTTCGGCATCGTTTTGGGCGGTAATCAACAATTGGGCATTCACAAAGTCCATAAAAGGGCCTTGAAGCGGTAGATTTGATTTCTGCATCCAACGGCGGGTTGATACAAAGGCCTTTTGCAAGACCTGCCATTCGGCCGGCTTAAATTTCATGGCAGAACCCAAGGCCTCTTTGAGGTTTGCTGGGGGGAAATCCAAGTATTTGGTGCTGGCCCGCCACACCGTGTCGGCCAAACCATACGCCTCTTTCCAAAAACCCGCTTGCTTGCATTTAAAAAAAGATTCCGCCTCTTCAATCCAAGGTTCCAACGATTCGTGCCGGGTTAAGACTTCTTTGCCTGGAAAATGAATTTGCATGGGTATTTGCAGGCGCACCGGCTGAATGTTTAAACCCGTTTCCCGCACAATCATTCCTAGGGGCATATAGTCTTCAAGCCCTACCAAGGTGGTGGCTCCCGATTCGTACTTATGGTGTTTTCTGAGGTAGGTTCCTGCGCAGCCGCCAACCATCCAATTTTGTTCAAACACCACAACATCGTGGCCTGAATTGCTTAGCCGAAGTGCTGCACTCAGGCCCGCAATGCCTGCTCCAACAACAACGATGGTGTTTTTTTTCTGTTGATTCATGTAATTAACAAACAAAATTACTTGCCAGGTGTTTCAACCACAAAGAAAATAGATGAGCAATACCATTTTAATTATAGGAGGCAGTTCTGGAATATCGGCAGCATTGGCCCAGCGCTTGCTTGACTCGGGCCACCGGGTTTTAACCCGATCCCGCAAACCTAGCTTGGGGGAATGGGAAATGTACGATGCGTCAGATGAACACCAGGAATTAAATGTGCCTGAATCTTTAGATGGATTGGTGTATGCCCCAGGCAGCATTAATTTAAAACCGTTTCGTGGGTTGCGCCCCTCAGATTGGCAAAACGATTGGACCATTAATGTGATGGGGGCTGTGCGTGTGCTTCAACGCAGTGAAAAAGCGCTGATGGCTTCGGGCAAGGCTTCTGTTGTTTTGTTTAGCACAGTTGCCGTAGGAACGGGCATGCCTTATCACGCTTCGATCGCAGCCAGCAAAGGAGCTGTTGAGGGATTGTGCAGGTCCTTGGCTGCCGAATGGGCTCCCAAGGTCAGGGTCAACGCCATTGCCCCTTCCATTACCGATACGCCTATGGCTGAGCGGCTGCTGGGCAGTCCAGAAAAGAGGGAAAACAGCCAAAAAAGGCACCCCCTAAACCGAATCAGCGGGCCAGAAGAATTGGCGGGACTTGCCGCTTTTCTTTTGGGTTCAGATGCCGCCGGGCTAAGCGGACAGATTCTTCACCCAGACAACGGGATGGGAAATTTAAGGTTGTTGTAAATGGAATTCATTTCAGTTGAACAGATTGAGGGCTGGGATGCCGTTTATCGGCGCACCTTGATGAATGCAGTTGCAGGCCCTCGAAGTTTGTTTTTGATGGGCACAAGCCACCCCAATGGAACACCAAATTTGGGCTTATTCTTTAATTTGGTGCACGTCGGAGCCAACCCTCCCCTGCTTGGAATTTTGTTTAGACCCTTGACGGTGCCGCGGCATTCCTACTCGAATTTAATCAGGAACAAAGAATGCACCTTGAATCTGGTTTCAGAAAGCATGGTGCCCCAGGCCCACCAATCTTCAGCGTCTTTTGCCGAAGAAATTTCGGAATTTGATGCCGTAGGGCTAAACCCAGAATTCCATGGCGGATACCTCAGTCCAACGGTGGCCGAATCTCCCCTGCAATTGGGATTGCGCCCCATAGAAGAACACACCATACAGACCAATGCAACCATTTTGGTGGTATTAAAATTAGAATGGATGCGATTGAACAAGGAATTTGTTTCTGCCGAAGGGTTTTTACGCTTAGAGCAGATGCAAGCCGCAGTTTCTAACGGTTTAGATGGGTATGCCGGTTTGGCCCGTTCGCAGCGATTCGCTTATGCCAAGGTGGGCGAGCCGCTTCGAAAAAAGGACCTGTAAGGACTTGCATACCGGATAAACATCTCGTCTATTCTTTGTAATATTGAGCATGAAAAAGTGTCTGTCAGCAGCTTTGCTCTTGTTTTGGATAACCGGTTCTATTTCGGGGCAGAGCCGAATTATCATCGAAAAGCTAGAAAAAGAAAAACAACGGCTTAATCGTCAAGAATTGACCATTGATGATTCCCTTCAGGTATTAAAATTAAACGACATTCGGGAGCGCTTGCATGAAATGGGTTGGCCTTCGTCCGACCCGGATTTAATTTCGCATCCGGGATTTGTGTTGGCCTACGACGAAGAACATGAACAGGCTAAATGGGTGGCCCACATCATTTTAAAAGACATCCAATCGGGCAGCGAGGGCCGCACCAATAAATTTATGGTTGACCCCTTAATTAAAACAGGCAGTGCCGTTGATGAGGATTACTTTACCAAAACACCAAAACCCGAAGGGGGCTATTCCTACAAAGGGTATGGATTTGACCGGGGCCATTTGGCCCCTTCGGCCGATTTTAAATGGTCGCGTTCTGCTTTGGCCGCCTCGTATTATTATTCCAATATGTCGCCCCAACGCCCGGCGTTAAACCGAGGCAAATGGGCAAGGCTAGAAGGGTTTTTGCGCGACATTGTACAACAACACAACGCCGATGTATTTGTGGTTACTGGACCCTTTCTGTATGCAGGCATGCCGAAAGTAGCGCAAAGCGTCAACCAAATGAGTTTGCCCGAACGCTACTGGAAGGTAGCCTACAACCCCAAAACCCGCTCGGCCATTGGTTTTATTATGCCCAACGACCAATGTTCTGAACCGGTAGAATGGTACGCCGTTCCGGTCGATTCTATTGAGAAAGCAACCGGATTTGATTTCTTTAAAAATCTACCCGATACCCTTGAAAACAGGATTGAAAAACGAGTAATCTTGGCCCCTTGGCTGCCCGACACCAAAATGGGCGAAACCCTCCCACTCGATAAAAGCGAACTGCCTAAAAAGTCGATTAATACGCAAATGATCAAAGATTATTATTTAGAAGAGCAGCCAAAACTGACCGTTTGCGGAACGGTGGTGAGTGCCCACAAAAGTGGAAAAGGGCACGTTTTTATTAACTTAGACAAGAAATTCCCCGAAACCGTTTTTAGTGCAACAGTATGGGCCAACGACTTGAAAAATTTCGCCTACGACCTCACAACCGAATTGATGCTAAAGCAAGTGTGCATCACCGGCCCTGTTACCACCTTTAAAGGCACCCCAACAACGTACATCAGCGGGCCTGAATCTCTATTTATTCTTGGTGAACCTGAAGATGAAAACTAATCCCATCAAAAAAAGCAGGCTAAACTGCCAGTACGTAATGGCACTGGGTTTGGTTTTATTCGGACTGAATTCATGCACCAATGAGTCGGAAACTGGAAACCCTGAGGCAGGCATCTGGTATCCGATTCGAACGGGAGCAACCTGGATTTACGCCGTTGATTCCATTTGGATTGATTGCGTAGCTGGAAGAAACGACACCTTTCGCTTTGAAGTTCGAGAAACAATGGAAGGTTGGGTGAGCGGAGCTGCAGGCGATTCCTTGATGAAAATCCGTAGGCAAACCCGTTCCGATTCGACCCAGAATTGGGGCTTACCCCGAATTTGGAATGCCCGACTAGCGTTTGGGAAAGCCATCAAAACCGAAGAAAACCGTTCCATTATTAAAATGGTGTTTCCCCCAGCTTTGGGTTTGAAATGGGACGGCTGGGCCTATTTGACCGAAACCGCTCCCCAATCTTTTGAATATACCGAATTGGATCAGCCCTTTGCTGGGTACGATTCTACCGCTTTGGTTGTACAATGGAACAATGAAAACCTATTGGAAAAACAGTTTTTTTGTGAACGATATGCACGCAATACCGGCCTTATTTACGCCTACCGCTGCGAAGTAATTGGAATTGTAAGCAATCCCGACGACCCCAACGATTGCTCCTCTCTGCTGCCCCCCGATCAACCTTGGAGCGTAATACCCTTATTGAAACGGGTTAAATTTGGTTATCAATATGAACAACGCTTACTGGAGTTTATTCCTTAGCCTTCTATTTGCAGGCCTGCCATTGATGGGCAATACCCAAAGCACCGAATTTCGGTTTGCGGTAACCTTTAAAGACAAGGGTGGAACTGCATCTGAATACAGCAGCGAAGCCCCTTTGTCCTTTTTATCCTTACGGGCTGTTGACCGAAAATTTGGGCAAGGAATTGGCATAGACAGCACAGACTATCCGGTGCACACGGCCTATCGAAATCAGGTGTTGGCCCTGAACCTTCAATTTAAGGAGGCGGGACTTAGCCGTTGGTTGAATTGCCAAGTGATTAGTTGCAACGACAGTTCGGCGGCCATGGCCATTTTGGCTTTGCCCTTTGTTGAATCGGTTCAGTGCATTTACCAAGGCCCTTTGCTCTTGAAAAAAACGGGAAACCCTTCGTTTTTGCCCATGCCAAACGTTTCTACGAAAATGTACGACCTTTCCTTTGCCGGCTCTGACAACCCGTATGGGCAATCTAGCCTTCAAAATCAAATGCTGGCCACCGATTTTCTGCACGGTTCCGGATTTTGGGGACAGGGAATGCTGATTGCGGTTATGGACGGTGGATTTTCAGGTGTAGCGGGCATGTCATCGTTTGCCAACGCCTTTGCCCAGGGCCAAATGCTTGGGAATTGGGATTTTGTAGAACAAGATGCTGAAGTGTATGAAGATTCGCAGCATGGTACATTTGTGTTGAGTTGTATGGCGGCCTGGCAGCCCCAACAGATGGTTGGAACAGCCCCCGCCGCCGCCTACGTTCTCTTTAAAACCGAGCATGTAGCCACCGAAACACCCATGGAAGAATACCATTGGGTGATGGGAGCCGAACTGGCCGATAGCCTAGGAGCCAATGTTCTAAATGCCTCGTTGGGTTATACCGAGTACGATAGCCCTTTTGCCTCGCATACCTTTTCGACCTTAAACGGAAATACAGCACCGGGCAGCCAAGGTGCGCTGTTGGCCTCGGCTAAGGGAATAATGGTGGTAAACAGTGCCGGAAATTCGGGCAATAAACCCTGGAAATATGTGGGCGTACCCGCAGATGCCGATAACATTTTTGCCGTGGGGGCCGTTCAATCAGACCGGAGTTACGCAGCGTTTAGCAGCCAAGGCCCCACAGCCGACGGCAGGGTAAAACCCGATGTATGTGCCATGGGAAGAAACTCCACCGTTATGAATGCGGCCGGAATCACCACGGCAAACGGAACCTCCTTTTCGGCCCCCATTTTTGCCGGGGCTTTAGCCTCATTTTGCTCCATGAACCCCCAAAATGGACCCGCTGAAATTCGCCAAGCGGTTCTGCTTTCTTGCCATGCCTTTCAGCAACCCGATGAAAAAATCGGCTTTGGAATTCCCCATTTTGGTCGAGCCGCTTTTCTTTTAAACAACAAAAGCTTGAAAACCGGCATTCAGGTGGTTCCAAATCCAGTGCAGCAAGGGGTTTTAAGGCTCATTGTAGATGCACCGCAAGCCGATACGGTTTCGGTGCGGATTCGAAATGCCTCAGGAATGGAAGTAATGCGGACCCAACGCGGAATAGGACAAAAAGGCCCTGCAGCCCTAAGCCTAAATTTAATGGCGGCAGACTTTAGTGCTGGAGTATATTGGGTTCAAGTGGAAGGCAGTTCAGGGGTTTGGGGCGAAGCAAAATGGGTGAATCCATGAGGCCAAGACAGATGTAGATTTAAATCAAAATGAGTGGGTAAAACCTTCGAGTAGGTTTGCGGGCGGGATTGAAGAAGCTAGCGCGCACGAACGGCTGGGCAGCAGGCATGAGCGGTGGCGGGCGACTTTAGGAGCCACGCCAGCGCACATGCCTGCCCCAGACGGGCGGCGTACTAGCTCTGAAAGCCCGATAACCCGCCCCAAAAAATCAATCAATACACCCTACGCCGAAAAATAAACAGCGAGTCCTGACGGTGCAGGCATTCCCAATTTGGGGAGCCAAGCAAGTTGGAAATGCTGTCGTTAAACGCCTGATGACTAAGCGGATATGGACTCTCTTTGTCTTTAAGCAAGGCCAAATATTCGGACGGCTGCCGACTGGGATAGCTAAAAATGCGCCGACGCATCGCCAATCGGGGTATCAGCGTACTGGAAGCCGCCACCGATGCCGAATCGGGAATATGCCTTTTTAAGGCCATTTTAATGGACTTTACCGGAACCTCGCGCTGCCAATGACTGGGACGAAAAACTTGAATTGCCTGGGGCATAAAAGCCTGAGGCCGATACATATAAATGCTGTGAATGCCTGAAAATAGGCTGCCTGAGGCAACCAAAAGCAGCATAAAATTGCCAAGCCAGCGTTGGGGAAGCCGGCGCAGCGTTTCTATAAGCGCCAGGGAAATAACCGGCAAAAATTCGATGCTATACTGGAAAAATGGACTCCATTTATTGGGGTCGTCGCTGAACATTTTTTGCCCCCAAATGGGCAAAAGCATCAGAATAAAGGCCGGACGGGTGAACACCAGCCAACCGCCCGACAGCAAAAATAAGCCCCAGGTGGACCATTTCAGCCCTTCCCGGTAGCTTGAAGGGCCTGGCAGGTGGTTTTCGAAGAGCAAGCTCAGCGTGTCGATGGGATGTTGAAGCACAAAGGCCAAAGCAGCACCCATGTTGGGCCCTAAAGCACTGTATTTGAAGTGCAAATATTCCAGTTGTCCGTTCGCGAACCCGGGCATAAACACCTTCATAATCAGCAGAAAACAAAGGGCAGAAAGGCCTGCAAGCTGCAAGGCTTTATTGCGCAAAGGGGCGTCTTTCAGGTGGTTTAAAGCCAATCCCAAAGCCAAAAAAACAAGCCAAAGAGCCATGTTTTCTTTGGAGAACAAAATGAGCAAGCCCCAAACAAAAAAGGCCAGGTGTTGCTTCCTGTAAAAGGCCAAGAACAACCAAGGGACAAACATGGCTGCCACCACATTGGAATGAAAATCAAAAGCAAGGGCACTAAAAATGCCGAAGAACGAATAAAAAGCGGTTATTCCGAGCAGGGCATACAGGGGTTTACCGGGCAGACGTTCTTGAAACAAGAGCCACAGGCCACGGCCACCGAAAAGCACGGCAGCCCATTGAACAACCAAGAGGGTATAATGTCCAAACACCCAATACAAGGGCGAAAAAAGAGCAATTACCGGTTCAAAGTGATTGGCCAGCACATTGATTTCGCCGTTCAATTCAGCCATGATGGAATTGTAGTTCCATCGAAAATGGGCGTAATCCCAAATGGCCTGGTTTTTTATGCCTAGGTCGTAGGCAAAGGTTCTGAGCAGGTGGTGATTCACAAAAGAAATGGCCGCATACCAAAGGGAGAACAGCAGGGCTGTGGTTAGGGCCAAGCCATCGATAAAGCTGCAGGGCAAACGGCGGCGAAGGAATTCGGGTAGTGGCACTTAAAAACGCATTTCAGGAACCTGATCGGGAACGTGCAGGCGGCCTTCGGTGGAAGCCACAATGGTTTCAACAGACACTCCGGGGGCGCGTTCCAGCAGCACAAAACCGCGGTGATCAATGTCAAAAACCCCTAAGTCAGAAACCACCTTTTTCACGCAGCCCAGTCCGGTTAAAGGCAGGGTACAGGCGCTTAGTAGCTTTGATTTTCCGTCGCGGCTGCAGTGTTGCATGGCAACGATGATGTTTTTTGCAGAAGCGACCAAATCCATAGCGCCGCCCATTCCTTTGACCATTTTTCCGGGAATTTTCCAGTTGGCAATGTCGCCGTTGTCGGCGACTTCCATGGCACCCAAAACAGTAAGGTCAACCTTTCCCGCTCGAATCATACCAAAACTCATTGCAGAATCAAAGAAAACCGATCCCGGAATGGTGGTGATGGTTTGTTTGCCTGCGTTAATCAAATCGGGGTCTTCGTCTCCATCCATTGGAAAGGGGCCCATTCCCAGCAATCCATTTTCCGATTGCAGCACAATGGTCATGCCTTCGGGCACGTAATTGGCTACCAGCGTAGGAATACCGATGCCCAGGTTCACATACATTCCGTTGCGCAATTCGCGGGCAATACGCTGAGCAATTTGTTCTTTGTTTAGCATAAGTTATTCCGTACGGGGTTTAACGGTGCGTTGTTCAATCCGTTTTTCATAGTCAACCCCTTGAAAAATGCGGTGTACATAAATACCGGGGGTATGAATTTGGTCGGGGTCTAATTGACCTACGGGCAGCAGTTCTTCAACTTCGGCGATGGTTGTTTTACCCGCCATGGCCATAAGGGGGTTAAAGTTTCGAGCGGTAGCTCGAAAAATCAGGTTTCCTTGGGCATCGCCCTTCCAGGCTTTAACCAGGGCAAAATCGGCATCAAAGGCATGTTCCATCAGGTAGGTTATTCCGTTAAAAACCCGGACTTCTTTGCCTTGGGCCACTTCCGTTCCCACTCCTGCTGGGGTAAAAACGGCGGGCATTCCGTATCCGGCCGCCATGCAACGGGTGGCTAGCGTTCCTTGGGGAATAAGTTCCACTTCCAGTTCGCCCGAGAGCAATTGGCGTTCGAATTCGGCGTTTTCACCCACATACGAAGAAACCATTTTCTTTACCTGCCGGCCTTGCAGCATCAGGCCGATGCCAAAATCGTCAACTCCGGCGTTGTTTGAAATGCAGGTCAGCTTTTTGACGCCTTTATGCACCAAGGCTGCGATTAAATTTTCGGGTATGCCACACAATCCAAAACCGCCCAGCATCAATGTCATTCCATCTTGAATGTCAAAAATGGCCTCATGGGCATTCAGCACAACTTTATTCATGGTCAATCAAAATCAATTTCGGTGTTCCCTTCTCGAATTTCTTGGAGTTGATCTTGAATTTCTTCGGAACAATCAAAATTCCAATCGACAAGGGATTCGGGGCGTTTAAAATCGCCGCGGTTTAATAAAATAGATTTGTCGTCGTACACTTTACGCATGTATATGGCCCAAACGGGAAGTGCCATGTTGGCACCTTGCCCTTGGGCGGTGCTGTAAAAGTGAACCGAACGGTCTTCGGCGCCGGTCCAAACCCCGGTTACCAAATCGGGAGTGCCGGCAATAAACCAACCGTCGGAGTTGTTTTGGGTGGTTCCGGTTTTTCCGGCAATGGGTTCGTTGAATTTATAGCGGTATCGAAGGCGTTGAGCGGTTCCTTGCAAAACAACCCCTCTAAGAAGTTGAACCGTTAAAAAGGCCGTTTCTTGGCTTAGGGCTTCGCGGCGTTCTGGGCTAAAAACAGCCAAGGTGTTGCCGTTTTTGTCTTCGATTCGGGTCAGCATGAAGGGCTTAGAATAGACTCCATCGTTAAAAAAAGTGCTAAAGGCTCCCACCATTTCAAAAACAGAAACATCGGCTGTTCCTAGGCAAATAGAAGGAGAATTGGGGATTGGACTTGTAATTCCGAGTTTGCGAGCCAAGTCGATGGTTGCTTGGGGGCCATATTCTTTCATGAGCATAGCCGAAATGTAGTTCACCGAATTGGCCAAGGCTTCGCGCAGAGTGATCATGCGGTTCACTTTGTAGTCGCCGCTGTTGTCGGGGCACCAAGGCCGGCTTAAGCCCTCTTCAATGCAGACGCGGGTATTGGGAACCAAATCGCAGGGCGACCGGCGTTCTTCCATGGCCAATGCGTACACCAAGGGTTTAAAGGTTGAGCCTACTTGCCTTCCGCCGTTGGGAACAATCTGTTTCCCGTCTTTGCTTTCCGTTCCTGCCCGCACGTGGTCGTACTTAAAGTGTTGAATATCGATTCCCCCAACCCAGGCTTTTACATGTCCGGTATGCGGGTCCATGCTCATCAGTCCGTTTTGCAGAAAATACTTGTAATAAATAACCGAATCGCGCGGAGTCATAACGGTATCTCGAGGTCCTTGCCAGCTAAAAACAGTCATTTCGACCGGAGTGTTAAACGCCTTCGATATTTCAGATTCAGAGGCCCCGTCCTCTTTCATAGCCCTATACCGGTCGCTGCGTTTAATGCCTTGCAAAACAATAGAATTCACTTGTTGCTCCGAAAGGCTAAGGGAGAAGGGCGCGTTTTTTTTGCCTTTTTTATGCCGGAAGAAATCGCGCTGAAGTTCGGTCATGTGCTGCTTCACGGCCTGTTCTGCATAGCGTTGCATTCGGCTGTCGATGGTGGTGTACACCTTTAAACCATCGCGGTATAAGTTGTAGGGTTTTCCGGTGGTGGGATTCACGTGATGGGAGCACCATAAACTTAGGTCCTTTTTCAATTCATTCAGAAAATATCCGGCCTGTTCGCCTTGCCCAAACACCGATTTTCGCACCCGCTCTTTTAGGCGGGTTAAATCGGCTACCACAGGCAATTTTGACAATGAATCGGCTACATCTGGGCTCAAAGCCTTGTTCTTGACCATTTGGCCAAACACCACATTTCGGCGCTTCTGATTGGCTTCTGGTTTTCGTACAGGATCGTAATTGCCGGGGGCTTTTAACATTCCCACCAACGCGGCTGCTTCTTCTATGCTTAAATCCTGTACCTTTTTATCAAAATAAATTTTTGAGGCCGATTGAATGCCAAAAGCCTGCCGGCCAAAATCGGCTCGGTTTAGGTATAAGGTTAAAATTTCTTGTTTGGTATAGCTGCGTTCCAGTTTAATGGCGATGACCCATTCCTTGAATTTCTGAAGCACCCGCTTGACTTTTCCGCCGCGCTCATTGTGAAACAGCAATTTGGCCAACTGTTGGGTAATGGTAGAACCGCCACCCTTTGATTGGCCAGTGGCAATGCCTTTCACTACCCGTGCCAAGGCTTCAGCATCAATTCCCGAATGTTCGTAAAAGCGTTCGTCTTCGGTCGAAATCAACGCTTTCACCAAATGGGGAGGAAAATCGTTGAAATTTACATTGGTTCTGTTTTCTACGTAGTATTTGCCCAAGACTTCCCCATCCGAAGAATAGATAATGCTAGCCAAATTAAACCGAGGGTCTTCAAGTTCATCAAAACTCGGCAGGCCACCAAAAAGGCCTAAGGAAGCCAAGCCCAATATCAAATAAAATGCGATTAAGGGGCTTAATATCAAGGCCCACACCCATTTTACCCAAACAAAACCCGAGAAAAAGGACTTATTTTTCATGTAGGCTCGATTTTTCCAAACGCAATCCGGCATCAAAAATCAAAGGTAGGGTTTGATTTGGGCTGCGCATGCGTTGTTCTAGCCGAAATCGATACTGTCCTTTTTCAGGGAATTTGATGTCCTTTCGGTATAAAAATTCTACGTCGCAAAGGTCGCCCATGCAAGAACCCAAAGGTTTTCCGGCGGCATCAAACAAATACAAAGTCAAGGTGTCGGTAATGCTCCTTTTACTGGGAAAGTCTGTGTGCATGTGAATGTACAAATTTTGATACGGATATTCGGGCGCATGCCTAAACATGACTTGCATGTTAAATACCTGCCCAGTATCTTCGATTTCGACCAAAAACTCAGGCTGCAAGGCGGCATTCCAGCCCGTTTCGGGCAGGCTTTGGTATTCAGAAAAATACCGCTGTGGGTCGCAAGACCAGAGTCCTACCGCCAGCAAAAGGACAACAAGCAAATTAGCTTTTGGGCGCATTCTGAACGGGATTTTGTTGTTGAATGGGACGACGCCGGCCCATTTTACGGCTCGGTTTGCGCTTTTTCCGCTGCCCATCAAATCGATCTAGGGCCCCCTCTTCAATTACATTTGAAAAGGTCGGCAGGGCTTCGTCTTCTTTTGGTTTTACCCATGCCCACTCTTCTAAATTATCGGGCAGCTCGCCCTTCTTATTCATCTCAATAATTTCTTGAACCCGTTGCACCGGTATTGCTAAAAACACATCGGGGCGTTCCGAATACGAGTAAAAAATAATCTTTCTAAAAATATCGGTCTTTTGATGGAAAGCCATCCCCTGTTTGGTTTTCAGTTTAAGGTTGTTGGAGGGAAACCCTTTAAGCGCATCCATGTAACTATCCAGCTCATAATTGAGGCAGCACTTCAGCTTTCCGCATTGACCTGCCAATTTTTGTGGATTGATGGATAGCTGCTGGTATCGGGCGGCTCCCGTTGACACGGTTCTAAAATCACGCAGCCAAGATGAGCAGCACAATTCCCTGCCACATACCCCTATTCCACCGATTCGGGCGGCTTCTTGACGCAAGCCAATTTGCCGCATTTCAATTTTCAAGCGAAAATCCCGAGCCAGTATTTTTATCAATTCCCGAAAATCAATCCGTTCATCGGCCGTATAATAAAATACCGCCTTGCTTCCATCGCCCTGGCATTCTACGTCCGATATTTTCATTTTAAGTTTCAGTAGGGCCGCGGCTTCCCTGGCCTTTAAGCGCAAACCGTCCTCTTTCCCCATCGCTTCTTTCCAGCGGTCCACATCGGTATGGCTAGCCTTGCGAAACACCTTTTTTAAGCCTTCTTCGCTTTGTTTTAGGCGCTGAAGTTGCATCTTAACCAGTGGGCCACTCAAAGAAACCACACCGATGTCGTGCCCTGAGGAGCCTTCCACGGCCACCACATCGCCTTGCACCAATTGAATGCCATCGCTGTTCAAAAAAAACTCCTTTCGAGTATGCTTGAATCGAACTTCAACCACCGGAGCCTGCGCTCCCGCCAAATGTTCCATGTTTGCCAGCCAGTCGAACACATTCAACTTACTGCAACCCCCTGTACCGCAAGCACCGTTGTTTTTACACCCCTGAGGCAACTGCCCGTTTTCCTTCGTACCGCAACTCGAACAACCCATGGTTTATTTTTTAATTTAAAATTACTGATTTCCTAGCTTAAAGGAACGATAAATATCAATGGTTACTCCAATAAATTCCGTTTTTTGGTGGGCATTCCCCGCAATTCCTTGAAGTCCATTTTCTAGGGCTTGCATAATGGATTCGGCCACTGCTGCATTCACACTGCCCGAAAATCGTTCTAGCCAACTGCGTTCCAATTCTGTGATTCGAGACAGGCTGTTGGAGGTTTTAAACACCAGAGCCTCCCGTATCAAATACAGCCCATACTGAAAAAAACTCATTTGCTGGGTTCGCCCCCATTTTTGAAACACTTCCGCCAATTCAATGGTTTCATGAAATGCCGCCATGTAAGCACCCCGCATCCAGTCCCGAAAAAACGGAAAAAATACGGCCAACTGCTCCTGAACATTCCCCAAACTTAAAGCATAATCCACATCTCCATCGGCCATATTCACCAACTCCCGCACCCGTTCTAGCTCTAGCCCCATGTTGTTTCCAAGGTAGGCCGCCAAATCGAAATCGTTTACTTTCGGAAATGCAATCGTTTGAAGCCGAGACAACAAGGTGGGCATCAATTTGCCTTCTTCTTCGCTAACCAAAATAAAAACCGTGCTGGGCGGCGGCTCTTCTATCGATTTTAGCAAGCGGTTGGCCATGCCGTGGGTAATCAATTCAGGGTACCACAACAGCATAAATTGCAGCTTCCCTTCGTACGGCTTTTGGCTCATTTCGGTCAAAATCGCTTTGGTTGTGGCCGAATTAATGGCAGGCCGTTTGCTTTCGCCCGAGTTAAATTCATGCCAGCTTTCTACCGATCCGTAGGGAGTTTTCAGTAAAAAAGCCCTAAAATCTTCCAAATGATTTTGGGCCACGTCTTTATCGTCTTTGGCCGCAAAAGGAAAGGCAAAATGCAAATCGGGATGGGAAAGTTTACCCACTTTTTTACAGCCGGCACAGGCACCACATGAGTCTTGAGGACTGGGCTGTTCGCAAAGCAAATACTGAATATAGGCCAAGGCAATAGGCAGCGTACCATGCCCATGCTTTCCAGAAAACAGCTGGGCATGCGGTATTCTTCCCTGTTGGGCCGACCGAACCAACAGGTGCTTGATTTGAGATTGCCCGGCTACATCCTGAAATTGCATACTCAAAGGTAATGGATTCGAATGGGAATTTGGGCGCCATTTCGGGTCTTCACCTGTACCTCATTTGTACAGCCTTGCCCCGGTATGGCGGTGCGTGGGGCTCCCCCTGGTCGCCTCCGCCCGCCACCGTGGCTGGGCTGTACTGCAATCGGTGCCGGTTCAGCCCCGGGCGCGGGCCCCCTTACTTTTCGGTGCCCTGCGCATCTGTAAATCGGTATTCCAGCATTCCTAAAGTAGTTCTAGGTTCCAAGCGGTGTTGACGCCCATATGCCTTCTTCCACTTTTTCCAAACCGAGGTAAACAGTCCTTTGTTTAGATATGCTTCAACGTAGGGATGCACCAACAGGGTTAGGGCTTCCTTCGGATGTTTTTCGATTTTCCGAGAAAAGGCAATGGCAATTTCATCGGTCAAATTCACGCTGGCCGTTACCTTTCCACTTCCTTGACAAGAAGGACAGGCCTCGGCTGTTTCAATGTTGATTTGTGGACGAACCCGCTCGCGCGTAATTTGAATCAATCCAATCTTCGAGGGGGGCAAAATGTTGTGCTTGGCCTTGTCGTCCTTCATGGCATCGCGCATGCGCTGAAACAGGATTTTGCGGTTTTCGGCCTTGTACAAATCAATAAAGTCAACCACAATGATTCCGCCCATGTCTCTAAGCCGCAATTGCCGAGCAATTTCATCGGCCGCTTCTAGGTTTACAGCCAAGGCCGATTCCTCTTGGGTGGTTGCCGAGCGAACAGAGTTGCCCGAATTAACGTCGATGACGTGCAGGGCTTCGGTGTGCTCTATAATTAAATAGGCACCTGAACTCATGGGTACGTTCCGCCCAAACAAGGTTCGAATCTGCCTGTTTATCCCGTAATGTTCAAAAATAGGCAATCGACCTTTGAATAAGCGAACCACCTTTTCCCGGTCGGGAAAATTAATCCGCATGTATTCCCGAATTTGGTTTACATACGATTCGTCGTTCACCACAATGGAGTCGAACGTAAAGTTTTTGTTTTCCAAATCACGCAACAATGTGGTGGCTCGGCTCAACTCCCCCAATACTTTGGTGGGTGTTTTTGCAGGCTGAATTTTTTCAAACGCTTCGTCCCACCGGGCCATCAAATCTTTTAGATCTTTTTCAAGGTCCTCGGTGGTTTGATTCTCGGCGGCAGTCCGAATAATAATCCCAAAATTCGAAGGCTGAAGCGCCTCCATTAGGGTTTTTAATCGTTCGCGTTCTTTGTTCTCTCGAATTTTACTCGAGATCGAAATTTTATCGGCAAAAGGGACCAGCACCATGTAGCGTCCTGGGAGCGACAATTCGCAACTAAGCCGGGGGCCTTTTTGGGAAATGGGTTCTTTTATAACTTTTACCAGAATGGTTTGACCTGCTTTGAGTACATCGCCCATTTTCCCTTCCTTTCGAATGGGAGGAGCGAATTTAAAGTACCTTAAACTGGCGGTTTTTAAGCGCCCGCTAACGGTTTCTTTTACAAACTTATTGAGCGACTGAATTTCGGGGCCTAAATCTAAGTAATGAAGAAAGGCGTCTTTCTCATAACCTAAATCGACAAATGCGGCGTTTAACGTGGGCTGAATGCGACTTACCTTGGCTAGGTAATAGTCGCCCACGTTGAATGCGTAGTCGCTCTTTTCTTTCGTGAGTTCGGTTAACTCACGACTTTTAAGCAGAGCAATAGAAACTTCACCGGGCGCAACGTTTATAATTAAATCGTTGCTCATATATCTATGTATTAAAAGACCGAATTACAGGAACCCGGCCCAATCCCGAATTATTTTTTCTTTTTATGGCGGTTCTTTCTAAGACGTTTTTTCCGCTTGTGCGTGTTCATCTTATGTCGTTTGCGTTTTTTTCCACTAGGCATAATGCTATCGTATTTAGTTATTTTTTTGTTCCTATTTCTACAAGCCAGGCATCGAAACTACTTCTGGCCATTCCAGAGGGCAAACGCGCTCTGTACCGTCCAAAGTACACCTTTGCACTGTCTTGGTTTCCTGCTTTGAGCCAGGTGTCTCCCAACAGGAAATACACCTCGCTTCGGCTGCTGTCAATGCTCAACACTTGCTGAAAGCGTTCAACAGCTTTTGGAAACTGGGACGAAAGTACGGAAAAATGACCTAAACGTAAAATGGTTTCTACATCATTGGGGTATTCTTCCAAAATTTCGGTCAGCATTCCAATGCCTTCCATCGGAGCTCCAGCTCCTTCAACCAATGCGGTTCCGAGTCCCCGACGGGCTTCCAGCAATTGGGGCGCTGTTTTTAAAACCTGCCGAAATAAACCTGCGGCTTCAACGGCGGCCCAACTTTTATCCTCTTCTGTCATAACAGACACCACGGTTAAAAAGCGCTGTGCGGCATCCAACAAATCGCTTTCCGTGTGGGTTTCCTCGGCCTTTTTCTTTGCAAAAATAGCTGCAACGGCAGGGTTTATTTGGCCCCAGTACCGAATGAGCGTATCGGCAGCCGCCGTTCGGTTGGCCTCTGAAGATTGGTGCCAAGCCAATTCCAAGCGCTGTGCCTCCACTTGCTGTTCTGGGCTTAAGCCGGCTTTCACCTCTTCAATTTGAACTTCCAAATCTGTGCTCATTTCTTTTGCTTGCAACTCCTGCAAATACCCATCTGGATGGCGGGTAGGTAAGAGCCACAGGCCCAAGCCTATGAACAACAAAAGCAGTGCTATAAGCACTGCTTTTGTTTTTTCTGGAAGCGTTGAAAACATTGAAATTACTTCAGTGCCTTTTTCACCTGACCTTGAAACGATTTTGCCGGTTTAAAGGCGGGTATGTTGTGGGCAGGAATTACAATGGTTGAATTTTTAGAAATGTTGCGCCCTTTTTTCTCGGCCCGTTTTTTGATAATAAAACTTCCGAATCCACGCAAATAAACAGGGTCTCCCGCAATCAACGAATCTTTAACCGACTTCATAAAGGCCTCAACCGTTACCTGAACGGCTGCTTTTTCTACTCCGGTACTTTCTGCTATCTGATTCACAATTTCAGCTTTGGTCATGTTGTTATGTATTGGTTAGAGATAATAACTTAACAAAGTTAATCAGATTTCTAACCTTAAAAGTCTTAGCTTCACCATTTGAGCCCAGTTTATGCATAAAAGTTCTTAAAAAAATGGAAATTCATCAGAAATTAAAGTTCTGGTTTCAGAAAGAAGGCCGAGACTTGCCTTGGAGGCATACCACAGACCCCTATTATATATGGCTTTCAGAGGTGATTCTTCAGCAAACCCGGGTTGAACAGGGTTTGCCTTATTACTGGAAATTCATCGAGCGGTTTCCGCGAATCCAAGATTTAGCCCAGGCTTCGGAAGACGAGGTTTTTCGGCTATGGCAAGGTTTGGGGTATTATTCTCGGGCAAAATCGCTACTCAAAACAGCCCAACGCATAGAAACCTCCTTGCAGGGAATTTTTCCGCAATCCTATTCAGATTTATTGGCTCTGCCCGGCATTGGTCCTTATACGGCCGCAGCCATTGCCTCGTTCGCGTTCAACAAACCCCAGCCTGTGCTGGATGGAAATGTGCAGCGGGTGGTATCGCGCTGCATTCAATTGGAAGAGCCTGTTGAAAGTAAAAAGGGACGGTCGCAAATGCACGAGTGGCTGAACCAAAGCATGAGCCACAAGGACCCAGCCACCTTTAACCAATCTATGATGGAATTGGGGGCCTTAATTTGCTTGCCCCGAAATCCACTTTGCCCCCGTTGCCCTATTCAAGAACATTGCCTGGCCTACCAAGCAGGCAGCCCTGAAGGGTATCCAATAAAAAAACCGAAGCCCGCGAAACAACAAATGTACCTTGCCTTTGCCCATGCGGAACACGCCGATAAATTGGTCATTCAAAAAAGAAAACCCCAAGGAATATGGGCAAACCTCTGGGAATTGCCCTCGGTGGTTACCCAAAAAACACCGGTGATTTCAGACGTGGAACTTTTATTCCCCGGCGTTTCTGCCAAACCTTACCTTCAGGTAGAACTACCATACC
>Ga0079301_1000218_pt1 | contig 27079 bp, 26 predicted proteins | sample Wag4_2014_7_11_3_FD_74797 | JGI IMG/M metagenome (GOLD analysis project Ga0079301, IMG submission 74797) | Fresh water mixed with fracking chemicals microbial communities from Ohio, USA - Utica-2 Time Series FC 2014_7_11 | ecosystem: Engineered > Industrial production > Chemical products > Input... | reverse complement strand
CGGCCCGGGCCGTCCGCGAGGTGGGCGCCTCCAGTACGGGATCCCGTCTGCTCGCCGGCAACCTTTCGCTGCACGAGGCACTCGAGCGAGACCTGGCCACCTTCAAACGTTGCGAGGCCGTGACCCTGTTCGGTTCGGGCTACCTGGCCAACCTCGGGGTGCTCGGGGCCCTCGTGCGTCGCGGGGACGTCATCGTGGGGGACCGCCTCAACCATGCCAGCCTCATCGACGGGGTCCGCGCCACGGGGGCTCACGTCCGCCATGTCCGGCATGGCGATCTCGGGGCGATGGATCGCCTGCTGGCCGCTCCGTGTGAGGGCTTTCGCTGGATCGTCGTCGACGGGGTGTTCTCGATGGACGGGGACCTCGCTGACCTCCCGGCCCTGCTCGACCTCGCCGCGCGCCACGAGGCGATGGTCGTGCTCGACGAGGCGCACGCGACCGGGGTCATCGGGCCGACCGGGCGAGGGTCCGTCGAGCATCACGGGCTCACCGCCGGAGACCTGGATCGGTTGATCCAGGTCGGCACGCTCGGCAAGGCCCTCGGGGGGTACGGAGCCTTCGTGGCCGCCCCGGCCTGGGTCCGCGAGGTCCTGGTCAACCGGGCAAGGCCTTTCATCTTCAGCACGGCCTTGCCGCCGGCCGTGCTCGCCGCGGCCCGCGAGGCACTCGCCGTCCTGGGCGATGATCCCGGGCTGGTCGCGCGCGTGCAGGCCCGTGCGGTCTTCTTGCGGACGGCCCTGGCCGACCTCGGGATCCCGGTTCCACCGGGGGAGACCCCCATCGTCCCCGTCCCGGTCGGGCCGGCCGATCGGGCCCTGGATCTGGCTGCTCGCCTGCGGGATTCCGGGGTGCTCGTGCAGGCCATCCGCCCCCCCACGGTGCCTCCCGGGCGCTCCCGGTTGCGCCTGACGGTGCGGTCCGATCACGAGGAACGAGATCTGGAGCGGGTCGTCACCGCCTTCCGGCAGGAACTGGCACGGACGGGGCCGTGGTGGCGTGACCCCGATCCCGAGGTCCCCTGCTCAGGAAAGGAGCTTGACGCGACATGAAGGCCTTCAGATGCTTCGTGGTCGGCACGGACACGGGGGTGGGCAAGACCGTCGTGACGGGGGCCCTGGCTCGCCTATTGCAGGAGCGCGGACTGGCCGTGGGGGTCATGAAACCGGTCGAGACGGGCTGCGAGGTCCGGGACGGGTGGCTCGTCCCGGAAGATGCCTCGTGGCTCGCCGGGCTCGTCTACCCGGAACCGGATGTCCTGCTCGATCGCGTCTGTCCCGTCCGCTACGGCCTGCCGGCCGCCCCGGCAGTCGCGGCGAGTCACGAGGGCCATGTGCTTGACTGGCAGGCCATCCATGCCGCGGCCGACACGCTGTCGCGGGACGTCCAGATCTTGCTTCTGGAAGGGGCAGGCGGCGCTCTGGTGCCGCTCGACGACCACCACACCATCCTGGATGCGGCCGCCCGCCTGGGGGCTTCCGTGCTCGTCGTCGGGCGAGCCGGCCTCGGGGGCATCAACCACGCCGCCCTGACGATCCGGGCCGTCCAGGACGCCGGTCTTTCATGTCTCGGGTTCGTGCTGAGCGATCCGCTCGGCGAGGCCGACCGACCTGCGCTGGCCGAGAACGCGGCATGGATCGCTCGGCTGACGGGGGCCCTGCACCTGGGCACGGTGCCGCCGGTGCATGACCGCTCGCCTGCGGCGCTGGTGTCGACGTGCCGGGATGCGCTCGAGCCCGCGCTCCAGGTGCTCGTCTCGCGAGTGGCTCCCGGCGAGCGCGAACGGAGGGCACGACGCCTCGAGGAGGCCGACAAGCGCCTCCTGTGGCATCCGTTCACCCAGATGGCCGACTTCGTGCGCGAGGACCAGATCCTCGTCGAGCATGCAACGGGGGCTGAACTCGTCGACACGCTCGGGCGCGTTTATCTGGACGCCAACAGCAGCCTCTGGGTCAACCTCCACGGTCACCGGCATCCGCGTCTGATGGCCGCTCTCCGCGAGCAGCTGGGCCGTCTCGACCACAGCACGATGCTCGGGCTCGGGAACGTCCCGTCGGTCGAGCTCGCCGAGCGCCTCGTGGCGATCGCCCCCCCGGGCCTCACGCGGGTGTTCTATTCCGACAACGGCAGCACGGCCGTCGAAGCCGCCCTCAAGATGGCGTACCAGCACTGGCATCAGGTCGGGAAGCCCGAGCGTCGCAAATTCGCGGCCCTCGAGGGGGCGTATCACGGAGATACGCTGGGGGCCGTCAGCGTCGGGGGGATCTCGATGTTCCACGGCGTCTACGCACCGATGCTCTTCGAGGTCGTGCGGGTCCCGTTCCCGGATGGCGAAGGCTGGGAGGCGGAACTCGAGCGCTGCTTCGCCGAGCATGGCCCCGAACTCGCGGCCTTCGTCACCGAACCCCTGATCCAGGGAGCGAGCGGCATGCGGCTCCTGCCTCCGGGGCACCTGCGGCGGGTGCGGGAGCTCTGTGACCGGTACGACGTCCTGCTCGTGGTCGATGAGGTGGCCACGGGCTTCGGGAGGACCGGACGCATGTTCGCCTGCGAGCACGAGGGCGTCTCTCCCGACCTGATGGCCGTCGCGAAGGGCCTCACGGGGGGGACGTTGCCCCTGGCCGCGACGCTGGCCACCGAGCGGGTCTACGCGGGCTTTCTGGGCGAATACGCCCGCCTGCGAACGTTCTTTCACGGCCACAGCTACACGGGCAACCCGCTCGCGTGTGCCGCCGCCATCGCGAGTCTCGACCTCTTCCGCGAGGAAGACACCCTGGCCCGGATCGCGGACCTGGCCGCCGGGCTCGAGGTCGCGCTGGTGCACGCAGCCCGGAGCCCGCACGTGGGAGCGACGCGGCAACTCGGGGCGATCGCGGCCCTCGACCTGGTGCGGCCTGGCGGCGAACCCTACCGGTGGGAAGAAAAGGTCGGGATCCGGGTCTGCCAGGCGGCCCGCGACCACGGGGTCCTGGTGCGCCCCATCGGGAACACCCTCGTGGTGATGCCCCCTTACGCGGTGACTCCGCCGCAGCTCGAACGGCTTTTCCAGGGCCTCGAACGGGCGATCGAGCGGGTCTGTGGCGAGGTCTGAGCCCGTGCGCGGCCACTTCGAGCTCCGCGAGGACGGCGCGGGCGAGGTCGTGGATGTCGTTCCTGAAGATCCGGTGGGCCGGGCCTGGGTCTGGCACGGGTACGGTCAGGCGGTCCGCGAGACGCTGGGTGCCCTCGTGACGCTGGCGGGGCTGGGCTTCGCGGCGCGCGCCCGAGATCTGCCCGGCCACGGCCGCCATCCTGGCCGTCTGGAGCTCGAGACCGTGGAGCGGGCCCTGGACGACGCGCAAGGCTGGCTGCGAGGGGCCGAGCGCCGTCTGGTTGTCGGCTTCAGCCTCGGGGGGAGGCTCGCCCTGCGAACGGGGCAAGGCCCCTGCGTCACCGTCTCTGCCCCTGCCGTGCCCACCTTCGAGGGTCCGCGCGACGAGCTGTGGCGGGAGCTGTCCCCTCACCGGGTCCGCGAGGGGCGACCGTTCGCCGGTCTGGAGTCGGTGCTCGCGGCCTGGGGCGATCGCTGGGAACCGTCCGGACCCACGCTGGCCATCCACGGTGCCCGGGATCTCGAGAGCGTCCGGCGCTGGGCGCCCGACCAGCAGCAGCATCCCGGGACGCGATGCGTGCGCATCGCACGTGCCAATCATGCCGGTGCATGGCATGATCCGCGAACGTGGCAGGCCGTGGCGGCCTGGGTCCGCGAGGGGTTTCCATCCGGTGGTGAGACGACTTGGCCCTGACTCCCGACGCGTGGCGAGGTGGTTCGTCCACCTGGCTGCCGCCCTGATCGTCGTTGACGGGAGGATGCCGGCGGGCGCCCAGGTCGCGCCGGTCCCCCGGGAGCTGCGGATCGGGGTCGTCGAGGGGGCGCCACGTCTCGGAGTGGCGAGCTCCCGGGACTGGGCGGTCCTGCATCCGGACGGGACGACTCTGGCCACGGTTTCTGCCGGTCCGGCCGTCGCCTTCCGCGTCGAGACCGGGGCCCTCTGCCTCGACGCCTCGGGCTCTGCCACGATGTCCTTGCCGCCCGTCGTCCGCTGCGTGCCGTTGCCCGAGGCCACATTGTCGATCAACGGTCGACCCTACCGGGGCCAGGTCGAGGTGCGGCAGGCCGAATCGAGCGTCGTCGGCGTGAACGTGGTCGATCTCGAGGCCTACCTGTACGGGGTGGTGCCAGCCGAGTCCATCCCCAGCTGGCCCCTCGAGGCCCTGAAGGCCCAGGCCGTTGCGGCCCGGACCTATGCCCTGGCCCATCTGGGCCAGTTCGCGAGTCTGGGCTACGACCTCAAGGCGACGGTCGCCAGCCAGGTCTACGGAGGGGTCGCGCTCGAGAGACCCTCGACGAACCGGGCCGTCGACGAGACCCGTGGACGCATGCTCACCTGGCGCGATCGCCCCATCGACGCCGTGTACTGCGACTCGTCCGGCGGCTTCACCGAGTCGTGTCGGGCCGCCTGGGGGCGCGACGTGCCTTATCTCCAGCCCGTCCCGGATTTCGACCAGCAGAGCCCTCACTATGCGTGGGAACTCACGCTCGAGGCGGCTCAGGTGAACCGCCAGCTCGGTCGCCAGTGGCCCGGGTCCGGATCCGTCGAGATCACGGGCATCGAACCCGTCGAGCGCACCGAGACCGGGCGTGCCCGGCGCGTGCGCCTCGAGGCGGGGCCGGCGACACAGGTGGTCCCGGCCGAGCGCCTGCGGTCCTCGCTCGGTCTCCGGAGTGCCTACTGGAACGTGGAGCGTCAGGCGGACGGCCGCTGGCACTTCGTCGGTCGGGGCTGGGGTCATGGCATCGGGATGTCCCAGTGGGGCGCGAAGGCCATGGCCGACATGGGCTTCACGCATGCCGAGATCCTGGCCTGGTATTACCCCGGGACGGTCCTGACGGCGCCCCCCCTGGCGCGCCTCCCGTGACGTCGCCCTACGATCGCAGCGCCGGGCGCTACGAGACCCGGGCCTCGCGGACCCTGTACGGAGCCGTCGCCCGGGACCTCGCGGACCTGCTACCCGAGCTCGGGTCGGCACGGGCCCTCGACCTCGGATGCGGGACGGGTATCTCCACCGAGGTGGTCGTGAGGGCGCGTCCGTCCTGGCAATGGTTCGCTTCCGATGCGAGTGCCCCGATGCTGGAACAGGCACGGGTGAAGGAGACCCTCGGGGCGGTCGGGTGGCTCCTGGCCCGGGCCGAGGCCATGCCCCTCGAGACCGGGAGTCTGGATGTCGTCGTCTCGAGCGTGGCCTGGCACTGGTTCGAGGAGGCGCAGGCCCTCGGGGAGGTTCGCCGGGTCCTGCGCCCGGGGGGATACCTGCTCTTGGCCGTTCCCGTCCGGGCCACGGGGGCCCGCGAAGGAGGCAACTCCGCCGTGCGTCGGGCCTTGATGGCCCTCCGGCACGAGGGGGCCGTGGCGGTCGCGCCGGGCTGGTCGGTGGAACGGCTTGCGGGACCTTTCCCGGGCTTCGTCGAAGGACGGATCGACCGGATCGACCGGTCCGAGACCTACGAGTCCCCGGCGGCGTGGCTCGAGGCGCTCGAGGCCCGTGGAGCGCTGGTTGCGATGTTCGGGCCGGCGGCCACGCGGGCCCGCGGCGTCCTGGAGCGGTTGCTGCCGGACGGCCCGGTGGCCTACCGCTGGGCGATCGCGCGGGTCGTGCTCACCCGCGCCTGACCGCCTCAGTGTCCGCCGCCGTGTCCCTCGGCGTGTCCCTCGGCATGTCCGCCTGCCCCGGTGTCCGCATGGCCGCCTTCCCCGTGAGCCCCGGCAGCCTCCCCGTGGGGCGCCCCGTGCTCGCCTGCCGGGGCATCTGCCGCGTGTCCCTCGCCACCGGCGGCATGCGATTCTCCGACATGACCTTCCCCGGCGGCCGGATCATGCCCCGTCGCCTCCCCGTGTCCCTCGCCGGCGGCCCCGGCATGGGGTGTACCGTGGGAGCCCGGCTGCTCATCGTCGAGGGGCGGCAACTCGTCGTCATCGACTTGCACGCCGGGGAGCGGATACAGGGCGCGGTATCCGCGAGCCAGTTCGACCGAACTCTTCACGGTCTGACGAGCCGTGTCGGCGTACGGGTGCCCGGGCGACAGCACGGGCAGCCGGTTGGCCTGCTCCTGATCCGTGACCACCATCCCGGCAGGAACGACGTGGCCATCCGGGACGTTCACCCCGATGACGGCGGCTCGAGGTTCCACGACGCAGCGCTCTCCGACACGCGAGCGGAACACCAGCGCCTGCATCCCCACGTACGAGTCCGGTCCGATGACGGCGGGGCCGTGGATCTGCGCCTGGGGGGCGATCACGGCCCGGTCCCCGACGTGGACGGCATAGGTTTCGCCGTTGACCATCACGGTGTTCTGGATGAGGGGCTTCCCGCCCTCCTGGGTGGGCAGGGCCTGGATGACCGCCCCGTCCAGGACGCAGACGCGATCGCCCAGCACGATGCTCTTGCCGACATCTGCCCGGATCGACGCCTGTGGGGCAATCAGGGATTGATGACCGACCTCGATGTATCCCACCAGGCTGGCTTGCGGATGGACGTAGGTCGAAGCGGGCACGATCGGGCGCTCCATCGTGTCGGAATACGAGGTCGTCACCCCCGGTCCGGTCGTGATGTCCGGGAATCCCCCGGGATTGTGGACCCGCCCTGCTTCCATCGCTCCGCTGTCGGGGCGGGTGACGACGATCTGGCGTGGCATCGTGAGCCGGATGGCCAGGGCGGATGAGCCGAGCGAGACTCCCACGATCAGCAGGAAGGTGGTGGCGAACGGGACGTCCACGGCTGGCAGCTTGACGCGTGCAGTGGTCGGTGGGGCTTCACCGTCCTCCGTGGCGATCGCAGGTACCATTTTTTTCAGGAAGGGGAGCTCGGGGAGGGCGAAGCCCTTCTTGGCCTGGCCTCCGCCCCCGCTTTCCTGCTTGCCTTTCGCCATGTCCCCTGCACCTCCGACCTTCCCCATGCCCCCGGCCCGACCGCTTTACACGGTCCCCCCGGTTGCCTATCATGGCGCGCGCTTCGCACGCTTCCCCGAGGAAAGGTTCGGCAAGATGTCCCGCTTCCTTCAGTCCATTCCCCTCGCTCTCGCATGGCTGGTGCTCTCGAACGTCGCCTCTCCCGTACACGCGAAGCCCGCTGCCGGGAAGGAGGCCGACACCACCGGCACGCCCTCGCCCATGGCCCTGGTCGAGAAGGCTGCCGGGCACCCGGTCGAGGTCGGAAGTCGCATCGAGTTCAAGACCGCGAAGGGGGCCTTCACCGCCGTGCTGTTCCCGAAGGAGGCTCCCAAGACGGTCGCCAACTTCGAGAAGCTCGTGAAGAAGGGGTTTTATGACGGGCTGACGTTCCACCGGGTGATTCCCGGATTCGTGGCCCAGGGCGGGGACCCCAGAGGGGATGGCAGCGGCGGCCCCGGATGGACCATTCCCGATGAGCTGTCGAGCACCTGCAAGCACCTGCGGGGCTCCCTGGCGATGGCGAAGTCCAGCGCGCCCGACAGTGCCGGCAGCCAGTTCTACATCGCATTCGAACCGTTGCCTTTCCTCGACGGTCGGTACACCGTCTTCGGGCAGGTGGTCGCGGGCATGGATGTGGTCGACAAGATCGAGCCCACCGAGGGGCCGCTGGCGAAGGGCAAGACGGATCGGATGATCCGCGTGCGCATCAAACGCTAGCGAGCCTCCCACCAGCTGCGGACCGCCTGGCGAAAGCGGTCCCACCCCGTCTCCCTGGAGGGGGCGGGGACGATCAGCTGTTCGAGATCGTGAAAATTCAGGTGTCCCGTGCGTGCGCGGGGCCCTGGCTGGACCAGAGGCCGCGTCGAGGAGAAGGTGGTGGGGCGAATCGTCGAACGGTGCATGCCAGACCTCCTTGACCTTGAAAGTTAAGCTTGATTTAAGTATAGGCAAAGCACTGACAATCTTGCGTTAAAATCGAGAAAAAATCCGCGAAAGGGGCACTATTTTTCGTGATGAGCACGAGGCTCGAGGGGCTGGGGCCCGAACATTTCGAGGTCTTCACCATCCAGGAATTCCAGCCGTGCATGGAGGCGCTCGTCACCCGTGTTCGTCCGCGGCTGGCGGCGCTCGGGGCCGAACTCCGGGAACGGATGTCCGAGCGTCTCGGGGAAACCCTCCATCTGCATGTGGCGCGGCATGCGCGCCGGACCGTCAATCCCCCGCGCGACACATGGCTGGCCCTGTCGCCCGATGCCCGTGGCTACAAGGCTCACCCGCATTTCCAGCTCGGCCTCTGGGGGACCCACGTCTTCGCGCAGTTCGCCCTCATCTACGAAGCCCCGTCCCGTCAGGACGTGGCGGGACGCCTGCTCGAGCGTCTCGATGCGGGCGTCGGAGTGCTGCCGCCAGAGCTCCGGTGGTCCGGAGATCACACTCGCCCGGGTGGAGTGTCTCAGAGCGATGCGGAGGGCGTCAGGCAGCTCCTGGTCCGCGCGCGCGACCTCCGGAAGGCTGAGGTGCTCTGTGGTCGGGATCTCGTCCGGGACGATCCCCGAGTCCCGGACGGGGATGCCCTCGTGGCCTGGACCCTCGAGACCTGGGTCGAGACCTTGCCCCTGTGGGCGGTTGCGCGCTCCATCGAGTTCTCCCGCGCAGCCAGATGACGGATGTGCGCAGCGGTTTGCCCTGCTCGGGTGCGCGGCCCTGTGCCAATCTCGTATTCACATCGTGTCGTGTTCGATACACAATTGCGTGGGGAAGGATACAATAAAGGACAGGAGGAAAGTCATGGTAGCTGACCGCCACACGGTGTCACCCTCCGTCGGTATCATTCTCAAGCGGCTCGACGAACTCGGGTTGCGCAAGGTTGAGTTTGCCCGTCGGCTGGGCGTGAGCCCCGAATACATCTATCGCATCCTGAACGGGAAGGTCTCCTTCCCGGGCATCCGGGAAACGCTCGAGAAGATGGCCGAGATTCTCGCCATCGAGCCCACCCGGTTTCCCGAGTACGTCCGTTTCCAGGAAGGCCTGTCCCCTTCGGCCCTCAAGGTCTGGGATCGCATGCGCGAGCTCAAGCTCACGCGCGAGGATCTCTTCAAGAAGATCGAGGGACGGATCAGTCGGCCTTACTTCTACGGAATCCTTCGGGGCGATCACCCGTTTCCCACGAATCGGGCCTTCATCCAGCTCTTTTCCACGGCGCTCGGCATGCAGCCAGTGGATTTCCCGGAGTACACCGTCGCTCGAGAGCAGCGGTACCGCGCCGAGGAGATGCACGACCTGGAATTGCGTTTCCTGAACCTGCTCTTCGACAAGATGCTGTCGGATGCGGGTTACAGCGACAACCCGATCCAGTTCAACCTGCTCAACCCCGAGATGATCCGCATGTTTCCGCCGCTCGAATCCTACGGGTCCGAGATGCAGGAGATCTTCAAGCGGATGGGGCTCTGGGGGCTCGGGATTCCCGAGCTTGCCAAGCTGTCGAGCGTCAAGGAGAACGTCCTGCGCCTGATCTTCTTCGGTCAGGTCAAGGCTGATTCCATGCCGGACATCATCGAGCGGCTACGCTCTGCCCTGCAACTCGACGGAGTCGTTGCGCCGGCACTCTGACGGCGCGCACACCTTCATGCTCCCTGTGGCCGCTGGCCGCAGGGAGCTTTTTTCATCCGTACCAGAGGGTTGCGACCACGTGGTCGATCACGGCGGGCATCGAGAACCTGGCGGGATCCGCATGGATACACAGGTGTCTAGGTGGTCCGGAGCGGATCGCGCTTGCCTCAGGCAATCGTCGATGAACAGGCTTTTCGCCTCCCTGTAAGCCTCCATGGATTGGCCATCGTATCGCAGCTTGAGCTGGTTATAGGCCATCAACCAGTCAGGCTGGCCCGCCATGGCCTCGCGAAAGGTCAGAAAATCGTCTTCAGATCCCCCGTTCGCCGTGAGCTGGATACCGACAGGGATGGGCTCCGCGTGATGCTCGAATGCCGAGAACCCGGGGGTTCTGGTCGAGCCCGTGTTACGCGGGAAATGCTGCGCCAGGACGTCATCCGCTGACTTGAAAGTCCGGGGCTGGACCCGGATCAGGATGTCCAGGTCTCCCTTCGTGATCGATCCTGAAACGGCGGTGCTACCGACGTGATGAATCTCGGCCTCCGGAAGGAGAACCTGGAGCCGGCGCTTCAGGGATTCGAAGACATCCTTTGCCACGGCATGGGCCTGGTCTGCGTGAAGAAACCTGACGACTTCGATCGGTTCCATGGCCGGTGCTCCCGATGAATCAATCCAGCTCGGCCCCGAGCTCGCGCGCTCGCCTCAGCGCGTCTTCGGCGCCCACGAGATCGCCCAGCTCGTGCAGCAGGCCGGCCAGACCGAGGAAGAGCGGCGCATGTCCTGGCTCCAGCTCGATGGCCCGGGCATAGGCGACGCGGGACTCTTCGAGCTGTCCGAGCTCGTGCAGGTTCATCGCCATCTCGTGGTGGACGCGCGGTTCTCTGGGAAAATCTCGGGCCAGCTCCGAAAGGATCGCGAGGGCCTGATGGAGGCGTCCATCCTCGGCCAGCAGGCGGGCCAGCTGGAATTTCAGTTCCGGGTCCTGCGGCATCCGCTCGATGCCTTCCCGCAGCTGACGGATGGCGCCACGCCGGTCGCCACGGCGTTCGAGCAGCTCGGCGAGGTCGAGGTGGGCCTGAACGAGCTTCGGATCAGCCTGGAGGGCCGTTCGCAGGGAACGCTCGGCTCCACGGCGATCTCCCTTTTTCAGGAGCAGAAAGCCGACCTGGGCATGCGCCACCGCATGGGCCGGGTCGGCGGCCAGCACCTCGCGGTAGCCCGCCAGGGCGCCAGCCAGGTCCCCCTGGTGTTCCCGGCAGGCGGCGAGCTCGAAACGGGCATCCAGGTCCGAGGGGTCGAGTTCCAGGATCCGGTAAAGTTCGTGTTCTGCACGGTCGACCGCGCCCGTCTGGGTGAGCGCCCAGGCCAGATGGAGCCGTGCCTCGGTGTCCCCCGGGTCGGCGCGCAGGACCGCCTCCAGGGGAGGGATGGACTCCGGGAAATGGCCGGTCTCGATCAGGGCCGAACCCAGGTTGAAGAGCGCGTTGAGGTTGCGCGAGTCGAGGTCCAGGGCCTTCCGGTAATGACCGATGGCCTCGTCGGGATGTCCCTGCTGGAATCGGACCCATCCGAGATGGTTGTGGCTCCAGGAATCGTCGGGCCAGCGCTTCAACAGGGTCCGCAGGAGCTGCTCGGCCTCGTCCAGACGCCCGACCTGCTCGAATGCCCATGCCAGATGGCTGCGGGAATCGAGATCCTGGGGATCCAGATCCAGGGCCCGGTCGAAGTGGCCTATCGCCTCCTCGAGGCGGTCTGCCGAGGCGGCCATCATGCCCATCAACCGGTGGGCCGCGGGATGATCCGGGAAGCGCTCCATGGCCTGTTCGAGCAGACGGTTAGCCCCCCGCAGGTCGTCCCGACGCCACAGCCGGTTGGCCTCGCTGGCGAGGGCTTCCGCTTCCTCCCGCGCCTTCTCGCGTTCCTCCACCTGCTGGGCCACGCGAGCCTGCATCTGGGCACTGGCGGACTTTCCGAGACACGAGAGCGTCGTGGCGAGATCCTGGTGAGGCAGCGACCAGTCCGGCGCCGACTCGATGGCCTTCCGGAAGGCCTCACAGGCTGCGTCGAACTCGCCTTTCTCGAAATGGATCGCTCCCAGGCCCTGATGGGCGCTCGCATTCTCGGGATCGAGCAACAGGACCTGGCGGAACGTCACCTGGGCGGCATCGAGCGCGCCCGTGTAGAAGAGCATCGTCCCGAGTTCGACGTGTCCTGACACGGAGTCGGGCGCCAGGCTGATGCCCCGCTTCTGGACCTGGATGGCCTCGTTCACCTGGCCGAGCTTCTCGAGGGCCCACGCCAGGCCGAAATGGGCCTGCGCCATCGACGGGTCCGAGGTCACGGCTTCCCGGTAGCACCGGGCCGCCTCGGAGGGCTGGTTCTTCTCGGCGTGCACTTCGCCCAGCAGGTAGAGCGCCTCGGGATGGTGCGGAACCCGTTTCAGAGCGAGGCGCAGCGCAAAGCTGGCATCCGACAGCTGGCCACGCTCGAGATATTCGCTGCCCAGCCGGCAGAGTTCCTCGGGGGTCGCGTCTGGCTGCGGCTCGGGCAGGCGGGGCCCTCCGGGGGCTTGCGGGGTCGAGCGCTTGAAGGCCATGGTGGCATCATAGCAGAGACGCTCCCCGTTCCGGACCACCGGAGCGTGCAAGAAAGGTGAAGGTCCCATGTCGACGATCCAGGACGCGATCGCTGCCGCAGAATGGGCCGTGGTCGGTGTTTCCGAGGCTCGACACAAGTTCGGACGCCAGATTTTCGAGCACCTGCGTGCGCACGGCTACCGGGTCCAGGCCGTCAATCCGCGGGTGGCTCCCGCCCTCGAGGACGGGACGCCCGTCAGGGCCTCCCTGCGCGACCTCGACCCGATCCCGACGGTGGTCAACGTCGTCGTCCCGCCTTCGGAAGCGGAGGGCATCCTGGAGGTCTGTCGTGAACTGGGGGTGGCCATCGTGTGGTTCCAGCCCGGGGCCGAAGATCTGGAGGCGATCGCCCGGGCGCGTGCTACCGGTCAGCACGTCATCCACGGGGGGGCCTGTGCGCTCGTCGAGGCGCAAGGACCCGACCGATGACCGGACCCCTCCCTGAAACTTGTGACGCGGATCGCGGGTAGAGTGTCGCCACGTCCGGGTATGCAGGACCTGAACCCCCGATTCCCAGGAGTATGGACGTGAAGACCCGGACCGACGAAGAGATGGCGCTGCTCGTGGAAAGCTTGCTGGCCACCGGTTCTCGGGAGTGCCCCGATTGCGGGTCGGCGGGTGTCGAGGTGCGCCTCGACGCCAACGTGATCCGCATCGACTGTCCCCGGTGCGAGTTCTTTTATGAAGATCTTTTTGCTGGCTGATCCGGGTGCGCAGCCCGTTCCGGACTCGAGGAGGACCCATTGATGGCTGATCGCGGCAAGGGTGCGGTATACCGCGGCGTGATGCTTTGCCAGGCCCTGTCCCTCGGACTCGTGGCATGCACCGCCCCCGGTTCGTTGCCGACGACGAACGGGCCCGGGGGAGTCACCAGTCCCGGGCTCGCGGGGCCGGGAAGCGGGTTGCTCGATGCGCGTGTTAATCCGCTTCTCGACAACCGGGACAATCCCCTCATCGATGCTCGGGCCAATCCGTTGAACGGGGTGGCTCAGGACGCTTCCGGAAACGCGCTGGCAGGAGCCTCAGTCCGGGCTTACCCCGCCGGGGCTCTGGCGGTCGGATCCACGGCCACCCTCGTCTCGAATGCCGCTGCCTTTTTCCGGATCGGGAGGCCGCGGCGCATCCAGGCTGGCGATCTCGTGGTGAAGGCCGATGCGTCTGGCAAGTTCGAGATCCCCTTACCGCCGGGGACCTTCAACCTCGAGATCGTCGCGCCTGGCGAGGATGGTCGCAAGGCCTGGGTGGCCGAGGTCGTCATGGGCGACAAGGCAGGGAGCTTGCAGGAACCGGTCGTCCTGAAGCCCACCGGCCGTCTTGCTGGAAAGTTGAAACATTCCGATGCCGCCGTCGTGGACTTCACGGGTGGCGAGGTTTTCGTGCCGGGTTCGAGCTACCTGGCCAAGGTTGCCAAAGATGGTAGCTTCACGCTGTCCGGCATTCCGGCAGGAAAGTTCCGGCTCGTCGGCTGGAAGGCGGGGGTCGGCGAGGCCTATCTGACCGACCCCGTCGAGGTCAGACCTGCCGAAGAGACGCAGGTGAGTGATCTGGTGTTGCGTCCGAACATTCCGGTCATCGACAAGGTCCGAGCCACCGACGGCGAAGAGACCGACAATGCGGCTCCCGGAGCCCTTCTGGAGATCGCCGGCGAGAAGTTCGGGCGCTCGACAGGAGATGCTCTCGATATCCGGATCCAGGGTCAGGCCGTCCCGCGAGACTCGATCGTGCTTCACGAAGATCGCAAGCTGCGTTTCCCCGTACCCGATGATGCCCTGAACGGCACCGTCGAGGTCAAGGTCGGGAACTATTCCGCTTACAGGCGTGGTTTCAAGATCCTGAAGAGCCTGGCCTGGAAGCGCGAGGTGACCCGGATCGACTGGCGCCAGGGGCAGTCACAGCCGGACCTCCTGGCTGCGCTCGACGTGAGAGACAGTTCGGGGGCAGAAGTGAAGCAGGACCTCGATACCGGTCGTCTTCCCCCCTACGTCCGTTTCCGGGTGGACGATCGACCCGCCGTCCGGGCAGGCCAGTTGCCCGACCTGGCTCTCGGAGCTCACGTGTTGCGCGTGGTAGCCGGTAATCTGCCCGAGGCCACCGTGTCGTTGCTGGTGCTGGCCTCGAATGCGGTCGCGCCGCCCGCGCCTTCCCCCGTTCCGAGCGCCGCTCCCACCGCTCCTCCCGTGGCCCCATCCCCCTCACCGGCTCCTGACTACACGCCGGGCATCCTGACCCGGGGGGACGATGCGCCGGTCTGGGAGAAGGGTGGGAATGCCTTCTATTTCGGAGATGTGGATGAATCGGGGCGGTCCCTGTTCCAGCGAACCGGTGGGACGACCGTGCATGTCCTCAACTCGGATGGTGCCCTGCTCAGATCCTGGGGTGGGATGGGGACGCTGTCGTCCGTGTCCTTCGCGCAGGGCGGCCTCACCGTGCTGGTGGGGAATACCCAGGGTCAGGTGCGCCTGGTCGATGTCGCGACCGGAAACGTCATCTGGATGCAGGCGCATGATTTTCCGGTACCCATCGTGGGAACGGGTTTCCGGACGCCCGCGAACGAGGTCCTGTCCCTTGACCGCTTCGGCTCCCTGATCACGAGGGCGCTGTCGAACGGGGCCATGCGGGCGACCTACTCGATGTTCAGTCCCGATGATCTGCGGGTCTCGCGCGATGGCACGCGCGCCTACGTGCGCAATTTCACCGGGGTCAAGGTCGTGAACCTGAGTACGCGCGTGGACAAGGAGATTGATCTGTCTCGCCCGGGTGCCCTTGAAGCCTTGCCTGCGCCGGGGGAGTTCCTGGTCGGCCTCCCGGGAGAAGTGCGACGGATGTCCGATTCCTTGCCCGATGCCATCCGGACCTGGGACAACCTGGGTGGTGACGTTTCGGCCCTGGCCGTCTCGGCGGATGGCAAGCGCTTCCTCGCGGCCGTGGAAGACGAGGAAAGCGCCCGGACGAACGAGACGACGGTGGCCTGTTTCGACCTGGCCACGGGGGTATTCCTCGATTCCTGGCGGCACCCTGGCAAGGTCTTCAAGCTCCGCTTCACCGCGGACGGCAAGCGGTTCGTGGTGATGGGCGATCAGGGCGTCATCCAGACCTGGGCGTTCTGACCCTCCGCAGAGGCGGAGGCCCCTGGATGACCTCGGTCGTCCAGGGGCCTCCTTGGCGTTTTCGGACTTCAGCGCCGGACCAGCAGTCCCACGCCCATGCCCCCGCCGATGCAGAGGCTCGCGAGCCCCGTCTTCGCGTCTCGACGGCCCATCTCGTACAGGAGCGTGACCAGGATACGCGCCCCGGAAGCGCCCACGGGGTGCCCGAGGGCGATCGCCCCGCCATTCACGTTCGTCCGCTCCGGGTCCGCACCCAGTTCCTTCATGACCCCCAGGGCCTGGGCGGCGAAGGCCTCGTTGAACTCGACGAGGTCGATCTGGTCGAGCGCCATCCCGGCCTTGGTCAGGATCTTGCGCACGGTGGGCACGGGCCCCAGGCCCATCACGGCCGGGTCCACCCCTGCCGAGTCATAGGCGACGACCGTCGCAAGCGGAGCGATCCCGAGTTCGCGGGCCCTGTCGGCGCTCATGACGACCACGGCAGCCGCCCCGTCGTTGATGCCCGAGGCGTTGCCGGCCGTGACCGTCCCGCCGTCCGGCTTGAAGGCCGGCCGGAGCTTCGCGAGGCCCGCGACCGTGGTGTCGGGCTTGAGGTACTCGTCGCGCGCCACCACGACGGGGTCGCCCTTGCGCTGCGGGATCGACACGGGGGCGATCTCGGCGTCGAAGCGGCCCGCGGCCTGGGCCGCCGCCGCCCGGCGCTGGGACTCGGCCGCATAGGCATCCTGGGCCGTGCGGTCGAGGTCGTGGCGCGTCGCGACGTTCTCGGCCGTCACGCCCATGTGGTAGTGGTTGAACGCACACGTGAGTCCGTCCGAGATCATCGTGTCGAGGATCTGGGCGTGCCCCATGCGGGCCCCCCAGCGGGCGCTCGGCATGACGTAGGGCGCCTGGCTCATGTTCTCCATGCCGCCCGCCACGACGATGTCGGCGTCGCCCAGCCGGACGGCCCGGATGGCCAGGTTGATGGCCTCGAGGCCCGAGCCGCAGAGCTTGTTGATGGTGGTGGCGGGCACCTCGGCCGGGATGCCGGCCCCGAGAGCGACCTGACGGGCAGGGCCCTGGCCCAGGCCGGCCTGCAGGATGTTGCCCAGCAGGACGTCCTCGACCTGGTCGGGACGCAGGTTCGCGCGCTCGAGCGCGGCCTTCACCGCGACGACGCCGAGCTGGATGGCGGAGACTTCCTTGAACGCCCCTCCGAAAGACCCGATCGGGGTCCGGGCGGCGCTCGCGATGACGACTTCACGCATGGATGAGGCTACTCCTGGCTCGCGGGTGCGGGCAGTTCGATGGGATGGACATCCGGGGCCACTTTCAGGGGCACTCCGGTCTTCGCGAGGATCTCCTGGACCGTCACGCCGGGTGCGGTCTCGAGCAGGACGAGCCCGTCGGGCGTCACGTCGATGACGGCCAGGTCCGTGACGATGCGATCGACGCAGCCCTTGCCCGTCAGGGGCAGGGTGCATGCCGGGAGGATCTTGGGCTCACCGTTGCGTGCGGCATGCTCCATGGCCACGACGATGCGTCGCGCTCCCGCCACGAGGTCCATGGCCCCGCCCATGCCCTTGACCATCTTGCCAGGGACCATCCAGTTGGCGATGTCTCCCGTCTCGGAGACCTGGAGGGCGCCGAGGATCGTCAGGTCCACATGCCCGCCTCGGATCATCGCGAACGAATCGGCGCTCGAGAAGTAGCTCGAGCCGGGCAACTCCGTGATGGTCTGCTTGCCGGCGTTGATGAGGTCGGGGTCTTCTTCGCCCTCGAACGGGAACGGCCCGATGCCGAGCATGCCGTTCTCGGATTGCAGCGTCACCTCGACCCCTTCGGGCAGGTGGTTGGCCACGAGCGTCGGGATGCCGATGCCCAGGTTGACGGTGAAGCCGTCCTCGACCTCGCGGGCGATGCGGAAGGCGATCTGGTCACGCGTGAGCGCCATGGGCGGCCTCCTGGATCGTTGCGCGGGTGCGGGTGGTGCGCTGCTCGATGCGCTTCTCGTGGCCCACGCCGAGCAGGATCCGGTCCACGTAGATGCCGGGCGTGTGGATGTGGTCGGGGTCGAGGTCACCCACCTCGACGAGGTGCTCCACCTCGGCGACGGTGATGGCCCCGGCCGTGGCCATCATCGGGTTGAAGTTGCGCGCCGTCTTGCGATAGACGAGGTTTCCCGCCCGGTCCCCCTTCCAGGCCTTCACGAGGCTGAGGTCGGCCTTGAGAGGCGCCTCGAGGATGTACTCCTCGCCATCGATGATCCGGGATTCCTTGCCCTCGGCTACGGTCGTGCCCACGCCCGTCCGCGTGTAGAAGCCGCCGATGCCGGCTCCACCGGCCCGGATGCGCTCGGCGAGGGTGCCTTGCGGCACCAGTTCGACCTGCAGTTCACCCGACAGGAACAGGCTTTCGAAGAGCTTGTTCTCTCCCACGTAGCTCGAGATCATCTTGCGGATCTGGCGCGTCTGCAGGAGCAGGCCCAGTCCGAAATCATCGACTCCGGCATTGTTCGAGATGAAGGTGAGGTCCTTCACTCCGGATTCCCGGATGGCCAGGATGAGGTTTTCGGGGATGCCGCAGAGGCCGAATCCCCCGGCCATGAGGGTCATGCCGTCCCGCAGGAGCCCCGCCAGGGCCTCCGCAGCGTCGCGGCGCACCTTGTGCTTCACGTCAGATCCTCCTCGATCTACGGGTGTTCAGGGTGATTCATTATGCCATGGCGAGGCCTCGTTCGAAGGCCACGTTGACGTGCCCTTGCTGGACCCCTACAGTTTGGTCATGTTCATCGATAAGGTCGTCATCCGGGTCAAGAGCGGCGCCGGCGGTCACGGGGCCGCCACTTTCAGGCGCGAGAAATACGTCGCGCAGGGAGGTCCATCCGGCGGGGACGGGGGTCAGGGGGGGAGTGTCATCCTCCAGGCCACCGACGATCGCAACACCTTGCTCGACTTCATGTACCGCAAGGAGTTCATCGCCGAGCCCGGTGAACCCGGTGGTTCCAAGAACAAGACGGGCAAGGACAGCCCGGACGTCGTCCTGATGGTGCCCGTGGGCACGGTCGTCTATGACGAGGCCTCGGATGCCGTGCTGGCCGATCTCTACCGGGCAGGCGACACCTTCGTCGCGGCCAAGGGCGGGCGGGGCGGTCGCGGTAACCAGCACTTCGCGACCGCCACCAACCGGGCGCCGACCTACAGCGAGCCGGGCGGCCCTGCCGAGGCGCGGACCATCCGCCTGGAACTCAAGCTCATTGCCGACGTCGGTCTCGTCGGGTTGCCCAATGCCGGCAAGAGTACGCTCATCTCGGTGATCTCGGCGGCCAAGCCCAAGATCGCCGACTATCCGTTCACGACGCTCGAACCACAGCTGGGCGTGGTCCGCTTCGACGACGGTGAGACCTGCGTCGTGGCCGACATCCCGGGGCTCATCGAGGGAGCGCATACCGGGGCGGGGCTCGGTCACGAGTTCTTGCGCCACGTCGAGCGGACGCGCCTGCTCCTGCACCTGGTGGATGCGTCCGGTGGATTCGAGGAACGCGATCCGCTCGAGGACTGGCAGGTCATCTCCACCGAGCTCGAGAAGTACAGTGACACGCTCGCGAAGAGGCCCGTCGTGGCCGTCCTGAACAAGGTTGACCTGCCCGAGGCGCAGGCCAACGTGGATCGCCTCCGGACCACGCTCGAGGCGAAGGGCGTGCCTGTTTTCGCCATATCCGGGGCCACCCGCGAAGGTCTCGAACCGCTGCTCCGCCACGTCAGGCTGCGCCTGCGGGAGATCCCGCGCCCGGCGCCGTACGTGCCGGACGTCGCGCCCGTCAAGGAGCCCCAGAAGCCCTTCACCATCCAGCGCGACGGAGAGGTGGCGGTCGTGCGAGGTGAGGCCATCGAGCGCATGCTCGAGACGGCGAACCTCGACAACCCCGAGTTCCTGCTGCGTTTTCAGCGGACGCTCGAGCGCATGGGGATCTACACGGCCCTGCGGGCCAGCGGCGTGCAGGACGGGGATACCGTCCGCATCGGCGACCTCGAGTTCGATTTCGTCGAGTAGGCGTCCCACCCGTGCCCGTCATCGTCATCAAGGTGGGGACCAGCACCCTCGCGCGCGAGGACGGCCTCGACGGTCTGGCGCTCTGGCGCCTCTCGGGGGCGGTGGCGGAACTGCATCGCCGTGGCTGGAAGCCCGTCATCGTGAGCTCCGGGGCCGTGGGGCTCGGCCGGGTGCGGCTCGGCTGGACCGAGCGTCCGCGCGAGATCGCCCTCAAGCAGGCCGCCGCCGCCGTGGGGCAGGGCCTGCTCATGAATGCCTGGGAAACCATGCTGGCCCCGCTCGGGCTCACGACGGCCCAGCTGCTGCTCACCCGGGCGGACCTCGCCGATCGCCAGCGATACCTCAACGCCTCCACCACCCTGCGAACCCTGCTCGATCAGGATCGATCGGTGGTTCCCGTCATCAACGAGAACGACTCGGTGGCCGTCGACGAGCTCAAGTTCGGTGACAACGACACGCTCTCGGCGCTGGTGGCCCAGCTCGTCGATGCCGACTGGCTGGTGATCCTGACAGACGTGGCGGGCCTCTACGACCGCAATCCTCACGCCGATCCGGCGGCCCGCCTGGTCCGCGAGGTCGAGGAGTGGACGCCGGAGCTCGAGGCCATGGCAGGCGACAGCCAGTCGGGCTTCGGGACCGGGGGCATGGCCACCAAGCTCCGGGCGGCGCGACTGGCGACGGCCGCGGGGATTCCCGTGGCTCTGGCCCTCGGCAGTCGTCCCCAGCAGCTCGTCCACCTGCTGTCACCCGAGACTCGTGAGGCCTTCGAGGGGACGCTCTTCCGGGCCCGCCGGGCCGATCGGCTCGAGTTCCGCCGTCGCTGGCTCGCCTTCGGGAGCCCGACGCGCGGCGCCTTCCGGCTGGACGAGGGCGCGGCGCGGGCCATCGGCCGGGAAGGCCGCAGCCTGTTACCGGCCGGGGTCCGCGAGGTCGAAGGGGAGTTCCAGGCGGGCGAGACCGTCCGCGTGCTCGATCCGGCCGGACATGAGATCGCCCGCGGGCTCAGCAGCTACGGCTCTGCCGAGGCCCGTCGCATCGTGGGGCTGCAGTCCGGTGCCATCGAGCAGGCGCTCGGGTACAAGCTCACGGACGAACTCATTCACCGGGACAACCTGGTCCGCGTCTGACCCCGGGCCGGGTGGTGCGATCCGGCCCCTGATCGGAGGTCTCCCCATGACGGCACTCCTCGACCGCGTCCAGCAGCTGGCGACCGAGGCGCGTACGGGCTTGCCCGCGCTGGCCCGGACTTCGAGCGCCGAGCGCGATCGCCTCCTTCGTGGCATCGTGCACCAGCTCAAGATTCACGCAGACGAGATCTGGTCAGCGAACCTCAAAGATCTCGCGCGGGCCGAGGCCGAGGGGCTGGCGAAGCCGCTCATCGATCGCCTCAACCTGGGGGCCGGTCGCCTCAGGGCGCTGGCCGAGGGCGTCGAGCAGGTGGCAGCCTTGCCGGATCCGCTGGGGCAGATCGTCACCGGCTGGACCCGCCCCAACGGGCTCGCCATCGAGCAGGTCCGCGTTCCGCTTGGGCTCGTCGGCTTCATCTACGAGGCGCGGCCGAACGTCACGATCGAGGCGGCCAGCCTGTGTCTCAAGTCCGGGAACGGGATCCTGCTGCGAGGCGGTTCCGCGGCCCTCGAGACCAATCGGGGCCTCGTCCGCGCGCTACAGGGCGCCCTCGTCGGGCAGGGATTGCCGGCCTCGCTCGTGAGCTTCGTGGATGACCCGTCGCGTGACTCCGTGGAGGCCATGCTCGGGCTCACGGGCCTGCTCGACGTCGTGATCCCGCGCGGCGGTGAGGGCCTCATCCGGACCGTCGTGGAAAAGGCGCGCGTGCCCGTCATCGAGACCGGGGTGGGCAACTGTCATGTCTACGTGGACGCCTCGGCCGATCCGGACATGGCGACCGCCATCGTGCTCAATGCCAAGACCCAGCGTCCGTCCGTGTGTAATGCTGCCGAGACGCTCCTCGTCCACCGGGACCTCCTCGAGACCTGGTTGCCCGGCGCGCTGGAAGCCCTCGACCTGAAGGGATGCGAGATCCGGGGGGATGCCGAGACGTGTCGCCTCTTCTCCCGGGCCGTTCCGGCCTCGGAGGCCGACTGGGACACCGAGTTCCTCGACCTCGTCCTGGCCGTGAAGGTCGTCGATTCGCTCGACGACGCCCTCGACCACATCCGCTTGCACGGGTCGCGCCATTCCGAGGCGATCGTCACGCGTGACCTCGAATCCTCCGAGCGTTTCCTGCACGAGGTCGATGCAGCCGTCGTCTACGTCAATGCCTCGACCCGCTTCACCGATGGCGGAGAGTTCGGATTCGGAGCCGAGGTGGGAATCTCCACCCAGAAGCTCCATGCCCGCGGCCCCATGGGCCTCAAGGAACTGACGACGACCCAGTACCGCGTCCGCGGCAAGGGGCAGGTGCGCGGCTGATCCCGCCCCTGTCGTTCACCGGACGCTTCCCTGCATCGGATAGGTCTCGATTTGGCACGATTCGCCCTCTATGGCGGTACCTTCGACCCGTTTCACCTGGGGCACCTGGCCGTCGTCCGTGCACTCCGCGAGATGGCGGGCATGGACGAGGTGCTGGTGATCCCGACGGCCCGGTCTCCCCACAAGCTCGGGAGCGCCCTCTCACCCGGCGAGTGGCGCTACTGGGTTTGCCTGCTCGGAACCCTCGAGGAGGCCCATGTCCGCGTCGAGCGCTGGGAACTCGATCGTCCGCCGCCTTCCTACGCCATCGAGACCTTCGAGCAGGCGCGGCAGGCTCGGGGAGCGGGACACGACTGGTGGTGGGTCGTGGGAGCCGATCAGCTACCCGGAATCGCCACCTGGCACAGGATCGCGACCCTTCTCGAGCACCTGCGGATCATGGTCGTGCCCCGTGACCCGTGGCTGGAGGCTGATGGGATCATCCGGGAGGTTCCGGAAGCCTGGCGATCGCGCTTCGACGTGCTGGCCATGCCGCCGGTCCCGATCTCGGCCACCGAGATCCGACGAAAGCTGGCAGCCCGGCAGGAGGTCCAGGACCTGGTGCCACGATTGACCGGGCTCTACCTCGACCGCTACCATGGGTCGTTGCCCCTTCCGCGCCCCTCTCTGGACAGGTTGGACGCATGATCACGCTGGACGAGACCATCAAGGAGCATCTCGCCGGGACCCTCTCGGCGAAGCGCGTCGAGCACATCCATCGTGTCGCGGACCTGGCCGAACGCCTCGCGCGCGCTCACGGGGTCGACCCGGTCCGGGCACGCATCGCGGCCCTCCTGCATGACCTCGCCCGGGAGATTCCCGGGCCCCGCCTCCTCGAGGAATGCCGCAAGCGGGGCGTACCCATCATGCCCATCGACGAGGTCAATCCGGTCCCGCGTCTGCACGGTCGCCTCGGTGCGTGCTGGGCGCGCGAGCGCTTCGGCATCGAGGACGAGGACGTGCTCGAGGCGATCGCCAGTCACACCCTCGGTCGGGTGGGCATGACCCCCCTCGACATGGTCGTCTTCCTGGCCGATTATGCCGAGCCGGGCCGTCCGTCTTTCGACGTGCTCGACCGTGTGCGCGACCTGGCCTTCGGCGACCTCGAAGGCGCCACGTGTCTTGCCATGGACGGCACGATGCGATACCTGATCGACACGCGGCGATCGTTGCATCCCCAGGTGGTGGATGCACGCAACTGGATCCTCACCCGTGCCGCAGCGCCCGTGAGGGAGGGAAACGCATGACCATGCCCCGTGAACTGGCCCTGGCCGCCTGCGAGGCCGCCGACGACAAGAAGGCGCTCCGCCCCGTGCTCATCGAGGTCGAGGCCGTCAGCTCGATCGCCGACTTCTTCGTCATCTGTTCCGGATCGACTCCGATCCAGGTCCGGGCGATCGCCGATCACGTCCAGGAAAAGCTGGAGGCGCTCGGCTCCACCCTGGGGCACATCGAGGGTGTCCAGCATGGCCGCTGGATCCTCCTCGATTTCGGGGTCGTGGTCGTCCACGTGATGCTCGAGGTCGAGCGGGAGTTCTACTCCCTCGAACGCCTCTGGGGCCACGGGAAGGTCGAGACCTGGGCGCCCCCTGCCTCCTCCATGTCGAGCCAGTCGCTCTGACGCATGCCCCGCCACGTGCCTGCCTGTCGAGCCCCCGGCCCACGTCGGGGGCTCGACGCTTGACACGGAGGCGGTCCCGGGAGCATGACTTGTGACGGATGCAACATCTTGAATCCGTGACCGGCAACTCGATGGCGTGAGAGGGATTCCGCTTGGCACCTGCTCCGAGAATCTGGCGCTATCTTCTCGCCATCATGCTGGCCTGGCTATGTCTGGCTCCCGTGAGCCGCCCCTGGCTCGAGCCGGACGAGCGGGGTGCCGACGTCGAGGTGATCTGTCAGGTCGCCTCCCGGCGTCACGCGGCGCATGAGATGCAGTTCTCGCGCGCGCTCGACCCGGTCGCCCTGGTCCTGCCTGTCGCTTGCCCCGTCGCGCCCTCCTGCACGCGATCCCCCGGGACCCCTCATCTTACCTGGCTCGTCGCTCACGACCGCCCGGCCCGGGCTCCTCCATCTGCCTGACGTCGATCCCTATCCATCGTTTCATGCCCTCGTCAGGTCCGGTAGCCAGAAGGGTTGCCGGGAAGGAGAGCCCATGCGCAAGCTCGTACAGGGAATCCATCATCATCACGATCACATCGTCGCCGCCCGCAAGTCCTTCTTCAGCGAACTGGCTCGTGGACAGGCGCCGCGGGCGCTGTTCATCACCTGTTCCGACTCGCGAATCAGTCCCAACGAGATCACCCAGACCCAGCCGGGTGAACTGTTCGTCATCCGGAACGCCGGCAACATCGTGCCTCCCCACGGCCCGTTCGTGGGGGGGGAGGATGCGACCATCGAATATGCGGTGGCCGCGCTGGGAGTCCCCCACATCATCATCTGCGGACACACGCATTGCGGGGCCATGAAGGGGGTCCTGCACCCCGAGCAGCTGACGCCCTTGCCGGGTGTCGCTGCCTGGCTGTCGAATGCCGAGGCGACCCGTCGCATCATCCGGGAGAATTATCCGGCCGATCTCGGGGAAGAGGCCCTGCTGGACGCCGCCATCTGCGAGAACGTCCTCGTCCAGATCGAGCATGTCCAGACTCTGCCGGTGGTTGCTGCCGCGCTCGCGCGAGGAACGCTCGATCTCCATGCCTGGGTCTACAAGATCGAGACCGGGGATGTCCTGGCCTACGATCGGGAACGGGGCGAGTATCTGCCCCTCGGCGATGACGAACCGCGTCCGTTCGTCGCTCGTACCCGCGGCGGGGCGCATGCAACGGCCGGAGGTCGTCCATGAGCACGGTCACCGTCCAGAAGCCTGCGCCTGGCTGGGGCAAAGATCTGCTCGCGTCCATCGTCGTGTTCCTGGTGGCCATCCCGCTCTGCCTGGGGGTCTCCATCGCGTCCGGAGTCGAACCTGCCAAGGGCCTGATCACCGGGATCGTGGGTGGGGTCCTCGTCGGAGCCCTCGCCGGAGCGCCCCTCCAGGTCAGCGGGCCTGCTGCCGGTCTGACGGTGCTCGTGAGCGAGATCATCCTGGAGCACGGGTTGGCGTCCCTCGGGATCATCGTTTTCCTCGCCGGCCTCCTTCAGGTCCTCGCCGGCTACCTGCGCCTCGGGCAGTGGTTCCGGGCGGTCAGCCCGGCCATCATTCACGGCATGCTCGCCGGCATCGGCCTGCTGATCTTCGGGAGCCAGTTTCACGTCATGCTGAGTGACCCCCCCCGGGGGAACGGTCTCAAGAACCTCGCGGCCATTCCCGGGGCCATCTGGGATGCGCTCACCGTCGCGGACGGCTCGACGAGCCACATCGCCGGAGCGGTCGGGATCGTCACCATCCTGGTCCTCGTGGGATGGAACACGTTGCGCCCGCCCGCGCTCCGGATGGTCCCCGCGCCGCTGGTCGCCGTCCTCTTCGCCACGGGCCTCGTCGCAACCCTCGGCCTCGACGTGCCGAGGGTATCCGTACCGGATTCCCTCTTTCAGGCGCTCGACGGCCCCGATGCATCGTGGCTGGGCCAGTTCCTCGATCCGGGCATCCTGGGCGCCGCGCTCGCCGTCGCACTGATCGCGAGTGCCGAGACCTTGCTGTCCGCATCCGCGGTCGACCAGATGCACCAGGGGCCGCGGACGGACTACAACCGGGAGCTCGTCGCCCAGGGCGTCGGTAACACCATCTGCGGTCTGCTGGAGGCCCTTCCGATGACGGGCGTCATCGTTCGCAGTGCCGCCAATGTCGAGGCAGGGGCCAGGTCCCGGCTCTCGACGATCTTGCACGGGACCTGGATCCTGGCGTTCGTGGTCCTGCTGCCCGTCGTGCTGCGTCAGATCCCCATCCCGGCTCTGGCCGCGATCCTGGTCTTCACGGGCGTCAAGCTGATGAATTTCAAGGTCGTCAAGGAGTTGAAGTCCTACGGGCGGGGCGAGGTGGTCGTCTTCATCGTGACGGCCGGGGCGATCGTCGCGACCAACCTGCTCGAGGGCGTGATGCTGGGGATCGCCGTCGCCGTGGTCAAGCTCTTGCGCTCGCTGTCTCACCTGCAAGTGGAACTGCGCGAGGATCCGGTCGGCCAGCGGACGGTGCTGCATCTGTCGGGTTCCGCAACCTTCCTGCGCCTGCCCTATCTGGTCCAGGCCCTCGACCGGGTGTCCCCTGCCACCGAGTTACATGTCGAGGTCGCCGATCTCGACTACATCGACCATGCTTGCCTGGATGTCATCGCGAACTGGGAGAAACAGCACAAGGCTGCGGGTGGCAAGCTCGTGATCGAGTGGGGTGAGCTTCGCGCCCGGTACGACCCGGATCGCAAGGCTGCCAGGACCGGATCCTTGACGGCGGGCTAGGCCGTCCGGCCGGGGCGCACGTTCACGCGTCCCCCGCACCACCGGGTGGGGGGGGCGTCCCTTCGGGCCGACTCGCGCGCACCAGGTGCTGACCGAACACGGACAGGCCGTGGCCCCAGATGCGCCATTCGCGGGACAGAGGTCTGACAAGCGAGGCCTCGAGGTGTCGCGCCGAGCGATCCACCTGCTGGGCCACATGGGTCACCTGATCCCGCACACCTTCCGCAGCGTGGCGGGCATCCGTGACGAGGGGACTCCACTCCTCGACCTGTTCCCGCGCGACGCGGGTCATGCCTTCCACGCTCGCCATCGTCTCGTCCGTCGTCGCCAGCAGTTCGCGGATGCGTGGCATCCACTCGGCGCGCACCTGGCGGAGGGTCAGCCACAGCTCGAACAGGACCCGGCCCAGCAGGGCGAGCACGCCGATCCCCGCGAGGGTCAGCACCAGGTGGGCCAGATCGAGCCACGTTTCGGGCACGGTTTCCTCCGGGCAGGGACGACACCCTGCATGTTCTCCCGACGGGCGAGAGCGGTCAACCTCTCCAGGGCAAGTGCTCCCCTGATTGCGGGTATAAGTTGCGAGGTGTCCGAACCGGATAGGAGGTGACGATGTCTCGTCGAATGTCACTCTGCCTCGTGGTGAGCGCGCTCGTGGCATGTGCCCCGCCCCAGACGGGGCAAGGTGGCGGTAACAATGCCGCAGGGGGGCCGTCTTCCACCGGACAGGCTGGTAGCATCACGGATCAGGAAAAGGCGCTGGTGGCGCGGGTCGGGGAGAGCTTCGACCAGGTCTCGGGGACGTCCGCGGACACCCTGCTCGCCCGGGCCGCCCGACTCCGGG
>Ga0079301_1000217_pt1 | contig 27115 bp, 40 predicted proteins | sample Wag4_2014_7_11_3_FD_74797 | JGI IMG/M metagenome (GOLD analysis project Ga0079301, IMG submission 74797) | Fresh water mixed with fracking chemicals microbial communities from Ohio, USA - Utica-2 Time Series FC 2014_7_11 | ecosystem: Engineered > Industrial production > Chemical products > Input... | reverse complement strand
GCGGTTCAATTCCCCTCCTGTGGAGGGGTGCCCGCAGGGCGGGGTGGTTGCCGGCGTCGCGAGGCTGCGAACCACCCCGTCAGGCTGCGCCTGCCACCCCTCCACGGAGGGGAATTTCCGTTTCAGGCGTCATCGCACGCCCCGCGCGGCTGAGTATTCCCCGCAAGGCCCGCAGGACATCGCGGCTATGCATTTGTGGGTAATCATCAGCGGGAGCGGGAGAGGGGAGAAAACCATTGATCGGATAGACATGTGGATACCGCAGCGCGCAAGCGGGCGCGGGGGCGACCATCTATGCCCTGCAAATATTTACAGGCCGGCGCGCATGCTCCGTAGGGCGGGTAACACGTTACCCACCCTATAAAAAACAGGGCGGCCATGGCCGCCCTGTTTTCGTCTGCACCTCGATTAAATCAGAGGCTGTAATACATATCGTACTCCACCGGATGGGTGGTCATGCGGAAGCGGGTGACTTCCTCCATCTTCAGCGCGATGTAGGCGTCGATCATGTCATTGCTGAACACACCGCCGCGGGTCAGGAACTCGCGGTCACGGTCGAGGTGTTCCAGCGCCATCTCGAGCGAAGAGCACACGGTGGGGATCTTCGCGTCTTCTTCGGGCGGCAGGTCATAGAGATTCTTGTCGGCGGGGTCGCCGGGGTGAATCTTGTTTTGCACGCCATCGAGACCAGCCATCATCATCGCGGCGAACGCGAGATAGGGGTTGGCGGTGGGGTCGGGAAAGCGCACTTCAATGCGGCGGGCCTTGTCGCTCGACACATACGGAATGCGGATCGAGGCCGAGCGGTTGCGCGCGGAGTATGCGAGCTTCACCGGGGCTTCAAAGCCGGGCACCAAACGCTTGTAGGAATTGGTGCCGGGGTTGGTGATCGCATTCAGGGCGCGGGCGTGCTTGATGATGCCGCCGATGTAATACAGCGCGAATTCGGAAAGACCCGCATAGCCATTGCCGGCGAAGAGGTTCTTGCCATCCTTCCAGATCGACTGGTGAACGTGCATCCCCGAGCCGTTGTCGCCCACGATGGGCTTGGGCATGAAGGTGGCGGTCTTGCCGTAGTTGTGGGCCACGTTGTGGACGATGTATTTCAAGAGCTGGGTCTGGTCGGCGCGGCGCACCAGGGTGTTGAACTTGGTGCCGATTTCGCACTGGCCGGCGGTGGCCACTTCATGGTGATGCACTTCGACTTCAACGCCGCAGGCCTCGAGCGCTTGGCACATGGCGGCGCGGATGTCGTTCAAGCTGTCGACCGGGGGCACGGGGAAGTAGCCGCCCTTGACTGCGGGACGGTGGCCGATGTTGCCGCCGTCGAATTTTTCACCGGACGCCCAGGCGGCTTCTTCGGAATTCACCTTGCAGGAAGAGCCGGACATATCAACATTCCACTCCACCGAATCAAAGATAAAGAATTCGGGTTCGGGGCCGAAGTAAGCGGTGTCGCCGATGCCGGTGCTCTTGAGATAGGCTTCAGCGCGCTTGGCCAGCGAGCGGGGGTCGCGGTCATAGCCGGTGCGGTCGTGGGGCTCAACCACATCGCAGGAAATCACCAGCGTGGTCTCATCCATGAAGGGGTCGATGTAGGCGCTGCCTGCGTCAGGCATCAGCAGCATGTCGGAGGCCTGGATGCCTTTCCAGCCGGCGATCGACGAGCCGTCGAAGGCGTGGCCGTCTTCGAATTTATCAGCACCGAATGCCTTGACGGGCACGCCAACGTGCTGCTCCTTGCCGCGGGTGTCGGTGAAACGAAGGTCAACGAACTTGACTTCGTGTTCCTTGATGAGACCGAGAACGTCTTGCGGGGTCATGCTTGCTCCTGATGAATATGACTGAAATCGAAATAGGATGCGGATTGTCGCGGATGCGATGTGAGCAGCTTTTGTGCCAACGCCCAAACTCGACCGAACTCACGCAGCCGAAGATTGTGCCACAGGCGTGCGCGGAAAATCGCGACAAAAATGCAGGCACCAGATAAGGGCAAAACCACGCCCAGGCGCACTGAAAGGGTGCGCAAGGTGCAGGGCGTGAGGCCCACCCCCTGCGCCACCCGCCAATGCAGACTTACTGGGCCGCCGGCTCTTTGAAGCTCGCGCCGGATTTATTGGCCATCAGCACCACAGCACGCGCGATTTCGATATCCGCCAGATCAGGGTTGCCGCCACGCGCAGGCATGGCGCCCTTGCCGTTGATGGCGTTCTTCACCAAGCCCTCAAGACCCTGGCCGAGACGGGCGCTCCAGGCACCTTTGTCGCCCACCTTGGGCGCGCCGGCCGCGCCGGAATCATGACAGGCCGCGCAGGCTGCGGTATAGACCGCCTCAGCAGTGCGCGAGCCCTTGGGCGCCTCGGGGGCGCCGAGCTCAACCTTGGCCACGGGCGCGATCAGCTTGGCACTGCCCTCGGGCGTGGGCGCATTGATGCGGCCCGAGGTGACCAATTGCGAAGCAATCGCGGCGATGCCGATGAACACCACGAACGCGGCAACCACCACCGCGATCAACTGGCCGGGGGTCTTGATGAATGATTCATGTTCCTGGGAGTTATCCGACATCGCAAGCCTCTGGGGACAAGTTGAAAAAGGCGCGATTATAACGGCTTTGGTCACGCGCGGCACTGATGGTGCAACAGCGGCGGGGAGGATGGGTCGCACCAACGGGTGGCTGTGTGTTGGGGCTTTCGGAAAAAAAACGCGCAATCGATCACGCAGGATTTTGAACAACCACCCGGCAAAGTACGCCCTTCGGGTTTCGCTCGACACGGGCCGTGGATACCGACCCCCTACGCAGTTTCAATCACGCGCACATCCAACGCGACCTTGAGCCAACGCTGGATTGCACCGAAGATGGCCGCAAGATTATCCATGCTGGGGTTGCCTTTGGGAGACAACATGCGGTGCAGACTCTTGCTGGGTTTGTGAGTCATTTCAGCAAGACTTTCGAAGCCGACTGTCGCATTCACCAAGTCGCGCAAGATGAGGCGAGCCGCGTCCGGTTCGCCACTGAGAAAGAGCGTGGCCGCCTCATCGAGTAGCGCCTTGGCAAAATCCGGGTCACGCTCAACCCGCTCGACAATGGTTTGCTTGAAATCACGGGTCAGCGCCATGTTTTCTTCCCTTTTCTGGTTGTGGCAAGCGCCTTTTTTCTTGCCTTGTACTCATCATGCAACGCCACCGCTTGATCGATGGCTTTCTGCTGCCCTTTCTTGGTGCTTCCGCCCAGGAGAATGATCAGCGTTTCGCCATCCTTGGCGAGATAGATGCGATAACCTAGCCCCCAGTCGATCTTGAACTCACCAATTCCTCGAAACCATTCAATTTTTGAGGTGTTGCCCAACTCCAAGCGTGTCTTGGCGACAGTCACCTTCGCTGCAGCCTGCGCATCCAAGCCGTTGAACCATGCCTGGTAGGGATTGTCCCCGTGTTCCCGGATGTATTCTTCGAGCTTGATTTTCATTGCCTCATGGTAACGCATAGGTTACCCACCGACAAGGCTTTCCGGTGCCGCCCGTTGGGACACACCCCACGGACGCATGGACGGCGCAGGGGAAAACCGTTATTCTTCGCTCCGCACGCGCCCGTAGCTCAGCTGGATAGAGTACTGCCCTCCGAAGGCAGGGGTCGGACGTTCGAATCGTCTCGGGCGCGCCAGTCTTTCTGCGCTTCCTTTCTGCGCTTCACATCCCCCCAATACACACATACTTCATCTCGAGATATTCTTCGATGCCATGACGCGAGCCTTCGCGGCCGAGGCCGGATTGCTTGATGCCGCCAAAGGGCGCGACCTCGTTGGAGAGGATGCCGGCATTGATGCCCACCATGCCGTATTCGAGCGCCTCGCTCACGCGGAAGCAGCGTGCGATATCGCGTGAATAAAAATACGCCGCGAGCCCGTATTCGGTGTCGTTGGCGTGGGCGATGACGTTGGACTCATCGGTGAAACGCAGCACGGGTGCGACCGGGCCGAAGGTTTCTTCGCGGGCACACAGCATATCGGCGCTCACATCAGCGAGCACCGTGGGCTCGAAGAAGCGGCCACCCAGCGCGTGCCGCTTGCCGCCCAGGAGGATTTTCGCGCCGCGAGCGGTGGCGTCCTGGATGTGGGATTCAACCTTGGCCACGGCGGCATCATCGATGAGCGGGCCCACCTGGATGCCCGGCGCATCCCCCGAGCCGACTTTCAGCCGGGCGACACGGGCGATGAATTTCTGGATGAATTCATCATGCACTGAGTCATGTACATAGAGCCGGTTGGCGCATACGCAGGTCTGGCCGCTGTTGCGGTATTTGGCCATCATCGCGCCTTCGACGGCGGCGTCGATGTCGGCGTCATCGAACACGATGAAGGGCGCGTTGCCGCCCAACTCGAGCGAGAGTTTTTTGATGGTGGGGGCGCATTGGGCCATCAGGAGACGCCCGATTTCGGTGGAGCCGGTGAAGGAGAGCTTGCGCACCTGCGGGCTGCGGGTGAGCTCGGCACCGATCACTTCGGGCGCGCCGGTGAGGATGTTGATGACGCCAGGCGGCACGCCAGCGCGCTCGGCAAGCCTGCCCAGCGCGAGTGCGGTGAGCGGGGTTTGTTCGGCGGGCTTGATCACCACGGTGCAGCCGGCGGCGAGTGCCGGCGCGGCTTTGCGGGTGATCATGGCGGCGGGGAAATTCCAGGGCGTGATGAGTGCGCACACGCCCACGGGTTGTTTGATCACCATGAGCCGCTTGTCTGGCGTGGGGCTCTGCAGCGTGTCGCCCTGCACCCGCTTGCCTTCTTCGGCGAACCATTCGATGAAGCTTGCGGCATAGAGCACTTCACCGCGTGCTTCGGCGAGCGATTTGCCTTGCTCGGCGGTCATGATGGCGGCGAGATCGTCCGCGGCGGCGAGTATCAGATCATGCCAGCGGCGCAGCACCGCAGCGCGGGCCTTGGCGCTGGATTGCCGCCAGGCGGGCAAGGCGGCGTGCGCTGCTTCGATGGCGGCCGCGGTGTCGGCTTGACCGAGCATGGGCACCTGCCCGACTGGCTGGCCGTTGGCGGGGTTGGTGACAGGCAGCACAGCGCCATCGGCGGCGGCACACCAGCGGCCTTTGATGAGGCATTGATCGCGCAGGAGATCCGGGTCGTGGAGTGGCAGGGCTTGCATGATGGGGCCTGGCAAAAAGGTTTGAAAAAAAAGGAGCGGCTCAGGGCACTTTGCTCAGGGTACTTCAGAATTTGCCATACGCCCCAGCACACGTTCGGCATGGGCTTGCTGCCGCGGGCCGAAGCGGATTTCATATTTTCGCGGGTTGGGCAGCATCACCGCCAGATGGGCGGCTTGGGAGGGGCCAAGCTGTGAGGCGGAGAGGTTGTAGTAACGCTGGGCGGCGGCTTCCGCGCCGAATGCGCCGTTGCCCCACTCCACCACATTGAGATAGATCTCGAGAATGCGCCGTTTGCTCATCACGGTTTCAATCATGAGGGTGATGATCGCTTCTTCGATTTTGCGCAGATAGGATTTCGAGGGCGAAAGAAAAAGATTCTTGGCGAGCTGCTGCGAGATGGTTGAGCCGCCCGCCACCACCTTGCCTTTTTTCTGGTTCTTTTCCAGTGCGCGCTGGATGCCTTCCCAATCGAAACCTTCGTGATCGACAAAGCCGTCATCTTCGGCGGCGACCACGGCACGCTTCAAGTGGATGGAGATGCGCTCATAGGGCACCCAGCGGTGCTTGAGCTGAGCCTTGGGGTTTTTTTGTTGCAGATCAGTGAGACGCAGGCTCATGAAGCTGGTTTGGCCGGGGTTGAAGAAATTCCAGAACAGCACATGCGCGAAAAACCATACCTGCACCGCGAGCACGAGGCCGATGACAAGCAGGAGAAGGCGTTTGAACCAACGCCACATGATTAGCCGGCGGCGCGCATCTGAAAGAGGATGCGGGTGGTGTCCGGGCGCACACCGCGCCAGATCTGGAAAGATTCCGCGGCTTGCTCGATCAGCATGCCCAAACCGTCGCTCACCCGGTCGGCGCCCTGCGCGAGCGCCTGTTGCATGAACACGGTGCGGGCTTTGCCATAGACCATGTCATAGGCAAGGCTGTCGGGGCCATAGAGCGCGGCGGGCAACTGCAGGGCCTGGCTTGAGAGGCTGGCCGAAGTGGCGTTGATGACGAGATCGAATTGCCCGCCGGCAAGCGCGCTGAAGTCGCAGGCATTGAGCCGGATCGCCCCCAGCCCCACCGCCGCGCCCAAGCCTTGAAAGAGGTTGCAGAGCTCCGCGGCGCGGGCCGCGGTACGGTTGGCGATGGTGAGCAAACCCGGCCGCTGGTGCAACAGCGGCAACACCACGCCCCGCGCGGCACCGCCTGCGCCCAGCAGCAGGATGTTGCGACCACCCAGCTCGAAGCGTTGGTTATTGACCAGATCGGCAATCAGGCCGGCGCCGTCGGTGTTGTCGCCATAGATGTAGCCATTTTCAAAGGTGAGCGTATTGACCGCACCGGCGGCCTGCGCGCGGGGTGTGCGTTCATTGCAGAGCTCAAAGGCTTCGAGCTTGAAGGGCACGGTGACATTCATGCCGCGACCGCCGGCCTCAATGAAGCCGCGCACCGCCGTGGCGAAACCATCCAGCGGGGCCAGCAGGGCTTCATAGCGCATATCCTGCTGGGTCTGGCGGGCGAAGTGGGTGTGAATGAAGGGGGACTTGCTGTGATTGATGGGGTTGCCGATCACGGCGTAGCGGTCTGTCATGGCAGCCTCTTCGGAGTCATTCCGTTCTGAGCCGGTCGGCGTTGGTGAAAATCCAGGTGCGGGTGATTTCGATCATATCGGTATCACGCCGGATGTCCTGCGGAAAAGGGGCGAAGGGAGCAGCCATCTGCACGATACGGCGGGCGGCGTCATCGAGCACCGGATAGCCCGAGGAGCGCAAGACCTCGAGCCGGTCGACACTACCGTCGGCGCGCACGGAGATGGACAGCAACAGGCGGCCGTAAATCTTGCCGCGGGCGGCTTCGGGGTAATTCAGTGTGCCGATGCGTTCGATCTTTTGCCGCCAGTCTTCGATGTACTGAGCGAAGCGGTATTCTTCAGCGCGAGCGCCAATGAATTTCTTACGCGGGCGCTTGTTGTATTCATCGATCGCTTTGTCGATCTGGCCCTCGAGCCGGGCGATGGCGAGTGCATTTTGGGCGAGATCGAAACCGGTGGCCGAGGGCGGGGTGTCGACCTGCGGGGTGCGGTATTGCTTGGTGTCGATGGAGGCTTGCGATTGGGTCTGGGTGAGCAGGGCCTGCTGCATTTTTTCAAGCTGCTGCATGCGCAGGCGGGTCTCCACCATGGCATCGCCTTCTTTGGTGTTCACCGAAGGCGGGAGCGGTGTGCGCAGGCGGCGGTCTTCGTCGGTGTTGCCGCCGCCATCGAGGTTGGTTTGCGCCAGCACTTGGGCTTCGGCGGGTTTGTTGCGGGATTTGGCGTTGACCAGAACGATCTCGAGCGGCTTTTCCGTGGCCTTGGAGAGGAGCTTTTCAGGCAGCCGAAAATGGATGCTGAGCAGCACGAGGTGCAGGGCAATGGACACCGCAAAAGCGATATTGAGCCGGACATCGGCGCTGGAGAAACGCCGGGGGCCGGCCAAAGCGGCATAGCGTGCTTTAAGGGTGCGTCGCGTGAATGTGGGTAGCCATCGACTCATGCGAGGGATTCTACCTTGAGCCGGGCGCGGTGGTGAGAGGTTTGGCATGGCTGGAACATCCAAATCCGCTCCCTCTGAGATACATGCCGATTACTTCGCGGCTCCCCTCGCCCGCTTGCGGGCGAGGGGAGGAAGCCACGTCATTTTTGTATAGGGCTGAGCAAGCAACCATTTTGATGCTCCAGCCCTGAGGTGTTTAGGGAGACCAATGGAAATGGACCCAAAAAACGATCACACCGGCACCGGGGCGGAGTCGTCCAGCGGGTCTGCCGGCGGGCCGGCGGTGGGCAGTGTCTCAATGAATTGCACGCGGACATCGAGCCCCAGCAAATCGATGGCTTCCAGCCCCAACACCACGCGGCTGCCGGGTGGAGTGGCGGGGAGAGACGGGACTTTGAGGGTGAGCGGGAGCTCGCTGAGCCGCACCAGGGACTCGCGCAGCACATGGGCGGTGAGCGCTGCAGGGGGCGCTTGGAGCAGCGCGCGCAGACACCAGTAACGCTCCATCTGCCGCTGGAATTCGGCATAGGCGGCATAGGTCATTTCGAACTCATGCACAGCAGAAAACAGCGCCGGGGAGTTGGCCGCGAAATGGGGCTCGCGACCTTCGATCCAGGCGATGAGCTGCCATTGGTTGATGAGATCGACATAGCGGCGCAGCGGCGAGGACGACCAGGCATAACACGCCACGCCCAAGCCCTCGTGGGGTGCGGCTTGTGTGGTCATACGCACTTTGCCGCCGCCTTGCGCGCGGTAGATCGCCGGAATGCCGGCCGCCGCCAGGGCTGAGCCCCAGGTGGTGTTGGCGAGGATCATCAATTCAGCGACCAGCTTGTCGAGCGGCGAACCACGGGGGCGCTCGGCGATGGTGACCCAGCCTGCGCCATGCTCGCTGGCTTTCTCCCAATCGACTGAAAAGCTGTATTCCTTTTGCAAGGTGTTGCTAGAGGCCTTGCCGCGGCGCGCCTCCAGAGCGCAGGCGAGTTGGTGCAGCACCAGGAGCTCGGCTTTGAAGGGGAATTCGGGGCCGCCGCTTTTGAGGGTGTGTTCATTAAACACCGGCTCGATATCGTGATGGCGCAGATTGGCGGCCACCGGCACCCGTTCGATTGTCGAGTGGTGGCCGATGAGGGTGAAATCGGGGGCCACATCGAGGTAGAGCGAGAGACTCGGGCGCGCATTGCCCGCGGCGAGCGTGAATTGCGACACCACCTCATCGGGCAACATGGTGATCTTGTTGCCCGGCATATATACGGTCGATAAGCGGCGGCGGGCGATTTCATCAAGCGCGCTGCCGGGGGCGAAACCCAGGCCAGGCGCGGCGATATGGATACCCACTTGCCAGCCGCCGCCTTCGCGCGCGGTGAGCGAAAAGGCATCGTCGATTTCGGTGGTAGCGGCGTCATCGATGCTGAAGGCCGACACCTCGGCTGTGGGCCACTCGGCCCCCGGCTGCGGAGCCTCGAAGGCGGGGAATTCGGTGCCTTGCGCGAATTGCTCGAAGAGAAAGTGCTGATAGTGATAGTCGTGTGTGTCGGCCAGCGCGCCACAGCGCAACAACAGCGCGGCCGCACCCAGCCCGGTGCGCTCGCAGGCGGTTTCCAGGGCACGGGTTTCCAGCCGGTTGCGGTCGGGCTTGAAGAGGAGCTGGCGGGTGAGCGGCGCGCATTCGGCGGGCAGCTCGAAACGCGCAAGTTGCTCGGCCATGCGCTCGATCTGCTCGGCTTGCAGCCGCTTTTTTTCAAGCCCCGCGAGTGCGGCCTGCAGGATTTCCGGTGGGGCCTTGCGAAAGCGGCCCCGACCCTTGCGGTGGAAATGAATCGGCGAGCCCTGAAGTCGCAGCAAAATCGCGGCGGATTCCTGCGGTGCGGGCGCGCGACCGAAATACTCGCGCGCAAGTGCGGCGAATTCGAATTCAGCGTCGGCGCAGGCTTCCCACAAAAAGTCGGTGTCGATGTCTTGGGCATCGGCTTGCGCTCGCTCGAGCAGCTGGTGTCCGATCGGGTCGGTGTAGCGCATCAGGACATTGGCGGCCTTGATCTTGATGCGCCGCCCGCCGGCGGTTTCGACCTGCAGACTGGCTTCGGTTTCGGTGAGGATCTGCGCCGTCTTGAACTGGCCGTCTTCCTCAAAAAGTACATGCATGGTGATATCCGGGAAAAGTCGCGGGATTATAAACCGCACCTGCGGTGTGGGTGATAGGGGAGCTCGGCGCCCAGGCTCCGGCCGTACTTGCCCAGTCAATGGGCTTGGCCACACCCCGCAAAATCGATGATCTCATCGAGGTAATCGGCAAACCGGGTGAAACTGTGATCCCCGCCCTCGTGCAGGCTGATACGTGCACCGTTGAATCGTTGCAAGGCGGCGCGGTAGTCGAGCACTTCATCGCCTGATTCAAGCAGCACCCAGGTGCGGGAAAGGTCCTCGAGCGGCTCTGCTTCGATCGCGCGCAGCGCGTCGATATCAGCCCGGGTGAATTCGAAGGATTGGCCGGTGTAAAGATTGGTTTGTGTGCCAATGAAGGATTCGAGCGTGACAGAGGCGAGCACCGCGGGATTAATCAGCACGGCGGCAAGGCCCCACTTTTGAGCGAGTGCGCTGGCATAGAGCCCGCCTAGCGAACTGCCCACGAGGGTGGGTTTGTCTGGCTGCGCGGCGATCACGCCTTCAATGAGGGAAATCGATTTAAGCGGGGCGGGGGGCAAGGCTTCGCACCAGAATCGCCCCGCTTGCCCCAGCGCGGCCATGCGGCTTTTGAGGCACTGCGCCTTGTGCGAAGCGGGCGAGGAACGAAAGCCGTGAAGATAGAGGATCACGTGGGCTAATGCGTCCAGCCCACCCAGCCGAAATGCCAGGTGACCAGCACCACGATGCCAAAGGCAATGCGATACCAGGCGAAAATGGTGAAGTCGTGGGTGCTGATATATCGCAACAGCCAGCGCACGCAAAAGAACGCAGAGATGAATGCGGCGATGAAGCCGGTCGCCCACATACCCAGGTCGTCCATCGACAGCAAGGCGCGCTCTTTGTAGAGCTGGTAGGCCGTAGCCAGCAGGATGGTAGGGATCGCAAGGAAAAACGAAAACTCTGTGGCCGCCTGCCGGGAGAGCCCAAACAGCAAGCCGCCGATGATGGTGGCGCCGGAACGTGAGGTGCCGGGGATGAGGGCTAAAGCTTGCGCGAGTCCTAGCTTCATGGCATCCACCAGATCGATCTCATCCACCGAATCAACACGCACTCTTTGCGGGCGGCGTTCGGCCCACAAAATAATGAAACCACCGAGAATGAAGGCGCAGGCCACCACGGGTGCATTAAAGAGATAAGTCTTGATCTCCTTACCAAACAAAAGCCCCAGCACTGCGAGCGGTATGAAGGCGACGGCGATATTGACGATGAATTTTTGCGCCATGGGGTCATGCCCGGCGCCGCATATCACGCGCGCGATGCGATGGCGATATTCCCAACACACCGCGAGAATCGCGCCGGATTGGATCACGATCTCGAAAAGCTTGGCTTTTTCGTCATTGAACCCAAGCAGTTGGCCGGTCAGGATGAGGTGGCCGGTGCTGGAGATCGGGAGGAACTCAGTGAAACCCTCGACCAGTCCGAGGATGAGGGCTTGAAGGTAGATGAAGTAATCCATCGGGGGTTCGGGCTGGGCGGGTGGTGGGCCTGCGCCGGCAGGCCGCGTTTAGCGGCGTACGCGCGACGGTGGGCGATTGGGCACCGCCACTCGCGGCTTGACACCGCGGGCACGTTTGGGCCTGCGGTGTCGTCTTGAAACGCGTGGGTAACAGGTTACCCACCCTACGCGTTATTCGGCTGCTGCGGGCTCGGCGCCCTCGGTACCTTCAGGGCGGTCAAGCAGCTCGACAATCGCCATCGGGGCGTTGTCGCCCACGCGGAAGCCGCACTTCAGGATGCGCAGGTAACCGCCATTACGGTTGGCAAAGCGCGGGCCGAGCACCTCGAAAACCTTCACAACCATTTCGCGATCGCGCAGGCGATCGAAGGTCAGACGCCGGTTGGCGAGGCTGGGCTTCTTGCCCAACGTGATGATCGGCTCGACCACGCGACGCAATTCCTTGGCCTTGGGCAAGGTGGTGCGGATCACTTCATGGCGCAGAAGGGAATTGCTCATGTTGCGGAGCATCGCCAGACGGTGCGAAGAAGTACGATTGAGTTTGCGAAGACCATTACCGTGACGCATTTGTTAACCTCTTTGTTTTACAGCCACCGCGCTCTGCAAGTGACTGGTTAATGTTGGGTTGACTACCAAAACTTTTTGACTGCCTTGTTACAAGAAACCTGGTTTTTGAAAACCCGGCTTCAAAAGCTGCAAATGCAGGACGCTTGCGCTGTCCTGCATTTCCGGGGGCTGAGCGAAGTTCTCAGACCTTTTCGATCCCGACCGGAGGCCAGTTCTCGAGTTTCATACCAAGGGTGAGACCATGAGAAGCCAAGACTTCCTTGATCTCGTTGAGCGACTTGCGACCCAAGTTGGGGGTCTTCAGAAGCTCGGATTCGGTGCGCTGAATCAGATCGCCGATGTAGTAGATGTTCTCTGCCTTGAGGCAGTTCGCCGAGCGAACCGTCAATTCGAGATCATCCACCGGACGCAGCAGGATGGGATCCACCTGACTCGGCTTGGCCGGCGCCTCGGAGGTCACCGGGGTGCCTTCGAGGTCGGCAAACGCGCTGAGTTGCTCCATGAGCACACGCGCTGCAAAGCGAATGGCTTCCTGGGGATCCACCGCGCCGTTGGTTTCAATATCCATCACCAACTTGTCGAGATCGGTACGCTGTTCAACACGCGCAGATTCAACCTGGTAGCTCACACGGCGAACCGGACTGAAGGAGGCATCGAGCACGATGTTGCCGATCGACTTCGACTCCATGCCAACCGGGCGAACGTTGCCGGCTACATAGCCGCGACCCTGCTCAACCTTGATTTCCATGTCGATCTTGCCGCCCACGGCCAGATGTGCGATGACATGGTCCGGGTTCAGCACTTCGACATCGTGGGAGAGCTCAATGTCGCTGGCGCGGACCACACCCTCACCGTCCTTGGCCAAACGCAGCGTCACCTCACTGCGATTTTGAAGCTTGAACACCACGCCCTTGAGGTTGAGCAGGATGTCGACCACATCTTCGCGAACGCCATCGAGTGTCGAATACTCATGTAGCACATTGGAGATGGCCACCTCGGTGGGGGCCGCACCCGGCATGGAGGACAACAGGATACGCCTCAGCGCATTGCCGAGCGTGTGTCCGTAACCACGCTCAAAAGGCTCCATGACCACGCGGGCACGAACCGGCGACTGGTGCTGCACATCGATAATGCGCGGTTTGAGAAAAGCTGAGCTTTGCATCGCCTATCCTCTTTGGGTTTCTCGGCTGCTCGCGGTTGCGAGCGGTTAGCGCGAATACAATTCGACCACCAAACCTTCGTTGAAGGTCGGGGGAAGGTCGGTGCGCGCGGGGTGCGTTTTATAGACACCCTTGCCCGCCTTGGCATCCACATCCAGCCACTCGGGGAAGCCTCGGCTACCGGCTGCCTCAAGCGCAGCCTTGACGCGCAGCTGCCCTTTGGCCGTCTCGGAGAGCTCAACCACATCACCGGGGCGGACGCTATATGACGGGATGTTCACCCGGCGGCCATTGACCAGCACACCGTTATGGCGAACCAGCTGGCGCGATTCGGTGCGAGATGCGCCGAACCCCATCTTGTAGGTGACGTTATCCAAGCGAGCTTCGAGGATCTGAAGGAGGTTTTCCCCCGTCTGGCCCTTGCGACGATCGGCTTCAAAGAACACCCTGCGGAACTGACGCTCGAGCACGCCATAGACACGGCGAATTTTCTGCTTTTCACGCAGTTGAATGCCGTAGCCGGAGAGGCGCTGGCCGGACTTCTGACCGTGTTGGCCGGGCGCATAGCCACGACGCTCAACGGAGCACTTGTCAGTGAAACATTTTTCGCCCTTCAGGAAAAGCTTTTCGCCTTCCCGACGGCATTGGCGGCATTTGGGATCAAGATTGCGAGCCACGTTTTACTCCTTTAGATGCGACGGCGCTTGGGCGGGCGGCAGCCATTGTGCGGGATTGGGGTAATGTCGGAGATCGAGGTGATCTTCATCCCCAGGGCATTCAATGCGCGCACAGCGGATTCACGACCGGGGCCAGGGCCCTTGATGCGCACTTCGAGGTTTTTAACACCACACTCCTGCGCCACCTTGCCGGCCGCTTCGGCGGCCACCTGAGCGGCAAAGGGCGTGCTCTTGCGCGAGCCCTTGAACCCAGCGCCACCGGAGGTTGCCCAAGAGAGCGCGTTGCCCTGGCGGTCCGTGATGGTGATGATGGTGTTGTTAAACGACGCATGAATATGGGCGATGCCCTCTGCGACGTTGCGCTTGACCTTCTTCCGAACTTTCGTTGCAGCTTTGACCATTGTCTGGATTCCTGATTACTTCTTAGCGCCGGCGACGGATTTACGCGGCCCCTTGCGAGTCCGAGCGTTGGTGCGGGTGCGCTGACCACGAACGGGCAACCCGCGACGATGACGAACCCCACGATAACAACCAAGGTCCATCAGACGCTTGATGTTCATGGTGACTTCACGACGAAGATCGCCCTCGATGGTGAACTTGCCCACCTCCTGACGCAGGGCTTCCATCTGCCCCTCGGACAAATCTTTCATTTTGGTGGTACGGACAACACCGACCGCGTCGCAAATTTTCTGCGCGCGTGTGCGCCCAATGCCATAAATGGCGGTCAGCGCGATCTCGGCGTGCTGATGATTCGGAATATTTACCCCTGCGATGCGGGCCATGCTGATAACCTCGAGCCGTTAAAGCGAAACTGGAAATTATATCGGGAACCTTGCTACCCGATCAACCTTGGCGCTGCTTGTGGCGCGGATCGGTGCAAATGATGCGCACCACGCCCTTGCGGCGAATTACCTTGCAATTCCTGCAGATCCGTTTTACGGAAGCTTGCACTTTCATGACATTCCCCTAAAAAATCCTGACTCACTCGGGGCGGTTTAAACCCAAAGTGACTGACACTGAAACTGACACCTTACTTAGACCGGAACACGATACGGCCTTTGGTGAGGTCGTAAGGTGTGAGCTGCACCGTCACTTTGTCTCCGGGAAGGATGCGGATGTAGTGCATCCGCATCTTTCCAGAGATATGCCCGAGCACTACATGACCATTTTCGAGTCTGACCCGAAAGGTCGCATTGGGGAGGTTCTCGGTGACCTCGCCCTGCATTTCAATGACATCTTCCTTCGACATAACTGTCACACCCCTGATCGATCAGTGCCGCGCAAGGAGGCCACCCTTAAAATTGGCCTTCTTGAGCAAGCTTTCATATTGGTGCGACATCACGTGCGCCTGCACCTGGGACATGAAGTCCATGGTCACCACGACGATGATGAGGAGCGAGGTACCACCGAAATAGAACGGAACGTTCCATTTCAGAATCAGGAACTCAGGCAACAGGCAGACCAGACTGACATAGACCGCCCCAACCAGGGTAAGGCGCATGAGCACACGGTCGATATAGCCTGCCGTCTGCTCGCCCGGACGAATCCCGGGGACGAATGCGCCACTCTTCTTGAGGTTATCCGCGGTTTCCTTGGAGTTGAACACCAGCGCCGTGTAGAAAAAACAGAAGAACACGATAGCAGCAGCGTACAACAACACGTATACCGGCTGCCCCGGGGACAGCGTTGAGGCGATGTCTTTCAACCAGGTCATCCCCTCAGAAGCACCAAACCAACCCGCGGCAGTCGCCGGGAACAGGATAATGCTTGAGGCAAAGATCGGCGGAATCACGCCGGCCATGTTGAGCTTCAACGGCAGATGGGATGCCTGACCACCATACACACGGTTACCAACTTGTCGCTTAGCGTAATTGACCAAAATCTTACGCTGGCCACGCTCCACAAACACCACCAGCGCCGTAACCAGCACCACAAGCGTCGTGATGAAGAGTGCAGTGAGCGCATGCATCGCGCCAGTACGCACCAACTCAAAGAGCCCGCCCAGCGCACTAGGCAACCCCGCGGCGATACCTGCGAAAATGATGATGGAAATACCGTTGCCCAAACCGCGCTCGGTGATCTGCTCGCCGAGCCACATGAGGAACATGGTGCCGGTCAGCAGCGTTGTAACCGTGATGAACCGAAATGCGAGCCCCGGATCGAGCACCAAGCCGGCCTGGGATTCCAACGCGATCGATATACCAAAAGCCTGGAACAACCCCAGCCCCAACGTTCCGTACCGCGTGTACTGGGTGATCTTGCGCCGCCCCGCTTCCCCTTCTTTCTTGAGCGCCTCAAAGGAAGGTACGGCCACCGTCAACAACTGCATGATGATGGAGGCAGAGATGTAGGGCATGATGCCAAGCGCGAAGATCGTGAATCGGGACAGCGCACCCCCAGAAAAGAGGTTAAAGACGCCCAGGATTCCACCTTGCTGGCCGGAGAAAAGCTCCGCAAGCTTGACGGGATCGATACCGGGCACCGGAATGTGCGCGCCTATGCGATAGACGATCAACGCACCTAGCAGGAACAACAGGCGGCGCTTTAGATCAGCGAACCTGTTACCGCTTTTTGCCATTGAGCCTGCAGTTGCAGCGGGTTGGGTCAAAGCGTGCGTCCTTATTGTGCAGCAGAGTCGGTCACGGACTCGGCGACAGAGCCACCTGCGGCCTCAATGGCGGCGCGCGCGCCCTTGGTCACGCCGACGCCACGGATCAGCACCTTGCGGGTGATCTCACCGGAGAGAATGACCTTAGCCGACAACGTGTCCGCCGGAATGACACCCGCCTGCTTGAGCGCGAGCAAGTCAATTTCATCCACCGGCATACCGTTAATTTCGGACAAACGAACTTCCACCTTGCGGCCGGCATCCAGCGGGGTGAAACCACGCTTGGGCAGACGGCGATGCAGTGGCATTTGTCCGCCTTCGAAACCGACCTTGTGAAAGCCGCCCGAGCGGGATTTCTGGCCTTTATGGCCACGGCCCGCGGTTTTGCCAAGACCGCTACCCATTCCGCGACCCACACGCTTTTTTGCGTGGGTGGCGCCCGAGGCGGGTTTGAGATTGTTCAGACGCATACCTTAGCCTTCCAGTTTTACCAAGTAGGCGACTTTCGTCACCATGCCGCGAATCGCGGGGGTGTCTTGAAGCTCGACGGTGTGATTCAAGCGCTTCAGCCCCAAACCCTTAACCGTAGCGCGGTGATCCTGCTTGGTCCCAATCGGGCTTTTCACCAGCGTGACTTTGATTTTCTTGTCAGCCATGATTTACCCCTGGATTTGTTCGATGGTAAGACCTCGCTTGGCCGCAATTTGCGCAGGCGTGGAGATCTTGTTGAGCCCGTTCAAGGTGGCGCGAACCACGTTATACGGATTGGTGGAACCGAGGCATTTTGCAATCACATCGGTCACGCCCATCACCTCGAATACCGCTCGCATCGCGCCACCAGCAATGATGCCGGTTCCTGAGGGCGCGGGCTGGATCAAAACATGTGAGGCTCCATGCGTGCCGATCACGGTGTGATGCACCGTGCCGTTACGCAGACTTACTCGACTCATCTTGCGACGAGCTTCTTCCATCGCCTTCTGCACAGCCACGGGCACTTCACGGGACTTGCCCTTGCCCATGCCGACTGCGCCATCACCATCCCCCACCACGGTGAGTGCTGCGAATCCAAGGATTCGCCCACCCTTAACCACCTTGGTTACGCGATTAACGCCAACCAGTTTCTCACGGAGGTTGTCATCGCGCTCTTCGCCCGCCTGCGGGCGTCTTTTATCCGGCCTAGCCATACGCTTACCTCGATCAGAACTTCAGACCGCTCTCGCGAGCAGCCTCGGCCAGGGCCTTAACCCGACCGTGATAGTGAAAACCGGAACGATCGAAAGCAACGGTTTCGACACCCGCAGCCTTGGCACGTTCGGCGATGAGCTTGCCCACCTTGACGGCGGCGTCAACGTTGCCGCCGTTCTTGACTTCCTCTCGCAGGCTGGAGTCCAGCGTGGAGGCGGCAGCAAGCACGCGCGTACCGCAACCCGACCAAACCTGAGCGTAGATGTGGGAGTTGGAGCGGTGCACCGCGAGGCGCACCGTTTTCAGTTCGGCAATCTTTGCACGCGTCTTGCGCGCACGACGCAATCTGACTTGTTTCTTGTCCATTTCAGCGCACCCTTACTTCTTCTTGGTTTCTTTGAGCACAACGCGCTCGTCGGAATAGCGAACACCCTTGCCCTTGTAGGGCTCAGGTTCGCGGTAAGCGCGCACCTCGGCGGCCACTTGGCCCACCATCTGCTTGTCGATACCCTTGATCAGGATTTCTGTCTGCGTAGGCGTCTCAACCTTGATCCCGGCAGGCATGAGATGCACCACCGGGTGAGAGAAGCCGAGGGACAAATTGAGCTTGTCGCCCTGCGCCTGCGCCCGATATCCCACGCCCACCAGATTGAGCTTCCGCTCGAAGCCCTTGGTCACGCCGGTCACCATGTTACTTACCAGCGCGCGGGTCGTGCCGGACATGGCGAGTGCATTGGCCGCACCCTCCACCGCGTCAAACACCAACGCATCACCTTCTTGCCGCACATTCACCGCGGGCGGAATGCTCTGTTTTAACAAACCCAGCGGGCCCTTGACGGCGATCGCGCCATCGACGATGGAGACCTCCACGCCTTTGGGCAGGCTCACCGGATATTTTGCTACTCGCGACTTCTTGGTCGCTGCTTTTTGAGTCGTTGTCATGGCTTACACCTTACGCGACGATACACAACACTTCGCCGCCGACATTGGAGGCCCGCGCCTTGCGATCAGTCATCACACCCTGAGGGGTGGAGACAATCGCCACACCCAGGCCATTCATGACACGGGGCAAATCCTGAGAACCTTTGTAGACACGAAGGCCCGGACGGGACACACGCTCGATCTGCTCGATCACCGGACGGCCGGCGTAGTACTTGAGCGCGATATCCAGGGAGGACTTACCATCGACCTCACGAACTGCGAAGTCCTCAACATAACCTTCTTCCTTCAATACGCTGGCAATCGCAACCTTCAACTTCGACGAAGGCATCAGCACACGGCCCTTCTGGGCCGACTGGGCGTTGCGAATGCGGGTCAGCATATCGGCAATGGGATCACTCATGCTCATTGCGCTTCTCTCCTTACCAGCTGGCCTTGGTCATGCCGGGTACTTCGCCCCGGAAGGCCGCTTCCCGCAGTTTATTGCGGCAAAGACCGAATTTACGGAACACACCACGCGGACGGCCGGTTTCCTGACAGCGATTGCGCTGACGGGTCGGGCTGGCGTTGCGCGGCAAGGCCTGCAGGCGCAAACGGGCGCCCATACGCTCTTCGTCTGACAGCTTGGAGTTGTTGATGGTCGCGAGGAGGGCATCGCGCTTTGCGGAGAATTTCTTCGCCAGCGCGCGACGCTTCAGTTCGCGGTTGATCAAGGCAAGCTTTGCCATGGTGCCCTCAGTTCTTAAAAGGAAAGCGGAACGCAGCGAGCAAGGCTTTTGCTTCTTCGTCCGTTTTCGCGGTGGTAGTGATGCTAATGTTCATCCCGCGCAGAGCATCGATCTTGTCATACTCGATTTCCGGGAAGATGATTTGCTCTTTGACGCCCATGTTGTAGTTGCCACGACCATCGAATCCCTTGCCGGAGATGCCGCGGAAGTCGCGCACACGAGGCAACGCCACCGTGACAAGCCGATCGAGGAACTCATACATGCGGGTGCCGCGCAGCGTCACCATGCAGCCAATCGGATAATCTTCGCGAATCTTGAAACCCGCGATCGACTTGCGCGCCTTGGTGGCCACTGGCTTCTGGCCGGCAATCTTGGTCATATCACCAATGGCGTGCTCAAGCACCTTCTTGTCGCCCACAGCTTCACCCACACCCATATTGAGAGTGATCTTGGTGATGCGCGGCACTTCCATGACGGACTTGTAGCCGAACTTAGCGGTGAGGTCAGCCACCACACTGGATCTGTATATTTCTTGCAAGCGTGCCATGTTTTTTCCTTACACCTTCACCAGCTCGCCGTTGGACTTGAAGAAGCGCACCTTGGTGCCATCTTCGAGAATGCGGAAGCCCACGCGGTCAGCCTTGCCAGTGGCGGGATTAACCAGTGCCACATTGGAGATTTGGATGGGCAGCTGCTTGGAAACAATACCACCCTGCTCACCCTTCATCGGGTTGGGGCGGACATGCTTCTTTACGAGGTTGACACCCTCCACCAACACCAAGTCAGCTGACACACGACGCGTGACCAAGCCCTTCTTGCCTTTGTCTTTACCAACCAGAACGACCACTTCGTCGCTTTTACGAATCTTTTCCATGCGCCACCTCAAAGAACTTCCGGCGCCAGGGACACGATCTTCATGAAGCGCTCGGTGCGCAACTCGCGCGTCACCGGCCCGAAGATACGGGTGCCAATCGGCTCGGATTTGTTGTTGAGCAATACGGCGGCGTTGCCATCGAACTTGACGAGCGAACCATCAGGGCGGCGAACGCCCTTGGCAGTGCGCACCACAACCGCGCTATAAACTTCGCCTTTTTTGACGCGACCACGCGGCGCAGCATCCTTGATGCTGACCTTAATGATGTCGCCAATACCAGCGTAACGACGCTTGGATCCACCAAGCACCTTGATACACATCACGCGACGCGCGCCGGTGTTGTCGGCGACGTCGAGAACCGTCTGCATTTGAATCATTTATTTCTCCAACTTAACTGCCGTAAGGCGGTTAGTCTTGGATCCCGTCAGGGTTGAAGTTTTTGTGTGATCGCGCCACCAGAATGGAACCGCTCACGCACAAGGAAAAAGGCCGCGAAGTATAAAAGGATTGGAGGTTGTTGCCAACCCCCTGCACCCTCTTTTTCTTCATTTACCGCGTTTATTTTGTCCGGGCTCAGGGCCAGCACAGAACTTACGCCGCAGAGGCACGCTCGGTGACCTTGATCACGCGCCATGTCTTAGTGCGAGAAATCGGACGGCACTCCTCAATTTCAACGAGATCACCTTCAGCAGCTTCCAACCCTTCGACATGGGCGTGGTACTTTTTGGACAAAGTGACGATCTTGCCGTAGAGCGCGTGCTTGACGCGGCGCTCGACCAGCACAGTGACGGTCTTTTGCATCTTGTCGCTGACCACACGGCCGGTCAGCGTACGTTTTACGGTGACTACTTCACTCATTTGGCACCCGCCTTTTCACGCAGCACGGTGCGCACGCGCGCGATGTCGCGGCGCACTTTGCCCAGCTGGCTCAGGTTGCTGAGCTGCTGGGTCGCGTGTTGCATACGCAAGGAAAACTGCGCTTTCAGCAAGGAGGTGAGCTCCTGGTTCAGCGCGACTGTATCTTTATCTCTCAACTCACTGGCTTTCATGGCTTACCCCAGCTGTCTGACAACGAAGGTGGTGGCGAGCGGCAGTTTTGCCGCGGCCAGAGCGAAGGCCTCACGGGCCAGCGCTTCATCCACGCCGTCCATTTCATAAAGCACCTTGCCGGGCTGGATCTCGGCGACCCAGTACTCGGGGTTACCTTTACCATTACCCATACGAACTTCGGCGGGCTTTTGGGAAATCGGCTTGTCCGGGAAGATGCGAATCCAGATGCGGCCCCCCCGCTTGATGTGGCGGGTCATGGCGCGACGTGCGGATTCGATCTGGCGCGCGGTGAGACGACCACGGGCAGTCGCCTTCAGGCCATACTCACCAAAGCTTACCTTGGTGCCGCGGGTAGCGATGCCTTTGTTACGGCCCTTTTGCTCTTTACGATACTTTCTTCTCGCTGGCTGCAGCATCGCTGGCTCCTGACTTTCTTACGCGTTTGGTGGGCGCCTTGGCGGGGGCTTCCCCACCTTCGGCCGCGGGTTTGGAATCGCTGCCGGGGGCATCGGCTCTGGGTGTGCGGCGGGCTTCACCGTCACCTCGGGGGGCGCGTCGGGGGCGACGGGTGTCGTCGGTCGGCGTTTCCGCGGCCACGGGCTGTTCGCCACGACCAAGGATTTCGCCCTTGAACACCCACACCTTGATGCCGATGATGCCGTAGGTCGTCTTGGCCTCGGAGAAGCCGTAGTCGATGTCGGCGCGCAGGGTGTGCAGCGGCACACGGCCTTCGCGGTACCATTCGGTACGCGCGATTTCCGCACCGTTCAGACGACCCGAACTCATGATCTTGATGCCTTGGGCACCCAGACGCATGGCGTTCTGCATGGCGCGCTTCATGGCGCGACGGAACATGATGCGCTTTTCGAGCTGCTGGGCGATGGAATCGGCGATGAGTTGCGCGTCGACTTCAGGCTTGCGCACTTCTTCGATGTTCACATGCACCGGCACACCAACGATCTTTTGCAGATCGGACTTCAGCGCTTCGATGTCTTCGCCCTTCTTACCGATCACCACGCCCGGACGCGCCGAGAATACGGTAATGCGCGCATTCTTGGCGGGACGCTCGATTAGCACACGCGACACGGAGGCATGAGCGAGCTTCTTGTCCAGGTACTTGCGCACCTTGATGTCTTCGTTGAGCATGCGCGAGAAATCACTGGATTTGGCGAACCAACGCGAACCCCAGTCACGGCTGACGGCTAGGCGGAAGCCTGTCGGATGAATTTTCTGTCCCATGGTTTTCCTCAGTCTCCGACCGTCAGAAAGATGTGGCAGGTGGGCTTCAGGATGCGGTTCCCGCGACCCTTGGCACGCGCGGTGAAACGCTTCAGCACCACGCCCTTTTCCACATAAATGGTTTTCACCTTCAGGGTGTCGATATCAGCACCGTCGTTATGCTCAGCATTGGCGACGGCGGATTCGAGCACCTTCTTGATGATCTTCGCGCCTTTCTTGGGGCAGAAGTGAAGGATGTTGAGCGCCTGGTCAACGGGCTTACCGCGAACCAAGTCAGCGACCAGGCGACCCTTTTGGGCCGACAGGCGCACGCCTTTCAAAACGGCATTTGTTTCCATCATCGTCCCTTATTTCCTGACCACGGCCTTCTTGGAGGCAGCGTGCCCCTTGAAGGTGCGGGTAAGCGCAAACTCACCGAGTTTGTGACCGACCATGTTTTCGGTCACATACACCGGAATGTGTTGCTTTCCGTTGTGGACACCGAAGGTGAGACCGACGAACTCGGGAATCACGGTCGAACGACGTGACCAAGTTTTGATCGGGCGTTTGTCATTGGTTTCGCGCGCTTTGACGACCTTGTCGATGAGGTAGCCGTCTACGAACGGGCCTTTTTTAATTGAACGAGCCATGAGTTACCCCTTATCTCTTGTACCGACGCTGCACGATCATGCTGTTCGTGCGCTTGTTGCGACGGGTGCGATAGCCCTTGGCCGGTGTGCCCCAAGGACTCACAGGTGTGCGAGCTTCGCCGGTACGGCCTTCGCCGCCGCCGTGCGGGTGATCGACCGGGTTCATGGCCACGCCACGCACCGTCGGGCGGATGCCGCGCCAGCGGTTGGCGCCGGCCTTGCCGATCTTGCGCAGGTTGTGCTCTTCGTTGCCGACTTCACCGACGGTGGCACGGCATTCGACGTGCACCCGGCGAATTTCACCGGAGCGCAGACGCACTTGCGCGTAGGAGCCTTCACGAGCGAGGAGTTGCACACCAGCGCCGGCGGAGCGGGCCATTTGCGCACCCTTGCCGGGGATCATTTCCACGCAGTGGATGGTTGTACCCACCGGAATGGAGCGCAGCGGCAGGCAGTTGCCCGGCTTGATCGGCGCCTCGCTGCCAGAGAGCAGCTGGGTGCCGACCTTCACGCCCTTGGGAGCGATGATGTAGCGGCGCTCGCCATCTGCGTAGAGCAGCAGCGCAATGTTAGCGGACCGATTGGGGTCATACTCCAACCGCTCAACACGGGCGACGATGCCGTCCTTGTCGCGACGGAAGTCGATCAGGCGGTAGTGCTGCTTGTGGCCGCCACCTTGGTGACGCATGGTGATGCGGCCGTTGTTGTTGCGACCGGCGCCACGATGCTTTTTCTCGACGAGCCCTGCAAAGGGTTTGCCTTTGTGCAGCTCGGCGTTGACCACCTTGACGAGCGCACGGCGCCCGGCAGAGGTCGGCTTGACTTTCACGAGTGCCATCTTGATTACTCCCCGGCCACGAAGTTGATTTCCTGGCCGCTCTCCAGGCTGACGAAGGCTTTCTTCCAACCCTGACGACGGCCTTCGATGCGACCGAAGCGACGGGCCTTTCCTTTGACATTCAGCACTTGAACGGATTCGACCTTGACCTTGAACAGCAACTCGACGGCCGCCTTGATTTCAGGCTTGGTGGCGTCGGGTGCGACACGGAAGATCACCTGGTCGTTCTTATCGGCCACGAAGGTGGCTTTTTCCGAGATCTGCGGGGCCAAGAGCACCTGCAGCAGACGGTTTTCGCTATAGGCGCTCATCCCAGGATCTCCTCAAATTTGGCCACAGCGCCGCGGGTCAGCACGACCTTGGGGAAGCGAACCAGCGACACAGGGTCGGCTTGATGAGCTTCGAGCACCAGCACGTTGGGCAGGTTGCGGGAGGACAGCACCAGGTTTTCGTCGTAACTGTCAGTAATCAGCAATACGCGATCAAGACCCATACCCTTCAGCTTGGTGGCGAGGAGCTTGGTCTTGGGGGCTTCGAGGGCCAGGCCATCGACCACCGCCAGACGATCCTGACGCGCAAGCTCGGAAAGAATGGAGGCGAGACCCGCGCGATACATCTTGCGGTTCACTTTCTGGCTGAAATTTTCATCCGGACTGGAGGGGAAAATCTTACCGCCGCCGCGCCACAGCGGGCTGGATGCCATACCGACGCGAGCACGGCCGGTGCCCTTTTGTTTCCAGGGCTTGCGGGTCGACTTCGCGATTTCAGAACGACCCTTCTGAGCGCGATTTCCGGCACGGGCATTGGCCTGGAAGGCCACCACGACTTGATGCACCAGCGCTTCGTTGTAGTCGCGACCAAAAAGGGAATCCGGGGCTTCCACGCTGCCAGCAGCCGCGCCGTCATTACCAATGAGTTTGAGTTCCATCATGCCCCCGCTTTCACAGCCGGACGCACGATGACGACGCCTTCCGCAGCGCCAGGAACGGCACCGCGCACGAGCAGCAGCCCGCGGGCTTCGTCGACACGAACGACTTCAAGGTTTTGAATGGTGCGGGTCACATTACCGAGGTGGCCAGCCATGCGCTTACCAGGAAACACGCGACCCGGGTCTTGCGCCATGCCGATGGAGCCGGGCGTGTTGTGGGACAGTGAGTTACCGTGGGAAGCACGATTCGACGAGAAGTGGTGACGCTTGATGACGCCCGCAAAACCCTTACCGATGGTGGTGCCGGTCACGTCGACCTTTTGCCCCGCGGTGAAGATTTTCTCGGCCGCAATCACGTCGCCTGCCTTGAAGCCGACCGCTGTCTCAGCATCCACACGGAATTCGCGGATCTGGCTTCCGGCTTCAATACCCGCCTTGGCGAAATGCCCGGCGGCGGGCTTGATGACACGGCTTGCTTTGCGCGTGCCATAGGTAACCTGGAGCGCGGCGTAGCCGTCAGCTTCAGGTGTCTTGATCTGGGACACTCGGTTATTCGACACGTCGAGCACAGTCACCGGGACGGATGCACCGTCCTCAGTAAAAATGCGCGTCATGCCGACCTTGCGTCCGACAAGGCCTAGACTCATTTTTTTCTCCTTACCCCAGTTGCGATTGACTGGGACATTCGTTTAGTTGCCAGCTTTTTGGAACAGACAACAGGGTTACCGACGAGAGGTTTTACGCCCCCGCCGGGTTACTGCAACTCACTACTGCAACTTGATTTCAACATCCACGCCGGCGGGAAGATCGAGCTTCATCAAGGCGTCGACCGTCTTGTCGGTCGGGTCGATGATGTCCATGAGGCGAAGATGTGTGCGGATTTCAAACTGGTCACGCGAGGTTTTGTTCACGTGCGGGGAACGCAGTACGTCGAAGCGTTCCTTGCGGGTGGGCAGCGGCACCGGGCCGCGCACCACAGCACCCGTCCGTTTGGCGGTGTCCACGATTTCCAGCGCGGACTGATCGATCAGCTTGTAATCGAAGGCCTTCAGACGAATGCGAATTTTCTGGCTTTGCATGGTAAGTCCTAAAGAGCGATGCGCTTAAACGCGAAAGGGCGCGATTCTAACGCCCTTTGCGTCTCGCTGTAAACATGTTTGATGCCCGACGCATGCGCACCGGGCATTGCTTCAAAAAATTACGCGATGACCTTCGCCACCACGCCGGCGCCGACGGTGCGGCCGCCTTCGCGAATGGCGAAGCGCAGACCCTCTTCCATGGCGATCGGGGCGATCAGCTTCACCGTGATGGTGATGTTGTCACCCGGCATCACCATTTCGGTGCCTTCGGGCAGATCGATCGAGCCGGTCACGTCGGTGGTGCGGAAGTAGAACTGGGGACGATAGCCATTGAAGAACGGGGTGTGACGGCCGCCTTCTTCCTTGCTGAGCACATAGATCTCGGCAGTGAAGTGGGTGTGCGGCATAATGGAGCCCGGCTTGGCCAGCACTTGGCCACGCTCGACGTCTTCACGCTTGGTGCCGCGCAGCAGCACGCCAACGTTGTCGCCGGCTTGGCCCTGGTCGAGCAACTTGCGGAACATTTCCACGCCCGTGCAGATGGTCTTGGTGGTGGGACGAATACCGATGATTTCGATTTCTTCGCCAACCTTGACAACGCCGCGTTCGATACGGCCAGTCACCACGGTGCCGCGGCCGGAGATCGAGAACACATCTTCGATCGGCATCAGGAACGCGCCGTCAATGGCACGCTCAGGGGTGGGGATGTAGCTGTCGAGCGCATCAGCGAGCTTGAAAATAGCGCCTTCGCCGAGGTCAGACTTGTCGCCTTCGAGCGCCTTCAGCGCCGACCCCTTGACGATGGGAATGTCGTCGCCAGGGAAGTCGTATTTGGAGAGAAGCTCGCGCACTTCCATTTCAACCAGCTCGAGGAGCTCGGCGTCGTCCACCATGTCGCATTTGTTCATGAACACGACAATGTAGGGCACACCCACCTGGCGAGCGAGCAGGATGTGCTCACGCGTCTGGGGCATGGGGCCGTCGGCGGCAGACACAACCAGGATGGCGCCGTCCATTTGGGCGGCACCGGTGATCATGTTCTTGACGTAGTCAGCGTGGCCCGGGCAGTCGACGTGGGCGTAGTGACGGGAAGCGGTTTCGTATTCAACGTGGGCGGTGTTGATGGTGATGCCGCGCGCCTTTTCTTCGGGGGCTGCGTCAATGTCGTCGTACTTCTTGGCTTCGCCGCCAAACTTGGAAGACAACACCGTGGTGATGGCCGCGGTCAGCGTGGTCTTGCCGTGGTCGACGTGACCGATGGTGCCCACATTGACGTGCGGCTTGGTGCGTTCAAACTT